>OLQD01003662.1_pt1 | contig 9902 bp, 5 predicted proteins | sample 1672841 | NCBI WGS metagenome assembly OLQD01 (sample SAMEA3136729, study PRJEB25190) | human gut metagenome | biome: human gut; feature: human-associated habitat; material: faeces | place: Austria | collected 2013 | reverse complement strand
CTCAGTTGTTTATGAAACAACTTGGGACAATGCTATTACCACAAATGGTAATCCTTGCCAGATGCCTACTAAAACTCAGGCAACTGACTCACAGGGTAATCTCCTTTACAACCAGGTTCAGTATGTATACCGTGATGCCGATGGCAAGAAGGTTAACTCAAATGAAGATTGGTCATGTAAGTTCCCTGTAACAGATTATACTATCGTTCCTAACGAAGTTAAGTCTGACGGTTCAATCGTTGATAACCGTGGTGCTGTTGCAAAGGCTGTTGATAGAATCAACTATGTAACAAGCATTATGAATGATACACTTAAGCCGGCTGCAGATAATGCATTCAAAAACATTTCTGTTGCAAGAACCGGTCTTAATGACACAAACTTTAACATCTTAACATTCTCTAAGATGACTGACATTGCCAGAAACATTGAAAAGAACTTTACTGTTGATCTTGAATATCATTATGATAAAGTTGTTTTAGGTGCAGATGGCAACCCGGTAATTGATGAAGCTACCGGAGAGGCTAAAACTGAAGATGCAGTTAAGAAGGAATTAGGCGTTTCTCCTGCAAGTGCAGCATCAACTGTACAAAACTGCATTGACAACGGAAAGTCTTATACTTATGTAACTCATTCATCACTTTCATCAGCAGCAGTAGCTGAATATACCAGACTCTTCAATATCTTCGCAAGCGCAGCTGTTGAGCGTGGTTACCAGGGTGCACAGCTTGAAAAAGAAATCAAGTGTGCATCAGGCAACATCTATTCAACTCTTACTGCTACTAAGGCTGTTTATGCTGAAGACGGTAAGACTGTAACAACTGAAGCTTCAGTTTCAAAGACAACAGGCGCAAACGCTCCTCGCTTTGGTAAGTGGGATGCTGAAGGTAAGCTTGTAAACGATGGTTCTTACTCTGCAGAATCATGGACCAGATATGTCAGAGCTCTTGCAGCAGCAGTTGCTCTTGCACAGTATGGTCACGGCGATTATGCTCATAAGGATCCAGCTAATTTTGTTCTTTCTGATAAGAAGGGCTACGATGCTTCACTTACAAATATCTACACTGTTGATACAGAACTTCAGGCTGCAGAGATTGCTCTTGCTCCTGCTGAAACTACAAACAACACTGTAACAGTTAATGCTGTTGAAGGTGCTACTGTAACAATCAATGGCGCTGCTTACACAGCTCCTGTTTCAGTAGAAACCGGCTCAACAATCACAATTGATGTTAAGGCAGCTGAAGGTTACCAAGTTGTTAATGAACTTACAATCAACGGTGAAAAGGTAACAGTTAATGCATTCCCTTATGAATATAAGGTTGATGGCGATGTAACAATTGCTCCTTCAGTTAAGCAGGCAGCAGCTGATACAATCACTGTAAGCGGTAAGGTTCTTATTGCAACAAATGTTGACGGTACTGAATCATCAACAGGTGTTGCAGGAATTGATGTTATCGCAAACGGCGAAGTAGTTGCTACTTCGGCAGCTGACGGTTCATTCACTGCTACTGTTCCAGTTGGTACAACATCACTTACTGTTCATAGACAAAATGTAACTATCGACAGAACTGTAACACTCACCGGTACAAAAGATATTTCAAATGTTGAAATTCCTGTATGTATTTGTGATTACAACGGTGATGGTGTTATTGATGGCTTGGATAAGCTTACATTCTACACTGCATTTTCCGGCGGTTCAAACGCTTATGATCTCTACTGTGACTATAATAAGGATAATGCAATTGACGGCTTAGATAAGCTTACATTCTTTACCTTCTATGGTAAGACAGTTGAGTACGCAGCACGTGCTCTCGACTAATTAAATTAAATCATATCAGGGGTAGCAATACCCCTGATATGTAACCGTTTATTATAATGGTTACTTTATTTATAAATTCGATATGATCGGGTAATCCCCGTTTATATACCGGCCCTGTTTTTAGGGTTGGGAGGTTAAAGGCGATTGCGTTTAGTCACTGTTTATCCCTGATATTACAATATCATTTCTTCAAAGCTTGCTTTTACGCTTTTGCGTTTTTATAACCGAGGTTTGATTTGGTGTTGTATGCCTCTCGTCTCTCCCTAAATTTTATTTACTTGGCAAGGAGGTAACACCTATGCAAAATGCATTTGTTAAAAAGAGAATAGGTGCTGTAATTGGTACACTTACTTTCTTGGTGCTTATTGCACTTTTCGTGTGCCTTCCTAATACTTCATACGGTGCAACTATTGGCAGTGAAAAGCCAAATATTTATTGCACTTATACAGACTCTGACGGAAAACAATATGACGGTGATGAATTGCCTGCCGGTACTTACGATGTAAACTTCTATTTAGAAGGTGTTTCCGAGTTATCGGTTGTGCAGGTAACTGCAAAGTACAGTGCAGATGCTACTGTTGACACAGCGGCACAGTCGCTTCTTTCAGATGAAGTTACCGGCATTTCGTCAATGGGAACTATTACACAAAATTCAAATTTGGTGTTTGGCTTTGTTTCTGATTCTGACTCTTGTTCAGCAATCAATAGTGATGGCACATTGCTTGCAACTTTTTCAGTTGCTTTTGCTAATAAATGTGATGCATCAAATGTAATTTCAGTTTCAACCAGCCCGAATAAGACTTTTGTTTTAACAGATTATAATGATGGGCTTAAGGATGAGTATGCACTCGTTAACCAAGCCGATGATTATGACGGTTCTTTATATCTTATGACCTGTGATGTTTCACCGAAAGGTCCGGGTTGTGATATAACAGGTAAGATTACTATTGCTACTTCCCTTGATGGAGGTGCAAGTGATACCGGTATTAGCGGTATAAATCTTACGGTTAAAACTGCAGATGATTCAACCGTTGCAACTGCAGTTACAGATTCAAACGGTGATTATACACTTGCCGATATTCCGGCAGGTGAGTACAAAATGTTAATAAGTGGTGAAACCACTATTGACAGAACGGTTACATTAGTAGTTTCCGAATCAAAGGATGTTTCATCGGTAAGCATTGCAATATGCGACTATAACCACGATGGCAGTATTGATGGCTTGGATAAGCTTTCGTTTTATGAAGCTTTTTCCGGTGGTGCAGAAGATTATAATCTTTACTGCGACTTTAACAAAGATAATGCAATTGATGGTTTAGATAAGCTTACATTTTTTACATTCTTTGGTAATGAAGTTAAATACGCTGATGTAACTTTGAATTAAATAGGGGGAAAGAAAATGAATAAAACTTTCAAAAAGGCAATTGCTGTCATTTTGTCAGTTCTTATGGTTGTTTTATCAGTACCTTTCACAGCACTTGCAGCACCTGGCGATTATGAACCAAATTTGAAAATGTATTTTGGTACATTCGTAGAGGATAATGCAACTAATTATACTGATTATTCAACCTGTGGCACAGGCTCAGAAAAGTTTGGCTCTTATGCTTCACTTTATGGCGCACCTGTAGATTATAATTATACAGTTGTTAATGGTAACACTACTTCCGGTACACTTACTATTAGCAAGGATAAGGCAAATACATTTAATTCAGCAATCGAAAATTATTTTCCTACACTCGAAAATGATGTTCAGCTCGGTGTAGGTGATTATTTCACAATGACAGTTGCTGTTGAAAACATCAAAGTTCTTTCATCAATCTTGGCACAAGTTCAGTTCAGTGATTCTATTGAACCTGCCGGTATTTATTCTTATAAATCAGGCAGAAAGAACGTTTATAAGCTTGGTACTGAAACTGAAAGAGCAGCTGCTAAGGGTACTTGGGAAAAAGGTAAAGGTGGTTTATCTTACCTTCCTTTATATTCACTTTGTGAAGAAGGCGTAAGCAAATCTTCATTCACAACAGATGGTTCAAACTCTTCACAGATTATTGCTAATTCAGAAGATGGCAAGTACAATGTACTTGATTATAGCTGGTCTTGGCCAAATGTTGATACCACTTCAGTTGCAGATCCTGACGGTTTATTTGTAGACCCTACAACAGGTGAAGCATCAGGTTATACTTATACAAATGCAATTCCTGTTGCTACATTCGTATTTAAAATCGTAACAAACGATCCTATCCAGTTCCACATTTATAATCCTACAAATGTAAAGAGCTTTTCATATGTAGGTCCAACCAGTGATGGTATTATGATTCCTCAACTTACAACATATGCTAAAAATGCTTGGGATACAAAAACAAATACTAACACATGTGATACTGAATGGCCTGGTTCAAAAAAGTCAACTTTCATGGGCTTCAATGAATTTAGAGAAGCTCCTAAGCCATCAACTCACACAATCACATTTACACCTTATGGTGGTGAACCTACCACTCAAACTGTAAATGATGGCGAAATGCCAAAAATTCCTGCTAACACAGCAACAACAGCTCCGACACCGGTTGATTCAAATCATCATTCAGTAACAAGTTACAAGTGGACACCTGAAGTTGTAGCTGCAACAGCTGACGCTGCTTATACTGAAGAAGCAGTAGTAGCAAAATCTGAATGTCCATTCACAGTAACTGACCATAAGGACGCTACTTATAAAGAAGCAGGTTATGATGTTTACACATGTCCTGATTGTGGCAATACTTATACAAAACCAATTGATAAGCTTGTATGTGACCACGCTGATACAAAGATTGTAAACGCTACTAAACCTACAATCAACAATCCTGGTAACACAGGTGACACAGTATGTAATGTTTGCGGCGAAACAATCGCAACAGGTACTGAAATTGCTCAGCTTAACGGTGAAGCTTACAGAGCTGCACTCAAGGCTGCAAAGGATGCTGACGCTTCTAAGTATACAGCAGATTCTTATGCTAAGGTAACAGAAGCACTTGCTAAATATGATGAAGCAACAGTTGGTGCTTACACATCACAGGAAGATGTAGACGCTGCAAGAGATGCTCTTAAAGCTGCAGTTGACGGTCTTGTAGCTAATCCTACAACTGAAACTTATACTTATAACTTCATTGACGGTACATCTAAACCTCTCACTGTTAATAAGGGCGAAACACCTGAAAACTTTGCTAACACTCCTGCTAAGGTTACCGATAATAAGAACGGTACTCATACAACAACAACTTATACATGGTCACAGGATGGTTTTGTATTTACTGAAGTTGGTAGCGACAAAGTAGATGATTGTACTCTTAAGTACGAAACCGTTACTCAGCCTACAATTAAGGTAGAAGGTTCTAAGACAGCTACTTGCCCTGATTGTGGTTATGTATCAACACTTCCGATTGATAAGCTTAACGGTACAGAATACTATAATGCGCTTGATGCTGCACAGAATGTAAAAGCTGATGATTTCACAGCAGCTTCTTACGCAAAGGTAGCAGAAGCTCTTAAGGCTAATGCTCAGGCTACAGTTGAAGCTTACACAACACAGGAAGATGTAGACGCTGCAACAGCTGCTCTTAAAGATGCAGTTGCTAAGCTTGATGCAGGTGTAGTTGTAACAGTTGCTTCAACAAAACTTGGCACAACAACTCTTAACGGTGCTGATGCTACAAACGGTGCTAACGCAAGACTTGCAGTTGGTGACGATGTAGTTCTTACTGCTAAAGCTAATAACGAAACAGGCGAATTCGTAGGTTGGAAAGTTGGTAACAAGATTGTTTCTGACGAAGCAACATTTAAAACAGCTGCAACAGCTGACATCACTTACGAACCTGTATTTGCTGAAAAGGCTGACACTTCATTTACAGTAGTATTTGTAGACCCATACGGCAATGTAATTGATACTCAAACTGTTGATAGCGCAGCTAATATTACAGTTCCTACTGAACCTGTATTCCCTGGTTACACATTCACAGGTTGGTCAATGACTGAAGAACAAATCAGCAAACTCACAGACGGTGCTACAATCTACGCTCAGTACAAGAAGGACGATGTTGCTAAGTATACAGTAACTGCTAACGATGGTGCTACAATCACTGTTAACGGTGCTGAAGTAGCTAGCCCGGCTCAAGTTGCTTATGATACTAAGGTTAGCGTTCATAAGGACGGTGCTGAAGCTTGGAAGTTAAATGACGGTACAGTAGTTGGTTATGGCGATACTTACACATTCTTCTGCGGTTCTGATATTGAACTTACACCTGTAATGACTGCAGTTCAGCAGAAAACAACAGTTAAGATTCTTTCTGCAACACCAATTGAGGGTACAGTTAAGGTTTCATTCTTGGCAACTCGCAATGTTGCTCCTGGCGAAACAGTAGTTAAGCAGGGCTTTGTATATGGTAAGAATTTAGCTGATTCTGAACTCACACTTGATAATGTTGGCAATAAGGGTGCAGACGCTAATGCAGGCACTGTAAAGATTCTTTACAACAAGAATTCAGCAGAGCAGATTGCTCTTGACTATGGTCTTTCAAAGAAAGATGGTAAGATTTCTGCAGTAGCATTTGTTATTACAAAGACTGCTGATGGCACATTAAAGCCAACTATGTCTAACATTGAATCTTACACTTATTGATAACAAATTATAATTTATTGATGCTTTTGCCTCTGCCTAATCGGCAGGGGTAAGGCACCGGTAAATTTGGGAGGAAAACCAATGAAAGAGTTTTACACAAAGCCAATGTCACAGATTGATGAGTTCAAGACTTATGATGAGGTTTTAACAGCATCTTATACTGGTGGAAATACCGGTATTGACCATGGTACTGATTTAGACTAAAATCTTGACATTGAAATAAAGCTTTAGGAGACGGTAGAAATACCGTCTCTTTTTGCTTTTTATAAACTAATAAAATAAAGGTGTAAGCACCATAAGATTTTGGTTGACATAAAACAAAGCCATCGGTTAAAAACCGATGGCTTTTATACTGTCAATAAACTGATTTAAAAGTAATACAAAATCTGACGCACTGCTGTACGACAGATTTTGAGAGGCGGAGCAAAATTCTCGCCCATAAACAAAAAGGAAATAATTAAAACAGGGCTCTTATAAGAAACAAAGATACTACAAAACAGTTCCCCGAACTGTTTTTCCCAAATTCTTTGCTCTCGTTGTTCGCAGAATTTGGAGTATCTTGTCACAGGTTCGAGCATTACATCTAATTACATAAAAATAAAAAGGATACCTTGTAGGTATCCTTTTTATTTTGGTGGGAACAACAGGGCTCGAACCTGTGACCCTCTGCTTGTAAGGCAGATGCTCTCCCAGCTGAGCTATGCTCCCGTCAGCGATATTGATTATATAACAAGTAGAGCAGAATGTCAAGAGTTAATTTTAGAAAAAAGTTCTTTTATTCTGTCAATTTCATTATTTAAGTATAAATAGCCGAATAACGCTTCTACTCCGGTGGCGCAGTGGTACTCACCGTCAGTTGCACTTTTTGGGGAATGGCCCACTTTAGCATTGCGCCCGCGCTTGAAAATCGCAAGTTCATCTTCGGTTAAATCATCCTTGATTTTTTCAAAAGCAACGGTTTGTGCTTTTGCCGAAACATACTTTACACTTTCCTTGTGCAAATCATTTACGGGGCGATTTGCATCAAGCACAAGTGTTTCACGCACAAGTATTTCATAAATGCAATCGCCTATAAATGCCAAATTAAGCGGGCTTAATTGCTTTGCATTAACATCTTTGTCTACAAATCTCATATTTATTAAGGCACATATTCAAACTCTATGTCATAGAGTGAAACAATGTCACCCTCCTCAATTCCTTTTTCTCGAAGCGCATTGAAAATTCCGCTCTTTTCTAATACTCGTTGCATATATTGCAGTGCTTCGTAATCTTCAATATCAATCCCTTTGAGAACTTTTGGAAACCAACTTGCTTCCACAAGAAAGTAATGTTCATCAACTTGGGTGATTTTAAAGCCTTTATCATCTTTAACCAATGCTTCAAACGGAATTTCTTCAACTTCATATTCTTTAATAGGAGGCAAGGTCTGCAACTTGTTCCAAACCGCATTCATAAGCTCCTTTGTGCCTTCCATGATTGGCGCACAGATAGAATAATAGTCATATCCCTTATCTTCAACATATTTTTTAAATCTTTCGATTTGTTCAGGCTCAGCCATATCAATTTTATTTCCGGCAACTATTTGCGGCTGCTTTGCAAGTTCGGGGTTGAACTTTACAAGCTCCTCATTGATTTTTTCAAAATCTTCAATAGGGTCTCTGCCTTCGCTGCCGCTTACATCAACAATGTGTACAAGAAGCCTGCAACGCTCAACATGTCGCAAAAATTCATGCCCGAGTCCGATACCTTCGCTAGCACCTTCAATAAGCCCCGGAATATCCGCTATAACAAATGAGTTGCCCTCACCCATTGATACAACACCCAAGTTTGGCACAAGAGTTGTAAAGTGATAATCGCCGATTTTAGGCTTTGCCTGACTTACTACTGATATAAGGCTTGATTTGCCTACTGACGGATAACCTAAAAGTCCCACATCGGCAAGAAGCTTAAGCTCAAGCGAAACTTCCCATTCTTCACCCGGTACACCCGGCTTTGCAAATCGCGGTACTTGGCGGGTCGGAGTTGCAAAATGAATGTTTCCCCAGCCGCCCTTTCCGCCTTTAGCAGCTACAAATCTGTCAGTCTTACTCATATCAGCCATAACTGCGCCTGAATTTGCTTCGCGAATGATAGTACCCCTCGGCACTTTGATTTCAAGGTCGGGCGCTTTTTTACCGTATTGGCGTGAGCCGCGTCCGTTTTCACCGTTTTTGGCTACATATTTTCTTTTATATCTGAAATCGGCAAGGGTTGCAAGGTTGTCATCAACTACAAATACAACATCTCCGCCTTTTCCTCCGTCACCGCCGTCAGGTCCGCCGGCAGCCACATATTTTTCCCTGTGAAATGCTACTGCGCCTGCACCGCCGTCACCGGCTTTTATCTTAATTTTAGCAATATCTACAAACATATATAACATCCTTTGTTTTTACTAATATGAATTTTAACAAATTTTAATTGAAATTGCAACCAAAAGGCATAAATATAATTCATCTGTGACCCAATTATAAACAGTTCGTTAAATAAATAACAATAACACTTGCATAAATACACTTGTTTTTGTATAAAGTGTAAAAAATACAATTTTATCTTGATTTATGAGGACAAACAGTATAAAATAAAGAATGCATAAAAGCAATAAAACTTTAAATTATATTCGGAGGTAAATTCCAATGGTAAAAGTTGCTATTAATGGTTTCGGCCGTATCGGTCGTCTTGCTTTCCGCCAGATGTTTGGTGCAGAAGGCTACGAAGTAGTTGCTATCAACGATCTTACAAGTGCAAAGATGCTTGCTCATCTTCTTAAGTATGACTCATCACAGGGTAACTATGTTGCTCAGGGTCACACTGTTGACTTCCACGAAGGTGAAGGCGAAGATAACTACATTGTAGTTGACGGTAAGAAAATTGTTATTTACAAAATGCCTAACGCTGCTGACCTTCCTTGGGGCAAACTTGGTGTTGACGTTGTTCTTGAATGTACAGGTTTCTATACATCAAAAGAAAAGGCTTCTGCTCATATTCAGGCAGGTGCTCGTAAGGTTGTTATTTCAGCTCCGGCAGGTAACGATCTTCCAACAATCGTTTACAATGTAAACCATGACACACTTACAGCTGAAGATACAGTTATTTCTGCTGCATCTTGCACAACTAACTGCCTTGCTCCTATGGCTAAGGCTCTTAACGATTTCGCTCCTATCCAGAGTGGTATCATGTGCACAATCCACGCTTACACAGGCGATCAGATGATTCTTGATGGTCCTCAGAGAAAGGGTGACCTTCGCCGTGCTCGTGCAGGTGCTGTTAACATTGTTCCTAACACAACAGGTGCTGCAAAGGCTATCGGTCTTGTAATTCCTGAACTTAACGGTAAGCTTATCGGTTCTGCTCAGAGAGTTCCTACTCCAACAGGTTCAACAACAATCCTTACAGCAG
>OLQD01003656.1_pt1 | contig 9915 bp, 9 predicted proteins | sample 1672841 | NCBI WGS metagenome assembly OLQD01 (sample SAMEA3136729, study PRJEB25190) | human gut metagenome | biome: human gut; feature: human-associated habitat; material: faeces | place: Austria | collected 2013 | reverse complement strand
GCAGGGGCACCTCTTCGGCCTCTTGAGTACTTCTCCAGTCTCCGAACTACTTAACTGCTGTTAAATTGTGGAGTGCGCATTTCTCACAGCGCATGAGTTATTATACTTAAAATATTTCACCTTGTCAATGGTTTTTTCTAATTTTATTTTATTTTTTATTATCTCCGCCATTTTTCCCACTTTTTTAGCAGAATTCCTTAGAAATCCCTGGCATTTTCCCGGATTGTTTCCTCAATTCTTCTTTTTACTTCAGCTGCAATCTCGGTGGATTTCATATCTTTATATTCTTCATACTCCATCGGCTTCAGGAAATGAATCTGTACATCCAGCATTTTGGCAGATCCGGTATCAAACGCTTTATAGGAATCGATCAGAGCTACCGGAACGATCGGGCACTTTGCCTTCATAGCCGCTTTGAAGCTTCCGCCTTTAAACTCCTGTGGGTGATTTCCGTTTTTGCTTCTGGTTCCCTCTGCAAATATCAGATAGTTTCTTCCTGCTTTTACTTCTTTTGTAACATTGATAATAACCTGCATGGACTGTTTGATGTCTTCCCTGTCAATCAGGAAAGCTTTCATACATGCAAATACCTGTTTCAGGAACGGAACATTTCCAACCTCTTTTTTGGCAACTACTGAAAAAGGTACCGGGCACACCTCCATGATTGCAAGCACATCATATAATCCTTGATGATTGGGATAAAATATAAATCCATTTTCTGAAGGTATATTTTCCACACCGTGGGCGTCAATATGCAGATTTCCGCCTCGGTTGGCCGCGTGATCGATTTTTTTCAGCATTGCATAGCGCTGTTCTTCTGTATAGCGGTCCACATGCGCAGCGTACCAATTTAACATAATCCAGTAATATGGCACAAATAATATGTTTTTCAAAACCATTACTATAATTCTTTTCATTTTAGCAGTTCCTTTCTGAAATATGAGAAAAGACTGCTGCAAGATCTTAATATCCTGCAGCAGCCTCCCCTTACTCTGCGTTTAGCTTATTTGCAATTTTTTCTTCATATCCCGGGTTCTTTTTCACAAATACATTGTATGCCTTCGTATAATTCTTGTAAGTATCTGTTGTCATAAACTTGGCATAATCTGTCGCTGCCTGAGTTCTCAGTTCATCTGTAATCTCAGACGGCGGCATAACATAATATTTGCTTCCGTTTTTCTCTACCATGTAGGTACCCACGCATGGATATTCCTGGCTGTTTTCCAGAACCAGGTTATAATAAATATAAACGTAAGTATACTTGTCTTTCTCAGAAAGCTTATCGCACTCCTCCACCTTCACTTTCGTTGGATTGTGTGCGGCAAAATACTGAAGCGTAGCATCGATTTCCGTCTGAAGAAGCTCATTGGCATCGTCTCCGCCTGAATAGCACTTTTTCACTTTCTTTTCACTGCCGTTTACGTATTCTTTTATAAGGGATTCCACAACTCCCTCAGGTGATTTCTGGTTTACACCGCATCCGGACATTGCCATGGCAAGCACCAGAACAATACCCAGAATGATTATTCTAGTTTTCTTTTTCATCTGCTTCTTCCACAGGCTCCTCACTGCTGCCGCCGTTTGCATTTTCCTCGACTTTTTCGCGGACTTTGGCAAGGCTTGCCACAGTTACACCCTCATCAAGATTGATCAGCTTCACACCAGATGTAATTCTTCCAAGAATGGAAATTCCGGCACAGGTAATACGAATGATAATTCCCTCAGTGGTAATCATCATAATCTCGTTTTCTTCATTCACGGCTTTGGCACCGATAACATTACCTGTCTTTTCGGTAATCTTGTAGCATTTTACACCCTTACCGCCACGGTTCTGGCAGGTAAACTCACTCATGGCTGTGCGTTTGCCCATACCATTTTCAGATACTACAAGAAGGTAATCGCCCTGGGAATTCAGCTGCATTGCCACAACCTCATCTCCTGGATCCAGGTTCATGCCGCGAACACCCATGGAACTTCTTCCAGTACTTCTTACATCTGTTTCTTTAAACCGGATACACATACCATCCTTGGTAACCAGCATAATATCCTTGTTGTTATCCGTTGCCTTTACTTCAATCAGCTCGTCATCATCTCGAAGGGTAATTGCCACAAGTCCGGTCTTACGCACATTTGCATACTCTTCCATCGGAGTTTTCTTCACAAGACCATTCTTGGTTGCCATAACCAGATAACGGCCTTCCTCGAAATTCCGCATAGGAATTACCGCTGTAATACGTTCTCCCGGCATAAGCTGCAGAAGGTTCACGATTGCCGTACCTCTTGCCGTTCTTCCTGCTTCCGGAATCTCATATGCTTTCAGACGGTATACTCGTCCTGTATTGGTAAAGAACATCAGATAGTGATGTGTGGTGGTCATCAGAAGCTCTTCGATATAGTCATCTTCAATGGTCTGCATTCCCCTGATTCCGCGTCCGCCTCTGTTTTGGCTGCGGAAATTATCTACGGTCATCCTCTTAATATAGCCAAGCTTGGTCATCGTAATGACAGTATTTTCCCTTGGAATCAGATCCTCTGTGGAAAGATCGTATACATCATATCCAATAGCAGTTCTTCTCTCATCACCATATTTGTCAGCAATTGCAAGAATCTCTTCTCTTACAACGCGGAGAAGAAGATTTCTGTCTGCAAGAATTGCCAGGAATTTGCGGATTTTCTCCTCTAACTCTGCATATTCTGCTTCCAACTTTTCTCTTTCCAAACCTGTCAGAGCTCTCAGTCGCATATCAACGATTGCCTGAGCCTGTACATCTGTAAGTTCAAATCGGTCCATTAATTCCTGCTTGGCAATCTGAACATTACGTGCAGCACGAATGATCCTGATAACCTCATCAATGTTATCCAGTGCCTTTAACAGACCCTCTAAAATATGTGCACGCTCCTGTGCCTTATTCAGGTCGTATTTGGTTCTTCTGGTTACAACATCTTCCTGATGGGCAAGATAATGCTCCAGAAGCTCTTTCAGATTCAGCACCTTCGGTACCAGACTGTCACCCTGAGGAACCACGCAAAGCATGATTACGCCAAAGGTATCCTGCAGCTGGGTATGCTTGTACAGCTGATTCAGAACAACGTTTGCGTTGGCATCCTTACGAAGATCAATGCAGATCCGCATGCCCTCACGGCTGGAATGATCGTTCAGGTCTGTAATTCCGTCAATCTTCTTATCGCGGACAAGTTCTGCGATTTTCTCGATCAGACGTGCCTTATTTACCAGGTATGGAAGCTCTGTAACGATAATACGGGACTTGCCGTTTGGCAGGGTCTCGATGTTGGAGACTGCACGAACACGGATCTTGCCGCGTCCGGTACGGTATGCTTCCTCGATTCCCCTTCTTCCAAGAATGGTGGCTCCAGTAGGGAAATCCGGACCTTTTACAACGTCAAGAAGCTCTTCAATTGTGGTTTCTCTCTGCTCCTCGATGGTATTGTCAATAATTTTTACAACAGCATTAATAACCTCACGAAGATTGTGAGGCGGAATATTGGTAGCCATACCAACAGCAATACCTGTAGTACCATTGACCAGCAGGTTCGGGAACCTGGAAGGAAGCACCTTTGGCTCTCTCTCAGTTTCATCAAAGTTTGGCTGGAAGTCTACAGTATCTTTATTAATGTCAGCAAGCATCTCCATGGAAATTTTGCTCAGGCGGGCCTCAGTGTATCGCATGGCAGCTGCGCCGTCGCCGTCCACAGAACCGAAGTTTCCATGTCCGTCAACAAGAGTATAGCGGAAAGACCAGTCCTGTGCCATATTTACAAGTGCTCCGTAAATAGAGCTGTCACCATGAGGATGATATTTACCCATGGTATCACCAACGATACGGGCACATTTACGATGTGGCTTATCCGGACCGTTGTTCAATTCGATCATAGAATACAGCACTCTACGCTGTACCGGTTTCAAACCATCTCTTACATCAGGAAGCGCTCTTGAAGCAATAACGCTCATAGCATATTCGATGTAAGATTCTTTCATGGTTTTCTCCAGATCCACATCATGGACCTGGTCAAAAATCTTGTCATCCATATTGTTCTATCTCCCCTAGATATCCAGATTCTTTACAAAGCGTGCATTCTCTTCGATAAATTCACGTCTTGGTTCTACCTTGTCACCCATAAGTGTGGTAAATACAAGGTCAATTTCGGAGGTAGCTGCCTCATCCATTGTAACGCGGAGAAGAATACGCTTCTCCGGATCCATGGTAGTCTCCCAAAGCTGCTCTGCATCCATCTCTCCCAGACCTTTGTAACGCTGGATCTTATTGTTGGAGTCTCGTCCTATCTCTGTAAGGATGGCGTTCAGCTCATCGTCATCGTAAGCGTACCATACCTTCTTGTTCTTCTCGATCTTGTACAGCGGCGGCTGTGCCAGATATACATAGCCCTGCTTGATCAGTTCCGGCATAAATCTGTACAGGAATGTAAGAAGCAGCGTGGCAATGTGGGCACCGTCAACATCGGCATCTGTCATAATAATAATCTTGTGGTATCTCAGCTTGGAAATATCGAAATCCTCATGGATTCCGGTTCCAAAAGCAGTGATCATTGCCTTGATCTCTTTGTTTGCATAAATCTTATCAAGACGGGCTTTCTCAACGTTCAGAATCTTACCGCGAAGAGGCAGGATTGCCTGTGTGGCACGGTTGCGTGCAGTCTTCGCAGAACCGCCCGCAGAATCTCCCTCTACGATGTAAATTTCAGTAAAGGTAGGATCCTTCTCTGAGCAGTCGGCAAGCTTGCCGGGAAGCCCGTTACTGTCCATTACAGACTTGCGCTTTGCTTCCATAGCCTTCTTCGCGGCGTCGCGGGCCGCCTGGGAGTTCATCGCCTTGTTCATGATGATCATGGCGGTGTCGGGGTGCTCCTCGAAATAATATGTGAGCTGCTCAACTGCAATCTTGTAAACCACCGGCTGAACCTCAGGATTTCCGAGCTTGCTCTTGGTCTGACCCTCAAACTCGCATTCCGGCAGCTTAACGGAGATTATCGCATTTATCGCCTCGCGTATAGCCTCGCCGCTGTATCCCGTAAAAGGCTTTTCTTCCTCGCCCTTCTTGGCAGACTTTTTCTTTGGCTTGTTCTTCTCCTGGGCTTCCTTGTAAGCCTTGGCGTAGTCGTTTACGACCTTGCTCAGAGCCTTCTTGAATCCGATCTCGTGAGTACCGCCCTCGCCGGTGTGGATATCGTTCGCAAAGGAGCGGAAAACCTCGCTGTTGAAATCGGTGGTATACTGGAACGCGATTTCAACGTCTATTCCATTCATGTTTCCGGAAAGATAGATAACGTCCGGATGGAGAACATCGGCGCCGCGCTTCTTATTGAGCCATTCGATGTAGCTGCGGATACCGCCTTCGTACATCATTTCCTCGTAAACGGGGTTCTCAGGGTCGCGGGTATCTGAAAGCGTGATCTTAAGACCGCCGTTAAGGAACGCCTTCTCGCGGAGTCTTTCCTGAAGCGTGGCGTAATTGAAGACAGTTGTGTGGAAAATCTCGCCGTCGGGCTTGAATGTAACCGTTGTACCGGTGTGGTCAGTGGTTCCGATGACCTTTATAGGCTCGCTGTATTCACCGCGCTCAAACCGCTGAAAATGAATATTCTTGCCGTCGTGTATCTCGACCTCGAGCCACTCGGAAAGCGCATTTACAACGGAAGCGCCAACGCCGTGCAGACCGCCGGCCACCTTATATCCGCCGCCGCCGAACTTACCGCCGGCATGCAGCACTGTAAATACGACAGTGGCCGCAGAGATACCCTCGGCATGGTTTATTGCGGTAGGAATGCCGCGTCCGTTATCTACAACGCGGATAACGTTATCCGGGAGTATAGATACGTTGATCTCGGTGCAGTAACCTGCGAGAGCTTCGTCAATAGAGTTATCAACGATCTCATAAACCAGATGATGCAGACCGCCCTCGCCAGAGGAGCCGACGTACATGCCCGGGCGCTTTCGTACAGCCTCAAGACCCTTCAGGATCTGTATGTCGTCAGCGCCGTAACTCATATCCTGAGTCATTTCATTTTCAGCCATTAAACCTTAACCTCCATAAAATACCGGCTCACCGGTACAGACCGCAGGGCGTGCAAGCCCCGCATATTGCAAAACGCATATATTATATATAGTATACCACAAAAGCGGCAAAATTGCAAGCATTTCCGGCGGTTAAAAGGCAAAATTTTATTTTCGAAAGCATTTTTTGAAGTTCATTTTAGGTGAATTTCTTACACTTAGCGAATTAAGCCAGCGCAGCATTACTCAGAGTATAAAAAAACTAAAAAAAAAAATCAGTTACCCCCTTGCAATTTAAGAAATAGTATGTTATAATAAAATATATTATTATGGTCGTTCAGTATAAGCAATTATAATGTGAACGCTCAATAAGACAATAAATCGAGAATGTGTGCAGAAATGCGCTGTTCCGATCGAATAGCTATGGAGGTGAAAATAAATGCCGAATATCAAGTCTGCAAAGAAGAGAGTTCTCATCGCCAAGGAGAGAACTGAGGCTAACAAGGCTTCCAAGACTGCACTTAAGACAGTTATCAAGAAGGCTCGTGCCGAGGGTGCTGACGCTGCTGTGATCAAGACCGCAGTTGTAAGCGTAGACAAGGCTGCAGGTAAGGGTCTTATCCACAAGAATAAGGCTGCTCGTCTGAAGTCCCAGCTTGCAAAGAAAGCAAACGCTACTGCATAATTTCTTGAAGAAAGCAAACATACACCCGCAGGCTGACAGCATGCGGGTGATTGTTTTATAGAAGCAAAAAATGGGTAAAAACGACATAAAATGCATAAGAGGGGGTAATTATAATGACCGGCAAAAACATAGAAATGACGGATCCCGCAGCGATAAACAAGCTGCTGAAGGAAGCAAAGGTATGCCGCATCGCGCTGATGAACGGCGAGTATCCATACATAATACCGATGTGCTTCGGCTACAAGCTCGAGGGAAATCACCTGGAACTGTTCTTTCACACATCTCCTAAGGGTCAGAAGATAGACCTGATAAAAAAGAACAACATAGCTGGATTTGAGATAGATCATCTCACCGATGTTGTAAAGGACGAAAACGACTGCGGAGTAACAGCGGTGTACGAGTGCGTAACCGGAACCGGCTCAATTGAGATCGTAAACGGAATAGAAAAGCTCACCGGGCTGACGTCCATCATCAGCAAATACGATGAGGAAAAAACCGAGCACAAGTTCAGCGAGCAGGCTTTAAACAGCATGGTCGTGCTGAAGCTCACGGCAGAAACTTACTGCTGCCGCACGCACAGCGTCGCTGAAGAAAAGATAGACCTTCCGGACTGATAACGTCTATAACGCAAAAAGGAGAGCCAAGCTCTCCTTTAATTATATCCGTATCATATACGCCTAGTAATATTTTATCAAGATTATACTCAAATATAAACACGGTCTGTAGTATTTTATAAATAAAATACAATCAAGAATATTTATCGGCGCATCTTTTGTTTATAGTTGAGTTAGACACGTTAGTAATATATGTCTTATCAGTACATACAACAAATGCTTTAGGCATATCGTCCGAAACGCTGACTACCCTTCCCTGCTTCTGTGAAGCGTTCAGGAAATCCGCTGTTATGCGGCTGACCGAGCATTCTTCAATGTCGAAAATTCCGATAACATCGTCCTTTTTTACCGTGGTATCATTTCCAAGATACACAAACACAGGCTGTCACCCCTCCGTAAACACGCCGTTTTCCGCATGCCAGCACTTCCCGCCTTGCAGTGCGGAAAGGTCGTCCATATTACAGCAGGTAATAAACACCTGACTTTTATCTATATTGTTAATAACGAAATTCCGCCTGGTCTGGTCAAGCTCGCTTAGAATGTCGTCGAGTATCACCACCGGACAGGTCTTATTTTTGCGGCGGATTATCTCAGCCTCCGAGAGTTTCAGCGCAAGAGCAGCACTCCGTGTCTGACCCTGCGAGGCGAAGTCCCGGGCCGCCATTCCATTAATGTAGAAATTTACATCATCGCGGTGAACACCCGCAAGAGTATACCTCAGCCGCATTTCAGACTCAAGATTGTTGTCCAGTTCAGCAATATATTTGTTAAACAGTTCGTTAACATCAGAGAAATCTATACTGGTAGTTTTGAAAATAGAGCTGTAGTACTCCATTTCCAGTTTCTCTGCCCCCTCCGTCAGCCGGGAATATACTTCCGCAGCATGCTGCTGCAAAAACGAAAAATACCGCAGCCTGCCGTATGTGACGTTGATTCCCTCACTGGCAAGAACCTGATCCCAGGGAGCGAGCTGCGCGGAAAGCTCCGCTTCCGGAATATCCTTGCGTGCGAACGCCAGGATATTGTTGCGCTGTTTCAGACCGCGATTGTAGTTCGAGAGCTTTTTCAGATGAGTCTGAGTCTGCATTACAGCCACGTCGTCAAGATACGCGCGCCGAAGCTCCGGAGCGCCCTTGATAAGGTTCAGATGTTCCGGAACGAACACCACGTATTTCAGCACTCCGAACAGCTTTGAAGCGTCGCTGACGCTAAGACCATTGTAGGTTATCACGGGTTTGCCATTACTTATTGTATATTCAACGACATTTTCACGCCCTGTATTATCGTCATTTCTGAAACAGAGCCGGATAAACACCTCCGCCCCGGGAACATTCACCGGAACATACTGTGTATAGCGCACATGACGGAAACTCCCGCCCAGACAGACGGAAATAGCCTCCATAAGGTTAGTTTTGCCCTGCGCATTTTTGCCGACAAAAATGTTGAGGCTGCTGTCAAAATCCAGCTCAGCCTCACGTATATTGCGAAAATTGCGGATATACAGTTTTGTAATGACCATTACGTTTTATTCAGCAGAACCTTCTGCAATTTCGGATGCTGCGTTCTCGTCAAGCACGATCTTGTATTTCTTGCCCTTGAATTCGATTGTATCGCCTGGCTTTATCTTCTTGCCGCGCTTGGTGCAGAGTTCGCCGTTAACGTTGAATTCACCCAGCTCCACAAGTATTTTAGCCTTTGCGCCGGTCTCAGCGAGTCCGGCAAATTTAATAAGCTGATCCAGCTTTATAAACGGTGTTACGATCTTGATTTCTTCCATTGTTCAGATGTTCCTTTCCAGATAATGTACGGTACTCACCGCATTACCAGCGTCGAAGCGCTGATACATGCGAGGCGCTCAAAGCACCGTATGCGGCGCGCATTATATTTCTCGCGCTGCCGCGTATGCCGCCGGATCAGATAAGCCCACCTCAAGAACAGCGGGTCGATATCCATGGCTGCAAAAATTCTATTTATGGCAGGGAAAGCGCAATCGCTGCCTTACATGCCCTCTCCCACCGGTCGATTCATTTCAGACGCATAGGCAGAACGAGGTATGTAAACTCGTTCCCGCTCATGGGGAGAATGATCAGCGGAGCGACAGATGACGTTGCAATGAGCTTTACCGTGTCGGTGTCGCACGCCTTGAAAGCGTCGAGCATATACTTGGCGTTGAATCCAACAACAAGAGGCTGTCCATTGTACTTAACGGGAATGCTGTCGTTGACCTTGCCTATTGCGGTGGTGCAGCTCATGCTGATGGTGTTATCCTTTATCTCGCAGCGGATGGGGTTCTTGTTCTTCTCATTGATAATGAGCATAGCACGGTCAAGCATGTCGATCATCTCACGGCAGTTGACCTCAGCGTAAACCTCGTCGGAGCACTTGAGATAAGTCTTGAACGGAATGAAATCACCGTCGAGCAGGCGGGAGATCATGGTATAACCGTCAACAATGAAGCTGATCTGATTCTTGTCTATGCAGATAGTAACATTTTTGTCGTTCTCATCAGACAGAATGTGATTAGTACTGCACTGATAAACTGGGAAAGAATCGTTGCAATTCCTACTCCCTGAACAGACATGCGA
>OLQD01003652.1_pt1 | contig 9929 bp, 9 predicted proteins | sample 1672841 | NCBI WGS metagenome assembly OLQD01 (sample SAMEA3136729, study PRJEB25190) | human gut metagenome | biome: human gut; feature: human-associated habitat; material: faeces | place: Austria | collected 2013 | reverse complement strand
CCGGCGGCGGGTCTCGATCCCAAGGGGCGCGATAAGATTCTAGCGCAGATAAAGAAATATCACGACGAATACGGCAAGACGATACTGCTTGTATCTCACTCGATGGAGGACATTGTGAAGTACGCCGGAAAGGTGCTTGTAATGAACAAGAGCCGCCTGTTCTGCTACGACACGGTGGACAGAGTATTCGCCCGGACGGACGAGCTTGCGAAGATAGGTCTCGACGTTCCGCAGATAACCAGAATGAGCCATATCCTGAAATCCTTAGGCACGGATATCGGGAATGACATCTACACCACACAGAGAGCGGCTGAGCGTCTGCTTCCGCTGATAAGATAAGTAAGGACTAGAACAAAAGATGATAAAGGATATTACGATAGGGCAGTACTTCCCGGGTAATTCGGTCATACACAGGCTCGACAGCCGCGTAAAGCTCGTTCTGGATATACTGTACCTTGTTATTCTGTTTACCGCACAGAGCTACACCGGTCTGCTGCTGGGAATGCTTTTCATGGTGATGTGCTATATGCTGGCGAGGATAAAGCTCGTCATGATTCTGAAAAGCGTGAAGCCTATCCTTCCGCTGATGATTTTCACCGGCATTCTCAACCTGTTTTTCGTCAAGGGTGAAACTCCGCTGTTCAAGTGGGAGTTCATTGAGATATACCCGGAGGGCGTGAATACGGCGCTGTTCATGCTGATACGCGTTATCACGCTTATCGTCGGCATGTCCCTGCTGACCTACACGACCTCCCCGATAATGCTCACCGACGCTATCGAGCGGCTCCTTTCGCCGCTGAAGAAGATACACGTCCCGGTGCACGAGCTTTCAATGATGATGACTATTGCGCTGCGTTTCATTCCGACTCTGGTGGAGGAAACGGACAAGATAATGTCCGCGCAGAAGGCCCGCGGCGCGGAGATGGACACCGGCGGACTTGTCAAGAAGGCAAAGTCGCTGATACCGGTGCTGATACCGCTGTTCGTTTCAGCGTTCAAGCGCGCCAACGAGCTTGCGACCGCGATGGAATGCCGCTGCTACCACGGCGGCGAGGGCCGCACGAGGCTCCGCGTAATGCACACGGCTCCTAGGGATTACGTTGCCATCGGCTGCATGCTGCTGCTTCTGGCGGCGGTCATCGTTATAAACTGCTTCCCGGTTCTGCCGTAACTGCCCAGCGAGGTGAGGATTTGCGAAATTTAAAGGTTTTCATAGCCTACAACGGCGCTGCTTACCACGGATTCCAGCGGCAGGACAACGCCCTGACCGTCCAGGAGGCAGTCGAGAACAGCATAGGAAAGCTGCTCAAGATACCCGCGCCGGTGATCTACGGCTGCTCCCGGACGGATACCGGAGTGCATGCGCGGCAGTTCTGCTTCAACGTCCACGTTGACAGCAGGATACCCTGCGAAGGTTTCGTGAAAGGAATGAACACGCTGCTTCCGCCGGATATCGCGGTGCTTTCCTGCGAGGACGCCCCGGAGGACTTCCACGCGAGATACTGCACAAAAAGCAAGGAATATGTATACCTCATCGCGAATACCGTTCAGAGGGACGTTTTTTTGCAGAACCTTGCGTACCACTACCCCTATCCGCTCGACCTTGATAAGATGAACGAAGCGGCACGGCTTCTGGTCGGGGAGCACGATTTCGCGGCGTTCTGCCGGGCGGAGGGAAAGGCGCGCATGAAGTCCACCGTGAGGGAGATATACAGCTTCACGGCTTCAATGAAGGAGGACGACGTGTGCGAGCTGAGGATAAGCGGCAGCGGATTCCTGTACAATATGGTGAGGATATGCGCGGGAACGCTCATCTATATAAACGAAGGTAAGCTAACCACCGACGACATAAGGCGGGCGCTCCAGACCGGAGACCGCAGCCTTGCAGGCAAGACGCTCCCGCCGGAGGGTCTGTACCTCAACCGTGTAATATATTGACCGATGTATAATAGCTTGGGGAAGGCTGGTGCAGAAGTACAGAATGGATAAAAGAAACGACATAAACGAGTTCAGAAAAAAGCGGAGGCTCAGAAGGGTAAGGCTCAACATAGCCATACTTGTGCTGTTCGGGCTTATCGCCCTGTTCATCGCGCTCAACTGGGGAAAGATAATCGCTCCGCTGAAGGACGCCGCGCTTGACGTCGGCAAAGGCGGCTTTCCGGTCGACCTGCCGGGAAGCACCGATTATGTCCTTGACGAGCTGGGCGACAATTTCTGCCTGCTGACGGATACCTACTTCTATACCTACAACTCAGACGGCGCGATGATAACCAGCGCCCAGCACGACTGCAGTCCCCGGCGCTGTCGAGCAACTCCCGGCGCGCGCTCATCTACGACCGCAACGGCAGGGAGCTTCAGCTCTATAACCGCTCCGGTGAGATATTCAGCACCGCCACCGAAGATACGATAGACTTCGCGCAGGTAAGCAACGGCGAGCGCAGCGCGGTGGTCACGAAGTCCTCAAAATATTCCAATTGTCTGTTCGTTTTCAACGGGGAGGGTCAGCAGATATTCCGCTGGGCTTCGCCGCTGTACCTCATCGACCGGGTGGTGTTCTCGCAGGACGACAGCAGCATTTTCGCGGCGGTCTGCGGCGCGGACAACGGCGAGCTGGAGTACAGGCTGCTGCGCTTCGACCTAGACAACGCGGAGGGCAGCGTCTGGGAGACCTACCTCGGGAATCACATGGTGTTTTCGCTGGAGCAGTCCGGTAAGGAGCTGTTCGCAGTTACCGCCGGCGGAGCGTACATTCTCGACGCGGATACCGGCGGCATCTCGGCTCAGACGGAGTTCATCAAGAACGTTTCTCAGATACCCGGCGGGGAGCTACATGCGGTGATGTTCAGCGACAGCGCCGGAGGAAAAGTCCTGACGGTCTACAACGATACGCTGGAAGCGACCGCCGCTGCCGGACTTCAGAACGTCACCAGGGTGCGCGCTGAAGGAAAGAATGTGTATTCCCTCAGCAAGCGCACTTTAACAGTGTTCGACGATGGACTGAATGTAGTCTCCGAAAAGGAGCTGCAGGACGATTACTCAGACATGCTTGTTATAGGAAGCAGCGCCTATCTGCTTGGCTACAACACCGTTCAGAAGGTGGATCTTACTTGATTAAGGAGGCTGTTTATGGGATCGCAGTTTGCGATAGTTTATGATATATTGATCGCGGTAGTCCTGGTGTTCGCAATATTCAGCGGGGCAAAGCGCGGATTCGTCAGCGCGGTCGTTGGAATTGCGGCCGTGTTCGTTGGATTCTTCTGCGCGATGACGTTCAGCGCTCCGCTTACGGAGCTTGTTTATACCTCGATGGTCGAGAAACCGCTTACCGAGGCGGTCAGCCAGACCCTCGACGACAATATGAGCAGCATAACGCTCAGCGGGCTTTCAGGAATGGATTTCGACAGCGTGAAGATCTCCGGGACGCCGGTTTCTGAGATAACTCCGGATTACTCCGGAACCGATAAGGTCGTGATCGACCTTTCAAACGTGGACCTCAGCGGTACAGGCTTTGAAAGCGCAGACCTCAGCAAGTTCGGATTCGGCAGCAGCGAGGACTACGCCCACATGAACGGCAAAACGGCTGAGTTCACCATGGCGGATATCAACGCGTACGGGCTTGGAAAACTCGCGACAGCGCAGGTCATCGCAGTGAAGCTGGCCGCAAGCCCGATGATAAGCGGCATTCAGGAGTACGTCGGCATTATCGGGGGATTATTCCCGGCTCAGTTCCAGGATATCTCCCAGGGTATCAGCGACGGTGAGATATCAATGGTAAGGTCGCTTGTGCTGACTATGATAGACTGCTCGTCGTCGGTCAAGAGCGCGGTGATCGATCATATGCTCCGTCCGGCGTTCACGCTGGTGATGAAAACCATTTTCTTCGCGGTCATCTTCATTGTGGTTAGCTGCGTTCTGGATATAGTCGCGCGGCTGCTCAAGGTGGTCAACAAGGTGCCGGTCATCGGCAGCGTCAACGGACTGCTCGGCGGCGTCTGCGGAGCTGTCAGCGGACTTATCTCGATATGCGTTATCTGCATTCTCGTGCGGTTCATCGTTACGCTCAGCGGCGGAAATGTTCTGCTGCTCAACGATACCGCGATTGATTCGACTTTCATTTTCAGGTATTTCTACAACTTTGAATTCCTGAATTTTCTGACATAAAGTGCAGCCAGGCTGCGATTTCATGCAAAGGTGGTATAAACTATGATGATGTGTTCCAGATGCAAGAAGCGTCCCGCGGTGGTGTTCATATCCTCAATGCAGGGTACCGAGCGCCGCAACGAGGGTCTGTGCCTGAGATGCGCCAAGGAAATGGGGCTTCCGCAGGTCGACGAGTATCTCAAGCAGATGGGTATTTCCGAGGAGGATTTTGAGAACGCCTACGATTCCATGTTTGACGAGAACGGCAATCCCGATCCGGAATTGCTCAAGAATATAGGCTTTGAGGACATCACGAACGGATTCAAGCCGCACGACTCCGATACGGACGATGATGACTCCGAAGATGACGTCGACGACTCCGACGACCCGGACAAGAAGGACGAACTGTTCCAGAAGGGCGGGGCAAACACCATGCCGGAGTTCTTCAAGAAGATGTTCGAGCCGTTCGAGGGCGCCCTCAGCAAGGACGATATGGATAAGCTGAACGAGGAAGCGAAAGCGAAGTCCCCGAAGAAAAAGCAGGAAAAGACTGACAAGAAGCGCAGAACTCTTGAAACATTCTGCACAAACCTCACCCGCCGTGCAAAGGACGGTAAAATCGACCGCATTATCGGCAGGGACAAGGAGATCGGCAGAGTTATCCAGATACTTTCCCGCAGGACTAAGAACAATCCCTGCCTTATCGGCGAACCAGGCGTCGGAAAGACCGCCATTGCCGAGGGTATCGCGCTGAAGCTTGCAAGCGGGGACGTTCCGTTCAGGCTCCAGGGCAAGGAGCTTTACCTGCTCGACCTTACCGCGCTTGTAGCGGGGACGCAGTTCAGAGGTCAGTTTGAGAGCCGCGTGAAGTCCCTTATCGACGAGGTAAAGAACGCCGGAAACGTTATCCTGTTCATCGACGAGGTACACAACCTGGTCGGCACCGGAGATTCCGAGGGAACCATGAACGCCGGAAACATGTTCAAGCCGGCGCTTTCCCGCGGGGAACTCCAGGTTATAGGCGCGACCACGTTCAACGAGTACCGCAAGTACATCGAGAAGGACAGCGCGCTGGAGCGCCGCTTCCAGCCGGTAACGGTCAACGAGCCGTCCATCGGGGACACCGTGAAGCTGCTTGAGGGCATCAAGGAATACTACGAGGAGCACCACAAGGTGAAGGTTTCCCCGGAGATAACGCGTATGTGCGCGGTGCTTTCAGAGCGCTATATCAACGACAGATTCCTGCCTGACAAGGCTATCGACCTGCTGGACGAATCCTGCGCCTGCGCAAGTCTTGGAAGCCCGGCGATAACCGAGTACGAAAAGCTGAAATCCAAGCTGGCGGAACTTCGCGTGGACGAGAGCAAACTCGCGGAAGCAAGCGACAAGGACTACGAAAAGATGGCGGAGATCAAAATGCAGATCGCACAGACCTCCGACAGCATTGACAAGATAAAGAAGGAAGCCGAGAACGTTCAGGTCACGATGGAGGATCTTTCCAAGGTCATCGAGCTGTGGACCGGAATTCCCGCCAACAAGATACAGGAGGCGGAGTACAAGCGTATCGGTACGCTGGAGCAGCACCTCAAGGAGCACGTTATCGGTCAGGACGAGGCGTGCGAGCTGGTCGCAAAGGCTATAAAGCGCACCAGGGTTCAGCTCACGGAGCGCCGCAGACCCGCTTCGTTCATCTTCGTAGGTCCGACCGGCGTCGGCAAGACCGAGCTTGTTAAAGTTCTGGCAAGCGAGATGTTCGACACCGTAGAGCCGCTCATCAGGCTTGATATGTCGGAGTTCATGGAGAAGCACAGCGTGTCCAAGATAATCGGTTCGCCTCCCGGATACGTTGGTTACGACGAGGCTGGTCAGCTCACTGAAAAGGTACGCCGCAAGCCCTATTCCGTGATACTTTTCGATGAGATAGAGAAGGCTCACCCCGACGTAATGAATATACTGCTCCAGATACTCGACGAGGGCAAAATAAACGACGCGCACGGCCGCTCCGTAAGCTTTGAAAACACTATCATCTGCATGACCTCCAACGCGGGAAGCTCCACCGGAACAAACAGCGTTGGATTCACAAAGACCGAGGGCGATATCAGCAAGGAGCGCGCAATGAAGGGACTCCGCGACTTCCTCAGACCGGAGTTCATCGCCCGCGTGGACGAGATCATTGTTTTCCACCCGTTAACAGTTGAGAACTACGCGGAGATCGCGAAGCTTATGCTGCACGAGCTGGAGGCTCCGCTCGCGGAGAAGAAAATCGCGCTCCGCATCACCGACGACGCGTACAAGGCTGTGGCTCAGAAGGCGTTCGGCGGGAAGTACGGCGGCAGAGATATCCGCCGCGTGATCCGCAGCGACATCGAGGATAAAATCGCAGAGCTGATAATCGACCACGCAGAGAAGCCGCTTTCCGAAATAAGCATAGGCACGCAGGACGGCGAGATAACAGTGGACGGCAAGTAAGCGCATGAGTACGATACTAATTACCGGCGGAACCGGCGCCATCGGAAGCGCCATCGCTGCAGAATTCGCGGCGACGGACGACGTGGTGTTCACCTATAATTCCCGGGCGGACGAGGCTCAGCGGCTCTGTGGAAAGCTGCGCTGCTCGGCGGTGCGCTGCGACGTCTCGGATTACGCTTCCTGCGAGGCGGCGGCGGAAAAGGTTCTGAAGGACTACGGCAGGATAGACGTGCTGGTAAATAATGCGGGGATATCGCAGATAAAGCTGTTTACCGATATTACTCCGGAGGATTGGCAGCGCGTTATGAATGTCGATTTGAACGGCGTTTACAATATGACCCACGCCGTAATACGCTCAATGATAAACCGCAAAAGCGGCGCGGTCGTGAATGTGTCCTCGGTCTGGGGAGTTTACGGCGGCGCGTGCGAGAGCGCGTATTCAGCGGCTAAGGCAGGGGTCGTCGGGCTTACGAAGGCTCTTGCCAGGGAGCTTGGAGCCTCCGGGATAACCGTGAACGCGGTCGCGCCTGGGGTTATCGACAGCCCGATGAACAGTTCGCACCTCAACCCCGAGGAACTCAGAGAGCTTGCAGACCAGACTCCTGTGTGCCGCCTCGGAAAGCCTTCGGAGGTCGCAAAGGCAGTCAGGGCGCTGGCTGAGAACCGTTTTATAACCGGTCAGGTGCTCGGCGTGGACGGCGGTTTCTGCTGAGCGATTTCCAGTGACGTTAAACTGGTTTAACATTTTGCCTAAAAATTCACAAAGATATGCTTTATGTTTTGTCAAAAAAAACACAATGTTTTCGGTTGAATTTTTTCGCAAAATATAGTATAATAAATTTGATTTGAAAATCCGAACGGCGATTTCGGCAAAAAAGGAGACTTAATATGAACATCGCTTTATCCATTCTGTCGGCTGCGGCTTCAGCGGAAGCGGCTGGCACAGCAGAAGCGTACTCCGGACCGTGGGAAAACGTCTATAATGCTGTTCACTCTACTGCTGAGGCGGTAACCGAGGAAGCTCAGGGCGTAGTTGACCGTATCCAGGGACTGGGAGATGCACATGCACAGCTTGCTGACCCGGATTACTGGGGTTCCGTGGGCATTATCACCCTGACCGGTATACTTGTTGTATTCTTTATTCTCGCTATCCTTATCTTCCTGTTCTGGGCACTGGGCAAGACCTTCCAGACCATTGACAAGAACAGGGCTGCAAAGGCTGAGGCTGCCAAGAAGGCTGCCGCTCCTGCGCCTGCCGCTGCTCCCGCTACTGTAGAGGAGATCGTTGAGGAAGACGATAACGACGATGGCTGTTATCAGTGCGGCTATCGCTGCTTACGCCGAGGAAGAGGGAACTTCCTACACTATCCGCGACGTAAAGAAGCGCGACAAGAGAGCGCGCTCCGCGTGGAGCCTTGCCGGAATCGGCGAGAATACGCGCCCGTTCTGAGAACAGACAGAAAGGAAAATTGAAGCATGGAAATATTTGTTGATACCATAAAATCGCTCGCGTCGACCTCCGGCTTTGCAGGCTTCGGAGTAGAAAACGGCTGGCAGAGCATAATTATGATTCTGCTTTCCTTCGTCCTGTTCTATCTGGCGATCAAAAAGCAGTACGAGCCGCTGCTGATGCTTCCTATCGCATTCGGTATGCTGCTCACGAATCTTCCGTTCAGCGGACTTTATCACGCTGAGCTGTGGAATCCTTCCACCAACCCCTATTTTGCTCCTGAATACGTTCAGGAGGGCGCGAACCTTCTGATAACCTACACTAAGGAAGTCAGCCTTGACTATGGCAAGGTGCTTCACGAGGGCGGTCTGCTGGATATGCTCTACCTCGGCGTTAAGCTCGGTATCTATCCGCCTATCATCTTCCTCGGCATCGGCGCTATGACAGACTTCGGCCCGCTGATCGCAAACCCGAAGAGCTTCCTGCTCGGCGCTGCCGCACAGGGCGGTATCTTCTTCACCTTCCTCGGCGCATGCGCTATCAACGCGCTCGGTCTCGGCGACGGGTTCTCGCTGAAGCAGGCTGCCTCCATCGCCATCATCGGCGGTGCGGACGGTCCTACAGCGATCTTCCTTACTTCCAGACTTGCTCCTGAGCTGCTCGGCTCCATTGCGGTCGCTGCTTACTCGTACATGGCTCTGGTTCCGGTAATTCAGCCGCCTATCATGAAGCTCCTCACGACCAAGAAGGAGCGCGAGGTCAAGATGGGTCAGCTCCGTCAGGTTTCCAAGCTCGAGAAGATAGTATTCCCGATCGCGGTTACAGTTATCGTTTCTCTCATCGTTCCGGACTCTGCTTCCCTTGTTGGTATGCTTATGCTCGGTAACCTGATGAAGGAATCCGGCGTTTGCGACCGTCTCGTAAAGACAGCTACAAACGAACTTATGAACATTATCACGATCTTCCTCGGCGTTACTGTCGGCGCTACCGCAGTTGCCCAGAACTTCCTCAAGGTCGACACACTGCTCATCATCGCGCTCGGTCTTATCGCGTTCTGCATAGGTACTGCATGCGGCGTTCTGCTTGGCAAGCTGATGTACCTCCTCTCCGGCGGAAAGATCAACCCGCTGATCGGTTCCGCTGGCGTTTCCGCGGTTCCTATGGCAGCGCGTGTTTCCCAGAAGGTCGGTCAGGAGACCAACCCCTCCAACTTCCTTCTCATGCATGCCATGGGTCCGAACGTTGCAGGCGTTATCGGTTCCGCAGTTGCGGCGGGCGTTCTGCTGAGCGTTCTTGGCTAATTCGGATTATAAAGGCGGTCTGGTTTGCAGGCCGTCTTTTTCTGTGCGGAAAATACATATTAGATATATGCAAAAAAGATATTGAAAAAGGACGTAAAAAGTGGTATAATAGACCCAATAAAGAACAGGAAAGGTGATCAATTTGAACCAGAGATTCAACCATCTAATCGACATGGACGACTACAGCGTTTCACAGTGGAACGCGATGGTCAAGCTTGCTGAGGACATCATGCGCCGCCCGGAGAGCTATGCGGACAAATGCCGCGGAAAAATCATGGCAACACTTTTCTATGAGCCTTCCACCCGCACGCAGATGAGCTTCCAGACCGCTATGATACGCCTGGGCGGAAGCATCATCGGATTTGATAATCCTGGAAATTCCTCGGTGTCGAAGGGCGAAAATCTGAAGGACACCATTAAAATAGTCAGCAACTATGCGGACGTGCTTGTTATGCGCCACAATCAGGAAGGCGCGGCGCGGGCTGCGGCTCTTTCGGCTGACTGCCCGGTCATCAACGCCGGCGACGGAGGTCATCTCCACCCGACCCAGACCCTCACGGATCTTCTGA
>OLQD01003649.1_pt1 | contig 9935 bp, 7 predicted proteins | sample 1672841 | NCBI WGS metagenome assembly OLQD01 (sample SAMEA3136729, study PRJEB25190) | human gut metagenome | biome: human gut; feature: human-associated habitat; material: faeces | place: Austria | collected 2013 | reverse complement strand
CGGAAATGACTGTGACCCAATGAATCTCCAGAATACTTATCAGGAGATCTGCGACAATCCCTTCTATTATATAGATACTGATATCTCTTTAGACGGAACTGTTGTTTACGAAAACTTTGATGCGGATAGCGCTAAATTGACGCTCCTCATTAATGAAAAAGGTACTTCTAATGTTTATGCAGTTACTTACAAAGCAGAGAATTTTAATTCCATTCTCAACAAAGAACTACATATTACAGGGAAACTGAGCAACACCCATCGTGTTCCCTATTATAACGATGAAACAAAGAGCCTTGGTTATGTTATCTACCCGTTGATCTCCGCTACAGAAGTTACAGAATAAAAAAGATCCTCACCATCCACCGTATGATATGCATACCACTCACGGTTTGGTGAGGAATTTTTAATTACTTTATTTTTTATATTTCTCCGGAAAAAGTATATTTCACCTGCCCTCTGAGAATCATCTTAATGTACTGACAAGACAAGGAGGATTCTAAGATGGCACTGAATAAAGTTGAAATCTGCGGAGTAAATACCTCAACCCTTCCCGTTCTCGATCAGGAAGAAAAGGCGGAGCTCTTTAAAAGAATCAAAGCTGGCGATGAAGAAGCCAGGGAATTGTACATCAAAGGCAATCTGCGGCTTGTTTTAAGCGTGATCCGCCGTTTTCAGAACAGCAGTGAAAACCCAGATGACCTTTTTCAGATCGGCTGTATCGGTCTGATCAAAGCTATCGACAATTTCGACACTACCCTTCAGGTAAAATTCTCAACGTACGCTGTACCTATGATCATCGGTGAGATCCGCAGATATCTCCGGGATAACAACAGCATACGGGTCAGCCGTTCTCTGCGGGATATCGCTTACAAAACCATCTATACCCGGGAAAACTATATGCGGCAGCATCTCAAAGAGCCTACCATTGCAGAAATCGCTGATGAGATCGGTATCGACAAGGAAATGATCGTCTATGCCATGGATGCGATCCAGAGCCCGGTAAGCCTTTTTGAGCCCGTGTATTCCGAAGGCGGAGATACCCTATATGTTATGGATCAGATCAGTGATAAAAAGAACCTGGAAGAAAACTGGGTGGAGGATATTTCTCTTCGAGATGCCATGAACCGGCTTGGAGAGCGTGAACGTCACATTATCGATCTCCGCTTCTACGAGGGAAAAACCCAGATGGAAGTCGCTGAAGAGATCGGCATCTCCCAGGCCCAGGTCAGCCGCCTGGAAAAACATGCCCTTCGCAGTATGCGGAATTATCTCAGGAATTAACCAAAACGCTATACCAGACAGATAAAACCATCTGCATTGACTATGTAACCCATAACAAAATCATTGCGGCAGAATATACACCGGCACTCTTTTATAAAACTTTTTATAAAATAATGTCCGTTACCCTGCCGCATTTTTTTATGTTGATTCCATGTCTATACCCGCATAAAACGGGCATTCACAGGCAACTTCTGTTTTCTGTTATTTCAGCGCTTTCTCAATTTCTTCGATCACGATCCGAAGCGCCTTCAGCCTTGCATATTTCTTATCTACGGATTCCAGAATGTGCCATGGTGCATAAGCAGTGCTGGTTTTCTGAAGCATCTCATCTACTGCTGTTTCATACTGATCCCATTTTTCACGGTTTCTCCAGTCCTCATCCGTGATCTTCCACTGTTTTTCCGGATTGCTCTGGCGGTCGTTGAACCTGGCAAGCTGGGTGTCCTTATCAATGTGGACCCAGAATTTCACGATCACAGCGCCCCAGTCAGAAAGCTCCTTCTCAAATTCATTGATCTCATTGTAGGCACGTCTCCAGTCATTCTCGCTGCAGAAGCCCTCCAGACGTTCTACCATCACTCTTCCGTACCACGTCCGGTCAAAGATGGCAATGTGACCATCCTTGGGAAGCCTTGTCCAGAAACGCCACAGATAATGACGGGCTTTTTCATGAGGTTCCGGGCTGGCGATGGGATGTACCTCAAAACCACGGGGATCAAGAGCTTCCGTGATCCTCTTGATATTTCCTCCCTTTCCGGCAGCATCCCAGCCTTCATAGGTGATGATCACAGGCACTCTTTTTCGGTAAAGACGGTTATGCAGGCTTCCAAGCTTTGCCTGCAGTTCCTTAAGCTCTGCCTTGTATTCTTCATCCCCCACTTCTTTTCCATCCAGAGGAATCTCGCTTAATCTGGGCATCTCCACCAGAGGAAAAACATTCTGCAGGATCGGCACGGCATGTTTGCTGTTTTCCATGGCAACCTCTATATTGCTGATCATGGTTTCCAGCACCTGCAGTTCTGCCCACTTCCGGTCACCGGCATCGACAATATACCATGGAGCCGCAGATGTATTGGTATCCTGCATATACTGGTCAAAAATCTTTCTGCACTTCTTATAATGATCATTCTGCCAGAGATCATATTCATTGACTCTCCATCTGGTATCCTTGCTTTCCAGAAGAATGCCCATACGTTTTTCTTGTTCTTTCCGGTCGATCTGCATAAAAAATTTCAGGAGCACATATCCATTATCCGTCAGCTGACGTTCAAATCTCCGGATACTGTCAATCCGTTTTACATAATTGTCACCCTTCAGCTTTTTATCCATACGTTCACGACAGGTCTGGTCCATCCATCCTGAATCCAGAAATGTAAACTTGCCCGCTTCCGGGATTTCCCTGAAATATCGGTAAAGAAATGGTTTCCGAAGGTCTTCCTCTGTAGGCGCTGACATAGTCGCAACTTTGAAGAAACGAGGATCGATATTCTTGATCACCTTGCTTATGGTACTTCCTTTTCCGGAAGCTCCCCAGCCTTCAAACAACACGATCACCGGAATCTTATGCTCTTTCAGAGCCATCTGCAATTCATATAATCTGGTTCTTGCAGCGCTTAAACGCACTTTGATATCCTCTTTTTCCGGAATCTGTTCCGGGTTCCAGTTTTTCAACATCTGCATCGTCCTTCCTTGAATTTTTTGAATATTCATATTATACCACAGAAGATCTTATTTTACGATAATTTTTACATAATTTTAACCTTTAGCCTCACAAAAGCAAACAAATTGCACAACAAAAATCATTCATAAGCATCGAAAATCTTTTTAACCTCTTGACATTTTTGTCGCCGCTTCATACAATAGACGCTGATTGTTATTTTTTTAACTTCATAAAAAAGCAGTGCCTGAAAACTGTTGAAATAATAAAGATCAAGGAGCCGATCATGAAACTCACAGAAAAACTTCTGCAGAAAATGGAACAGAAAAAAGAACTCTATGGCGATGGCATCATCATGCCGGACGGGGATTACCGTCTGATCCAGGATGGACACTTAAAAACTCTCATGTCCCTTCTTCCATATACAGAAAACGAAATCTGGAAAATGATCCCCGATGATGATTCCGCACTTTTCTGGCTGGTAGAAAAAACAAGCTGCGTACTGACCGATGTCAATTCCACGATCGGAATGAAGATGACCCCCGCACAGCAGAAAACCTACGAAGCACTTTCCAGTCGCGGGATCATCTCTGATGAATATTATGATCTTACCAAACAGCGGGAAAAAGTAAAAGCTGCCCGGGCTAACGCCTGAGCAGCTTTTATTTATATCTGTCAGTCCTCATACCCTTCCAGAAAAGAATGTTTCACTCCATCTTTTTTGTATGCGATAACTGTATGAAGATTAACATTTTCCACACTTCGGAAAATATTACTTTCTACATGTGGATTTACCTTCTTAAGTTCTGCGATCAGATTCTTGATCTCCATTCTCTTGGAAACACTGGTACCATCTGTACGGCAGGTAGTACAGGTATCGGTAAATTTACATGCACACTGGATAAAATGAAGGTCATTATAATCTCTCCAGTGTTTGATATCTGCCTCCCGGATCAGATACATAGGACGGATCAGCTGCATTCCCTCAAAATTTGTACTATGGAGCTTCGGCATCATAGTCTGTACCTGCGCTCCGTAAAGCATTCCCATCAGGATCGTCTCGATCACATCATCATAGTGATGTCCAAGAGCGATCTTGTTGCAGCCAAGCTCCTTTGCCTTGCTGTAAAGATAGCCCCTTCTCATACGGGCACAGAGATAGCATGGGGATTTTTCTATATTATAAACCGCATCGAAGATCTCAGTCTCAAACACTGTGATCGGAATCCCGAGAAGCCTGGCATTGTGCTCGATCACCGCACGGTTTGCCTCATTATATCCCGGATCCATCACAAGAAACACCAGTTCAAAGGGAAACTTGTTATGACGCTTCAGTTCCTGGAACAGTTTGGCCATGAGCATGGAATCTTTTCCACCGGAAATACAGACTGCTATCTTATCTCCCGGCTTCACCAGCTCATAATCGTTGATTCCCCTGGCAAATCTGGAAAACAGCTGCTTATGGAACTTTTTGCGGATACTCAGCTCGATATCCTTCCGCCGCTGTTCCATTGCATCATTTTCCTCTTCTTCACTGTTCTCTTTACCGGATTCTTTCTGCATCTGCTGAAAAAGCCATCCTGTATATCCACCTTTCAGGCTCAGTGCGGGAATTCCTTTTTCCCGGAGCATCTCTGCACCCTCCTGGCTGAAAAGCCCTCTTGTACAGTAAAGGACCGGTATCTTATCCCCCCTCAGTTCTTCTGCCCGCTCTTCCAGTTCCTGTTCCGGAACAGAGATTGCTCCCGGGATCATTCCATATTCTACAGTTACTTTATCACGGGTATCTATCAGAAGATATTTCCCCCGTTCTTTCTCTATCTGGTCAAAAGAAATCTCCAGTGTTTCTTCATTCATACTGCTATTATTCCTTTCCTTACATTTTCAAAGTTTCTGGTTCATATTGTAAGCCTTCCCGTCAAAAACCTCAAGAAGATTTTCCCGAAGGTTCCCGCGTTATTGGAATGCTGCTGTTCACTTTGTTCTCAACAACCCAGCCTGTACTTTTTTCTGAAAATCAGTTATAATATTTTTGTTTGTAAAAAAATTTTCACCAAGGAGGATACCGGAAATGAAAACACAGAATCAGACTATGCTCTCTGAGAATACACTGACATCCCGGCCCACAGATATTATTGCGGGATTTCCTGTACGTCCCGGGTTTTTTGAATTAAATGGCGCTACTCCTCTTTCCAACGGAGTCAACTTTACCGCACATACCTGCCACGGTACATCCTGCGAGCTTCTTCTTTTCCACTCCGGAGAAGAGGAACCCTTCGCAGTCCTTCCTTTTCCCAATGCCTGTCGTATCGGTGATGTCTACTCCATGATCGTCATGGGACTGGACATCGAAGATCTGGAGTACGGCTACCACATTGACGGTCCTTACGAACCGGAAAAGGGTCACATCTTCGATAAGACAAAGGTTCTTCTTGATCCTTATGCCAAAGCCGTTGCCGGTCAGCGTGAATGGGGCCAGCAAAAGATCGGAAGCTATCATGCCCGTGTGGTACGTGATTCCTTTGACTGGGAAGACATGCCGCAGTCCACCCGTAAGATCAGTGACCTGATCATCTATGAGCTTCACGTCCGCGGCTTTACACAGGATTCTTCTTCCGGTGTTATGCACCCGGGAACCTTTGCCGGTCTTCGTGAAAAGATCCCTTATCTCAAGGAACTGGGGATCAACGCCGTAGAGCTGATGCCGATCTTCGAGTTCGACGAGAATATGAATGCCCGTACTGTAAATGGCAAACGGCTTCTGGAATACTGGGGATACAATTCTGTCAACTTCTTTTCTCCAAACACCAGCTATGCTTCCAAGCCGGAGCATAACTGTGAGGGAACTGAGCTGAAAGAGCTGATCCGTGAGCTCCACGAAAATGGCATCGAAGTAATTCTTGATGTTGTATTCAATCATACCGCCGAAGGAAACGAGCTGGGAAAAACCTTCTGCTTTAAGGGCTTTGACAATAAGGTTTATTATATGCTGACTCCAGAGGGAAATTACTACAATTTCAGCGGATGTGGAAATACTCTGAACTGTAACCATCCCATTGTACGTCAGATGATCCTTGAATGCTTACGTTACTGGACCATCAACTACCGTGTGGACGGCTTCCGCTTCGATCTTGCCAGCATTCTCGGACGCCATGAGGACGGTTCTCCACTTAACAATCCGCCCCTTCTGGAGCTCCTTGCTTACGATCCGGTCCTTAGAAATGTCAAACTGATCGCAGAAGCCTGGGATGCCGGCGGGCTGTATCAGGTTGGTTCTTTCCCTGCCAGCCGCAGATGGGCTGAATGGAATGGCCGTTACCGTGACTGCCTCCGTTCCTTCCTGAAGGGAGATTTCTGGAATGCCTGGGACGCTGCATGGAGTATTTCCGGTTCCGGTGATCTGTACGGAGGCTTTTATTCTGATCATAATGACAATTATGCAGGATACAATTCCTGTGTCAATTTCCTTACCTGCCACGATGGCTTCACCATGTATGATCTTTATTCCTACAATGAAAAACACAATGAAGCAAACGGCTGGAATAACACCGACGGTTCCAACGATAACCGCAGCTGGAACTGTGGAGAAGAGGGCGATTCCACCAACCCCGAAGTGCTTTCCCTCCGCTTCCGCATGATACGAAATGCCTGTGCTGTACTGATGTCCAGCCGCGGAACCCCGATGTTCCTTGCAGGTGATGAATTCGGAAACACAAAACACGGAAATAACAATACCTACTGTCAGGATAACGAAACCTCATGGATCAACTGGAAGCTTCTGGAGAAAAATCACGATCTTTTTGAATTTTTCAAATTTATGATCCGGTTCCGTAAAGACCACCCTGTTATCTCCCGGAAGCTTCCCAACGCAGTATGCGGTATGGAAAATATCCACACCCATAACATTGACGCAAGGGATGTGACCATTCCAAGAGATGCCCACACCTTCGCTGTAAGCTTTGCAGGCTATGATAAGAGCAAAGGCACCGATGACCTGATCTACATTGTGATCAACGCATACTGGGAGGACGTGACGGTCACACTTCCGGAGCTTGCCCGTCCCGGTGCATGGTATCTCTGTGTCAACACGTTCGGTGACGGAAATGGCCGTTATTTCTACGAAAAAGGCCAGGAGCCACGCATTGAACACGATTTCTGCATGCGGCCCAGATCCGTTGCCATCTTTACCGGCCGCAATTATTAGAATTTATATCAGGGGCAAAATTCTTTTTGTCCCTGTCTGAAAGAAATGGAGTATTTTGAATGGAATTAAAAAACAGAACTTTGTCCAATTTTGCAGAACTTGTAGAAACAGGTGAATGTAAAAAATTCCGCGGTCGTCTGAAGACAGGCATCGACCTTGGTACTGCCAATACCGTTCTTGCCGTTGTCGATCGGAATAACCGTCCCATAGCCGGAATTTCCGCACCATCCCATGCGATCCAGGATGGAGTGATCGTCAATTACTATGAATCTGTCCAGCTTGTGACAAAGCTTAAAAATGAGCTGGAGGAAAGGCTTGGCACAGAACTTATTTACGGTGCTGCTGCCATCCCTCCAGGAGTTTCTGAGGGCAGTGTCAAAAGCATCGGCTATGTTCTGGAGGGTGCCGGTTTCGAGGTTACAAATATCGTGGACGAGCCTACTGCCGCAGCTGCTGTCCTTAAGATCACAGACGGTGCTGTTGTGGATGTGGGTGGCGGCACAACCGGTATCAGCATCCTGAAAGACGGAAAAGTTATCTATACCGATGATGAGGCTACTGGCGGCAGCCATATGACCATGACAGTCGCCGGTCACTATAAGATCCCTTATGAGGAAGCCGAAGTATTGAAAACTACTCCGGAAAAAGAAGACGAAATTTTCCCTGTGATCAAGGCCACTGTAGAAAAAATGGCTGTGATCACCGAGAAATTTCTAAAGGGCTATCAGGTTCCGGCTGTTTATGTAGTTGGCGGTTCTTCCATGTTTAAGGAATTTACTACCGTTTTTGAAAAGAGGCTGAAGCTTCCGGTATACCGTCCGGTCCATCCGCTTCTTGTTACGCCCCTTGGCATCGCATATCATTGTGAGCTGCCAAAAATCTAAGCTCTTCCCGGTCTGGTCCTACGATTCTCCAGAAGGCAAACAACCTCCACTGAATCGGTGAGCGGGAACATATCAACCGGCTGCATCTTCTTTACCAGGTAATCTCTCTTAGTAAGGCAGGCAAGATCTCTTGCCAGGGTTTCCGGGTTGCAGGATACATAAACAATTTTTTCCGGTGAAAGAGTCAAAAGGGAGTGAAGGAATTTACGGTCACTTCCGGAACGTGGCGGATCCATGAGAACAACCTCCACCTTCTCTCCCTCTGCTGCCATTCCTTCCATAAACCATCCTGCATCTCCCGGAACAAAACGAACATTACGGATCTTGTTTTCCCTGGCATTCATTCTGGCATCACGGATAGCATCACGGTTCAGTTCTACACCAATGACATCCCTGGCATTCCCGGAAGCGATGATCCCGATAGTACCTGTGCCGCAGTAAGCATCGATCACCCTCTCTTTTCCTGTCATTGCCGCAAACTCCATAGCCTTTCCGTAAAGTACTTCTGTCTGCACAGGATTTACCTGATAAAAAGAAGATGGAGAAATACGGAAGGTCAGTCCCATAAGTCGATCTTTGATGAATCCCGGTCCGTAAAGTACGATATTGCGGTCTCCAAGTACCATGCTTGTCTGTCTGTCATTGACATTGAGAACCACCGTAGTGATCTCCGGATGCTCTTTACGGAGAGCTTTTACAAAGTTATTCTTAGATGGAAATATTGGAGAAACCGTAACTAATACCACCATGATCTCTCCTGTGGAAAAGCCTCTCCGCACAAGCACATGGCGGAGAAGTCCATATCCTGTATCCTCATCATAGGTCTTGATCTTAAAGGATTTCAGCATACCACGTATGGTACGGATGATCTCCTGACTTTTCTTATCTTCGATCAGACATTCTTCCACTGCGATCACACGGTGCGTTCCTTCTGCATAGATGCCGGATATCACATTTCCTTTTCTGTCATGATCGAATACCGCATGTACTTTATTTCTATAATGGAACGGATTTTCCATTCCAATGATCTTCTCTGTATTGCAGTATGGCTTCAGAAGTTTATTTACCTGCTTCTGCTTCTGTTTCAACTGCTTCTCATATGGCATATCCAGAAGCTGACATCCACCACATTTTCCATGTACCGGACAAAGTGATTTCTCTGATTTTACAACAATTTTTTTCTCTGCCTTTTTTTTCCCGAAAGTGTTATATTTCTTAACTTCTGTTTTATCTGTTTTATATTTTTTCTCGTTCCTAAACTTCGGTTTCTGAACAAATTTTTTTCCTATTTTTTTCTCTGCCATTTATACTCCCTCTCCATCAAATTCCGGTATAAAACTTTCTTTTGCTGTTTCACCTTCCTGCATAAATCCATTCTTCAGTCCAAGTAAAATCGCATAATCAATCAATCGTTCATACTCTCTGTCCGTTACTTTTCTTGATAACTGCGGATCATCCTTCATCGCTGGCATCGGCGTATACTGATTCATCATACTGATATAGATCCTGTCACCATAAGTCTCATAGAGATATTTTAACACATTCTTTGCATCTTTTACATGGCCCGGTAATAACAACTGACGGACGATCACTCCTTTTTTCATCATACCACGACTGTCAAATTCTGCTTCCCCAACCTGTCGGACCATTTCACTCAGGGCTTCTTTTGCAATTTCCGGATAGTCCTGCGCATGAGAATATTTTTTTGCCAAAACTGCATCCATGTATTTGAAATCTGGGAGATAAATATCTACCAACCCGTCCAGCATTTTTAGAGTCTTCGCTTTTTCATAACCGCTGCTGTTGTACACAACCGGAATATGTAATCCCTGTTCTTTCGCCATTTCCAAAGCAACAGCAACTTGTGGTAAAAAATGTCCTGCCGTTACCAGATTAATATTATTTGCCC
>OLQD01003637.1_pt1 | contig 9948 bp, 7 predicted proteins | sample 1672841 | NCBI WGS metagenome assembly OLQD01 (sample SAMEA3136729, study PRJEB25190) | human gut metagenome | biome: human gut; feature: human-associated habitat; material: faeces | place: Austria | collected 2013 | reverse complement strand
GAAGACCTGATCCTGTCCCTCGCCGCGCTTGTCGGTCAGCTCAATGCGGATGCCCGCGTTGAGGAAGGCCAGCTCGCGCAGGCGCTTTTTGAGAGTATCGAAAGAATAGGCCGTCACGTCGTCAAAGATCGCTGCGTCGGGACGGAAGCGCACCGTGGTGCCGTGGCGGTCGGTCTGCCCAATGATCTTCAGGTCGTACTGCGGCACGCCGCGGGTGTATTCCTGACGATAGATGCTGCCGTTCTGATAGACCGTGACTTCGAGCCATTCGGACAGCGCGTTGACGACCGAAAGGCCCACGCCATGCAGGCCGCCGGAGACCTTGTATCCCCCGCCGCCGAACTTGCCGCCTGCGTGCAGCACAGTCAGACAGACCTCCACCGCGGGACGGCCCAGCTTGGGATGGATGCCCGTGGGGATGCCGCGGCCGTTATCGGTGACGCAGATGGTGTTGTCCTCTTCGATGGTCACGCCAATGGTATCGCAGACGCCCGCCATCGCTTCGTCAATGGCGTTGTCCACAATTTCGTAGACCAGGTGGTGCAGGCCGCGCTCATCGGTCGAGCCGATGTACATACCGGGGCGGCGGCGCACAGCCTCCAGACCCTCGAGGACCTGTATGTTGTTTGCATCATAGTGATTGATCTGTTCTGCCACGAAAAAGTTCACCTCGTTATGCAGTGCGGCTTTGCGCACGCTGATAAAGCGTCCGGGAAGAAATGGGCGAAAAATAGAGCGTGATCTGCCCGCCGGATTCGGCGGCGATCACGGATTTGACCTCTCCCCGGCCGATGCGGCGGACGCGATGCCCATCGGGCGCGGGGGAAGCAAGCAGTCCGGCAAGATCGGGCTGCGAGTCGAAATCCAGTATGGCAACGACGGAAGCGCTGCGGACGAAAACATCGTCGCCCAGATGGAGAACCATGCGCCGCCTCCTTTGCCGTGAGAAATTTTCCTTCTTATTATATTATATCAGATTTCAGCACTGATTAAAAGCAAATCCGTTCGATTTAACATAAAAGACCCACCGGATTAGCCTATACGGGGACGGTTTGTATAAAAACAAAAAATCCCCGAAAAAACGGGGATTTGGGAAGTCAAAAGAGGGTTTCAGCGCAGACGCAGCAGCGCGGTGCAGAGGATGGCGCTGTGGTCGAAGGCAAGGCCGTCCTGGCGCAGCGGCGTGCAGACGATGTCCTCGCCAAAGGGCGTATCGCGGCGTTCGGCGCGCACCGCAGCATGTAGGATTTCCCCGCCGCCGGTCAGCGTCAGGTCAACCAGTCCTTCGCGTTCCTCTGTATGGATATCGAACCAGCGTGCGTCCGCGGCATCGTCATCGGCGCGGATGTCCAGCGCTGCCGCATCCGCCAGCGCAGTGAAGGCGTGGGAGATCGTCCAGCCGCGTGGGTCGCGCCCCGGCGTGCTGAACAGCCCGATGGGCGTGAGCGCCAGCCCCTGCGCATGGGTCTCTTCGGCCAGCTCGCGCGCGGCGGCCTGCGCGGTGGTCTCCTGCGGTTCCGCAAAGCCGCCCGGCAGCGCCCAGCAGCCCTTATACGGGGGGTTTTTCCGTTTTACAAGCAATATGCGCCCCGCAGGGTCGGATATCACGGCATCGGCGGTTACGCTGGGGCGGTCATAGGCGCTTATATCATATGAGGCAAGGTATTCCTCCTGATCGGCGCCCTCTCTTTTTTCGTCCGTACTTTGTGTCATAACCCTTCTCCTTTCCGTGTCAAAACAAAAAATGATGCGTTTTTTATCGTTTTTTACACGGTTTTTTACCGTTTTTTGCACCCTTTTTGCGCGTTTTTTAAGCATTTTGAATAAGAAAAAGCGCAGGCGGCCTTAACCTGCCTGCGCATTATATCAGAAAAACTGAACTCCGCCGGGAGTGTTGTTTTGACCATCGCCGTCCTCGTTCTTGGCGCCCGTATCCTCAGAAACGCCCGTCTCATGGCACTTTTCGGCCTCAGCCTCGCTGCTATCCTGTTCAGCGCTTTCGCTTTGGGCATCTGCGCTTTCGCCATTGGAGACCGCCTGCTTGCCTTCGGCAGCCGCGTTTTCCTCCTGCGGAACTGCGCTTTCGTCCTGAGCGGCGGCTTTTTCGGCCTTTTCGGCGCCCTTAAGCGGCGGCAGCTCCTTTCCCTCCGTCAGCAGCCGGAATTCCGCGCCGGAAAGCTTTTCTCTGGCTAACAGAGCCTGCGCTACGCGCTCCAGCAGCTCGCCGTGCTCTTTCAGCAGCTCGCGAGCCCGCTCCAGCTGGGTCTGTACTATGTCGTGTACGGCGTCGTCGATGCGGGCCGACCAGTTATCGGAGAAGGACTTCTGCGCCGAGAAATCGCGCCCTATGAACACCTCATTGCCGTCGCCCAGATATATGGGACCTATTTGATCGTACATGCCGTATTCGGTAACCATGGCGTGCGCGGTTTTGGTTATTTGGCGTATATCGCCGGAGGCGCCGGAGGATATCTCGTGCATTTTAAGCTCCTCGGCAACGCGGCCGCCCAGCCCCATGCAGATATCGTCCAGCATATTGGTGCGGCCGATATAATCCCGTTCGTTTTCTGGGCGGGTAAGGGTGTAGCCGCCGGCTCCGCTGCGGGAGATAATGCTTATTTCGCTTACATCGTCGCAGCCGTCCAAAAGGTGCGCAAGCACTGCATGACCCGCTTCATGGTAGGCGGTAAGGCGCTTGGTTTTTTCGGTATACTTGTGGGAACGCTTTTCCGGGCCCAGTATAACCTTTGTTACGGCGTCTTTTATGTCCTGATTGCTTATCTGCTTTTCATGTCGGCGCACGGCCAGCAGAGCCGCTTCGTTTACAAGGTTTTCAATGTCGGCGCCGGTAAAGCCGATGGTAAGCTGAGCTATTTCCGAAGCGTCCACATCGGGAGCAAGCTTTTTGTTGCGGGTGTGAACGCGGAATATCGCCTCGCGGCCGCGCACATCCGGCATAAGCACGTGTATCTGGCGGTCGAAACGCCCCGAGCGCAGCAGCGCGGGATCCAGAATGTCGGCGCGGTTGGTGGCCGCCATTACGATTATGCCTTCGTTATTGTTGAAGCCGTCCATTTCCACAAGCAGCTGGTTAAGGGTCTGCTCGCGCTCGTCGTGACCGCCGCCCAGCCCTGCGCCGCGCCGTCTGCCTACGGCGTCTATTTCGTCAATGAAAATTATGCAGGGGGCGCTGCGCTTGGCCTGAGAGAACAGGTCGCGCACGCGGGAGGCGCCGATACCCACATAAAGCTCCACAAAATCGGAGCCCGTTATGGAATAGAAGGGCACGCCCGCTTCGCCCGCAACCGCCTTTGCAAGCAGGGTCTTACCCGTGCCCGGAGGGCCTACGAGCAATACGCCCTTGGGGATGCGCGCACCCATATCGGTAAACTGCTTGGGGTTTTTAAGGAAATCCACAAGCTCGCTCATTTCTTCTTTTTCTTCCTCGGCGCCGGCGACATCCTTGAAGCCCAGCTTGTTTTTGCCGTCGTAGGCGCGCGAAGTGGCCCGCCCGAACTGTGCGGCCTTGCCGTTTGCCGCCTGCATTTGCTGGAACATGAAGAACATGAGCCCGCCGGTAAGCAGCAGCATTACAAGATAGGGCAGCAGAGACATAAACCACGACGGCTCCGGGGTGGGCAGGGTTTTCAGGTCCGCCTGCAGCTTGCCCTGTTCCTTATAGTTTTTGAATTTGGCATAGAAATCATCGTAAGAGGTTTCGGTGCCGTTGAAGCGCACTAAATAGTCGTAGCGGCTTTCTATGTTTTTGAAGTTCTGTTCGTGAGCCTTGGTAACGGCAAGAATTACATTTGTGCCGCTTTGGGAGTCATACATGGCTACGCCGTATATTTCTCCGGCCTCGATTTTTTTCTCAAGCTCGGCATAGGAGCTGAGTTCCCTCGTGCTTCTGTCCGTTTGCGTGACGGTGGACCAAAGAAGCGCCACCACGGCCACGATCACCACGATGTAAAGCACTTTTGCCAGTGTGTTCTTTTTCAAGCGGAAATACCTCCGTGACGATATTGTAAAGATTGTAAAAAACCCATTATATCAGGCTCGCTTAGTATACCACAACAATGGGATTCAGTCGAATCAAATCGGCATATGTTTACTGATTTTTAATACTTTTTACTGTTTTTTGGGCGCGCCCTTCGGGATTTAATGCCTTTGTTGATAAACAAAAGGATATGTGATAGAATTAAAAGCCGAATAAAAAAGCGCAAAGCGGGAGGAAAAATGTACAGGATCACGGTGATAGAGGATGACGACGCGATATATTCGCTGCTTGCACGCAGTCTGTCGGAATGGGGCTTTGAGGTTATGCGGGTGACGGATTACGGCAATGCGCCGGAGCAGCTGCTTTCCCAAATGCCGCATTTGGTGCTGCTGGATGTGATGCTTCCCGGCATAAACGGCTGCGCGCTGTGCGCAAAGCTGCGGAAAAGCTCCGGCGTGCCGGTGATATTTATTTCCTCGGCCGGCGAAAAAAGCAGCGTGCTTACCGCCATAAGCCTCGGGGGCGACGATTTTATAGTCAAGCCCTTTGATTTTGATGTTTTGCTTGCCAAAATAAATGCGCTGCTGCGGCGCACATATGATTTTGCCGCGCCGGAGGAGCTTACCGTGTGCGGCGGCGGACGGCTGCGCGCGCAGGAGGGCGGGTTTGAGGTGAATGGGCGGGAGGTTTTGCTTACCCGCAACGAGCTGCGTCTGCTCCAAACCCTGCTTGCCCGCAGGGGAAAAATAGTTTCAAGGCAGACCCTTATGCAGAAGCTGTGGGAAACCGACAGCTTTGTGGACGAAAATACGCTGTCGGTAAACATAAACAGGCTGAGAAAGAAGCTGGCGCAGGCGGGGGCGGAGGATTTTATCCATACCAAAATAGGCATGGGATATTATATTCCGGCAGAGGGCGCTGCGGGCGATTCGGCGGATAAAAGACATGAATAAAAGAGAAAATGCAAAAATTCTGCCGGGAGAGGAGAACATGACGGAAAAAGCGGATAAAAGCAGGCAGGAGCCAAAGGAGGGCGCTGCGGAAAATAAAAGGAAAAAAAGCGGCGTGCGGCTGTTTTTAACATATCTGTATTCCTGCCGAAGAGCGGCGGCGTTTGAGGCGGCGGCAGCGGCGGTGTTTTTTGCGGTGCTGTTTTTATGGCGTCTGCCGACGGAGGCGCTGCTGTACGCGCTGCTGCTGAGCCTGCTGCCGGCGGGGCTGGCGATAGCTGCGGGGTTTTCAAGATTTTTGCGCCTGCACGGGGCGGCAGAGCTGGCAAAGGCATCCGATATGACCCCGGAGGCGCTGCCCTGCGAAGGGGCGGAGAAGGAATTGCACGCGCTGGCGCTTCAGAGAGAGGCGGAGCTGAGGCAATGCCGGGAAAAGCTGAGAGAGCGCGAGACAGAGCTTAAGCGTTACTGTACGCTGTGGGCACATCAGATAAAAACGCCGCTTGCGGCAATGCGCCTTCAGGCGCAGGAGCTGGATTCGCCGGAGCTTATCCGTCAATTGGTAAAAACGGAGCAATATGTGGATATGGTGCTGCAATTTGCCCGAAAGGACGGCAGCGATTATGTTTTTTGCAGGGTGAACCCGGCGCAGACGGCGCGTCAGGCATTAAGAAGGTGCAGCGTGCTGTTTATTGCAAAGCGTTTGCGCGTGGAATTCCGGGTGCCGGATTTTTATGTGATAAGCGATGCGAAATGGCTGGGGTTTGTTGTGGAGCAGCTGCTTACAAACGCTGCCAAATACACTCCGGAGGGCGGCACGGTAACCGTTTCGGGCGATGAGAGGGAATGCAGCCTTTCCGTAGCCGACACGGGGGTGGGGGATACCGGCGCAGGAGCTGCCGCGGGTGTGCGAGCTGGGCTATACCGGGCTTGCGGGGAGGGACAACGCCCGCTCCACCGGGATAGGGCTGTATCTGTGCAGGGAGATATGCAGCCGCCTTTCCACGCCGATGAGCATTGAATCCGAGGTGGGAAAGGGAACACGCGTTACGCTTTGCCTGCATAAGGAGGAATACTGAAGGCCGGGGCATAAAACGGTGCTGCGGCTGCAAAATATATGCGCCCCTGCGGGCCTGCCGCCTTTCTTACAAAAGTGTAAGACGGGCGGCGCTTTTTGTAAGGGGGTTGTTATGGGAAAACGCGGGGTAAAGGCGTATAATAGCGGCGTAATGAAAAGGCGCGGCCGGAAAAACGGCTGCAAAATGAACGGGGGAAACTGTTATGGCATTTCTTGAGGTAAGGAATCTGGGAAAAACATATGTAACAAGGCTGGGCGCCTGCCGCGTGCAGGCGCTTAAGGATGTAAGCTTTTCGGTGGAGAAGGGAGAGTTTATAGCGGTGATGGGAGAGTCCGGCTCGGGCAAGACCACGCTGCTTAACATACTTGCCGCTCTTGACCGTCCCGGCTCCGGGGATGTGCTGCTGGAGGGCAAAAGCCTTTCCGGCATTGCGGAAAAGGAGCTGGCCGCTTTCCGGCGGGACAATTTGGGGTTTGTGTTTCAGGATTTCAATCTGCTGGACACCTTCAGCGTGAGGGACAATATTCTTTTGCCGTTGGTGCTCAAGCGCACCGGCATAAAGCAGATGCAGGAGCGTTTGGCGGCGGTGGCCGGTCAGCTGGGACTTACGGAGCTGCTTGATAAATATCCCTATGAGCTTTCGGGCGGGCAGAAGCAGCGCACTGCGGTGGGAAGGGCGATAATAACCTCCCCGGCGCTGCTGCTTGCCGATGAACCAACGGGGGCGCTGGATTCTCATCAGGCGCAGCGGCTTATGGAGCTGTTCTGCCGTCTGAACGGCGGAGGGCAGACCGTAATAATGGTGACGCATTCGGTAAAGGCGGCAAGCTATGCCTCGAGGGTGCTGTTTTTAAGGGACGGACAGGTGTTCCATCAGCTGTGCAGAGGGGATAAGAGTGCGTTTGATATGCAGGGGCAGATATCCGATGCGTTAAGTATGGTGCTGGCAGGTGAAGAAAATGAATAGCTTTTACCTGCGCCTTGCGCTTAATAATCTGAAAAGGAACTACCGCACCGGGCTGCCGTATATTTTAAGCTGCGTTTTTACCGTGCAGGCATTTTATATAATGGAATTTCTTGCCCGCAACAGCGCGCTTGAGAATATGCGCTCAAGAGTGACGCTGGGCATTCTTCTGCGCATGGGCTGCATAGTGATGGGCATATTTTCCGCGGTACTGCTGCTTTATACAAACAGCTTCCTTATAAAGCGGCGGTATACCGAGCTTGGGCTTTACAGCGTATTGGGAATGGAGAAAAAGCATATTGCCCGCGTGCTTCTGTGGGAGAGCCTTGCATCGGCGGCGGTGAGTCTGCCCTGCGGAATAGCGTTTGGAACGCTGTTTTCCGTTCTTATGATGAGGCTGCTTGAATATCTTATGGGATATCCCGCCGGATTTGCGTTTTATTTCTGTACGACCTCCGCAGCGGTGACGGCGGTGCTGTTTTTGCTTATATTCCTTTTATGCCTTGCAAAAAATCTTAACAGCATACGCCTTGCACGCCCGGCGGAGCTGTTCAGAATGAGAAGGGAAGGGCAGAGGGAGCCGCGGGGGCGCGCTGCGCTTACGGTGCTTGGAATACTGTGCCTGGGCGCGGGGTATGCCCTTGCTCTGGCGGTGACATCGCCGCTCAAGGCGCTGCTGTTGTTTTTTATTGCGGTGCTGCTTGTAATAGCGGGAACCTATATGCTGTTCATATCCGGCAGCGCGGTGCTGCTAAAGGGGCTTAAGCGCAATAAAAAATTTTACTATCAGCCCCGGCACTTTGTGGCGGTATCCGGGCTTTTATACAGAATGAAGCAGAATGCGGCGGGGCTTGCAAGCATATGCATACTTTCCACAATGGTGCTGGTGATGCTGTCCTCCACACTGGGGCTGAATATAGGTTTTGATGCATCGATACGCAGGCTGTACCAGCGCGACATGGAAATTACGGTGCAGGCGGAGGACAGCGTACTGACGCAGGAGGAGCTGCTGGGCACGGCGCAGCGGGTGTTTGCACGGAGAAATCTTAGCATAAAAAACAGCGCTCTGTATGATTATTATGAGCTTACCGTAAATGCGAAGGACGGAAAAGGGCGTATGACGGTTACGGCTCTGACGGCGCAGGAGTACGGCCGCTGTACGGGCACGGTGCCGCTGCTTAAGGAAAATGAAGCGCTCTTTACGCTTTGCGGCACGGATAACGACGACGCGCATACGCTGGATATAGGAGGGGTGAGCCTTGTGCGCACGGGCGGTTTTGAAGCGCCGCTTCCCCACGGCGCGGCGGCAGCGGCGGCGAATGCCGGCTTTGACGGGGAAGGCGAGTGCGCGCTGGTAGTAAAGGACGAGTCGGTGCTTGAGGATATGTGCCGCGCGTCGGACGGAGAGGAAAAGAGCGGCGTATTGCCGGGAAAGATATGCTATTTCGGCTTTGATACGGACGGCGCCGACGCGGTGCAGATACAGGCGCGGGCGGAGCTGCAGGCGGAAATCAGAAAAAACGGAAATTTAGGCTATGATGTTGTTGCGGCGGCGGACAGCCGCGGGGATTTCCGCACGGTGTACGGCGGGCTGTTTTTCCTGGGAATATTCCTCGGAGTGCTGTTTATTATGGCAACGGCGCTGATAATATATTATAAGCAGCTGAGTGAAAGCATGGAAAACCGGCAGGAATACGGCATACTGCTGCGGGTGGGCATGAGTGCGGGGGAGCTGCGGGGCGCAGTGAAATCCCAGGTGTATGTAACATTTCTGCTGCCGCTTGTGTGTGCAGCGGTACACATGGGCTTTGCCTTCAACATGGTATACCGTATGCTGAGCCTGCTGGGGCTTAGCGACCGCGTGCTGCTGCTTTGGTGCACGGCGGGAGCCGTGGGCGGCTTTGCCCTTTTGTATGCGGCGCTGTATCTTATGTGTGCGCGGCTTGCCCTTAAGGGAGCGGGGGAGAAAACGGCGTACAGGGAGCCCGAAAGATAGATTGTGACAGCGGCCTGTTGCTTTTTCAGGCGGTAAACAGAACAGGAACCGGCCTTCGGGGCCGGTTTTTGTGCTTTTAGAATATTGAAAATAATGGCGGGAACGCGCCGGAGGAACAGGATAAATGACGAAAATGCTTGCGTGCGCGGGGGGGACTGTGATATCATTATATATGAACATTCGTTCATTATTAAACACGGCGGAGCGTTCTGCATACCGTATAAATAAGCGGTCACCGTCCGTATGAAAAGGCGGACGGAGATGCGGGCGGAGCAGCAATATGTCTTCAAACGGAGGGAAAGAGATGAAAAACAGCAGTAAATGGTTAACGGGTACACTTGCGGCGCTGTGCGGCGTGCTTTTGGTGCTTTGCATTGTTTTGGCTGCCGGTTGGGGACGGGCGGCAAAAAATACCGCCGTATTGCCGGAGGTGCGCAATAACGGCACGGCAATACAGTGGAAATATGCAGGGGAGCAGGAATGGCACGACCTTGTGACACTGGAGACGCTTAAAGGCGCAGCCGGCGAAAAGGGCGAGGACGGAAGCAGCGGCCGGGACGGCAAAGATGGCGAGAACGGTAAAGACGGCGAGAACGGCATGGATGGCGCAGACGGCAAAAGCATCGAGGTAAAAAGGACCGATTCCCACATACAGTGGAGATATGAAGGGGGACAGTGGCAGGAGCTTGTGGCGCTTTGCGATATAACGGGGCCCTCCGGGCAGCAGGGCGCGCCGGGAGCCGACGGCAAAACGCCGGAGTTCAGGACGGAGGGGAATATGCTGCAATGGCGGTACTGCGGCAGCGAGATATGGCTGAATCTTTTTGATCTTTCCGTGCTTAAGGGGCAGGACGGCCGAAACGGAAGCGACGGGCAGAACGGAGCCGACGGCAATACGCCCTTTATAGGGGAAAACGGCTGCTGGTGGATAGGCGATACCGATACCGGTATAAAGGCGGCGG
>OLQD01003621.1_pt1 | contig 10007 bp, 8 predicted proteins | sample 1672841 | NCBI WGS metagenome assembly OLQD01 (sample SAMEA3136729, study PRJEB25190) | human gut metagenome | biome: human gut; feature: human-associated habitat; material: faeces | place: Austria | collected 2013 | reverse complement strand
CCCTCTGTAAGATAAATAAAGCATATTTGTGACTTTAGTCGCTGCAGGTTGAATGCTCGCTTTAAGCGCTCACATCCAACCTTTGCTCCGAGGCCACAAATATGCTTTATTTATCTTCCAGAGGGCTGTGTTTTGGCTGGGGAGGAAAATTCTATTTATTGCTGGAGGGATTTGGGGAATCATCAGATGGTTATGGCTTTCCATGAAATAGTAGTTCCATCTCCAACCAAAGTACAGCCCCCTCCTCTGCTTTCGCAAAGGAGGGGGCTGTCCGTTTTGCCTCTCTCTACTGGTTCTTGGTTTTTTAAGGCATATCTTTATCTCTTGTATACTACCACAGGGAACTCCCGTTGAAGTAGCTGGGTTAGAAGATTACTCTTCTGTCAGCTTAAATCCGGCAATTCTAGCAAGCTCGCGGATAGAATCTCTGGATACCTTCTTACCTCTGTATTCAATGAGGTCTTCACACTGTCCTGTAAAGATATCACTAGGGTTATACTTCTTAATGATGATCTTATCTTCTTCTGTGAAGATTTCTAAAGGCTCTCTCTCACCAATATCGAAACTTTTACGAAGTTCCATAGGTAATGTAATTCTTCCTAATGAATCAAGCTTTCTAACTATTCCTGTACTCTGCATAACGTACTCCTCTCTGGTGCTATAATATTCTCTCTTATGATGCGCACCCGTGCAATGTCCTCTGGGTTGATTGTAGTATATCATAAAGCAGCTAGTCTGTCAACCAAAAAATAGATAATCTTTTTTAAAATGTTAAATGTTTTAGAAACTGTTGTTTTGAAATTGTTATGACAGTTTGCCGTTTTATTTTCATTCTAGTATAAATATGGGAAGTTTTGTGCTTTCTGCTATAAAAAATTGTTATTTGATTCGGGTTGTCTCATTATCTCCCGTGTAAAATAGCAACTTTTTACTTTAATTTGAGTAAGTACTGTCCATAGTTGGTCATCTTGAGGCTCTCCCCAATCTCATGAACCTTATCTAAAGATACAAATCCTTCTTTCCATGCAAGTTCTTCTAAGCAGCCTACATAGCATCCTGACTTCTGAAGTGCCTTAACAATCTCGGCTGCCTCTAACATACTGTCTGCTGTTCCGGCATCCATCCATGTAAGTCCTCTGTCAAATGGAATTACCTTTAACTGGCCTCTGCTTAAATACTCTAAGTTAACATCTGTAATCTCGTACTCACCTCTTGCGGATGGTTCAAGATTCTTAGCAATGTCAATTACCTGATTATCATAGAAGTATAATCCTGGTACGATGTAATTAGACTTTGGATTCTTTGGCTTCTATTCGATGGATACAGCCTGTCCGTTCTCATCAAATTCTACAACACCAAATGGTCTTGGGTCATCTACATAATAACCAAATACCTTTGCGCCGTGGTCATCCTTGATGGCTTCTTTCATGATCTCATCAAGATTATGGCACTGGAAAATGTTATCTCCTAATACGAGACATACAGAATCATCTCCAATGAAGTCTTCTCCGATGATAAGTGCATCTGCGATTCCCCGCGCAACTTTCTGTACTGCAAACTCGATATGAAGTCCTAATTCACTTCCATCTCCGAGAAGGTTCTGGAACTCTCTTTCTTCCCCTGGTGGAATAATTACAAGAATGTCCCTGATTCCTGCCTGAAGTAAAGTGGCAATTGGATAATAAATTAACGGTTTGTCATATACTGGTAATAACGGTTTACAAACTGGCTTTGTCATAGGGTACAGTCTCGTACCTCTTCCAGCCGCTAATACTATTCCTTTCATAAAAATAAGTCCTCCTTAGTAACTTTGAATCCCTATGTTACTCATAATGTCTCAACTATGCTGTCAACATTCTTACATGATGCTGTCTTTAGATTCATGCTTATTAATGCTTTTATTTTAACAAACTACCATGATTCCAATATTTTATATTATTTTCCATGAGCTGTCAAACTTTTTTTGCAATTTAGTTAAATATTTATATAGTTTGTCTTTATTTTCCTGCAAATGCGCTCTGTACTGCAGCCATCGACAGTATTTAGGAACGTTTCGCGGAATTTCTTAAGGTCTGCCTGTTCATTTGCCGATACAATATTCTGAAGCATGACAGCAGATTCCTCGCATAATGCCTCAAAATCCGTGACAACGGAACCTGGTGTAAACTGCGAATAATCAAAGTAAAAGTCTCTGCTGTCCATGTATTCTTTCTCATCAAATGCGTAGAAAAGCATTGGTAATTCAAGGATCGCTGCCTCAAATACGCTGGAACTGTAGTCTGTGATAAGAAGGTTGCTGATCAGCATGAGGTCATTGATATGTTCTTCCCCGCTCAAATCAAGTACTCTGTCCTGCCATTGTGCATCCACAGTAAACTTTTGCTTTACAAATGGATGATTCTTTAAAATAAGTACCGTGTCTTCTGGCTGCCTTTCCATAAAGTGATTCACATCAAATGCTTCCAATGGATAATATGCATCTTTATTCCCATCTCCGCGGAATGTCGGTGCAAACAAGATTACCCTGTTCTCCTTTAATATAGGATATTTCCCGTAGAGTTCCTCGCGCTTTTTCTCCTCATAATCCCAGTCAAAAAGCAGATCTGTACGCGGTACTCCCAGCGCCTGTACCTTACTTCCTGAAATGCCAAATGCTTCTGCATAAATATCTCTCACCGTATCGCTGCTGACTGGTACGAGGTCATAATTCCTGTGATTCATCGATGTCTGAGGCGCACCGCCCTGTTTACCCATACGGGTAAGGCCAAACGTCTTAAAAGCTCCGCAGGCATGCCACAACTGCACAATCTTTGTCTCGCTGCGTTTCTGAATGCTATGAAGCTGCGGATAGAAATCTTCTAAAATGATAACTGCAGATGTAGCGCATTTGAACGCACAATCCCGAAGTTCCTTCTTGCGAAGCTGATCAACTGTCTTTGTATTGATAAATGTCGTAATCTCTACCTCGGGTTCATTCTCCTCAAACCACTTCTTCACAAGCATAAGATTCCCATTCTTCTCTGGCTCTCTCTCTGAAAGGAAAAGAATCTGACTCGGATTTACCTTATTCTTCGCTATATATTTGCGGTATCTGGCTGCAAAATAGTCAGTATTTTGCTGACGGGCACTATAATTATAACCACTAATTCTATATACGGTATCATTCGCCCGCTTCGCTGCCTTTATAAAATTCTTGTCTTCCTTAAAATAATCTCTGACCAGTAAAAATGGCAATCCAAGAGAGCAAAGTCCAAACTTGAACAGATTCCTCTTGCGGACAATCTCCGCTCTGGCAAATAGTTCCTTTTGCACTGGAAATGGCTGGTCATCTAAGCAAATCTCTTCTGCTCCACACCAAAGCGTAAAAATAACATTCACCTTATGTCGTGGCGGACTGTAAAATACATACGGCAGCAATATCTCTGCATCTGCGCGAATCTGGTCACCAACTTCTCCTTCTTCTATTACTACTTCCATCGGAAAACGACGTTCTACCTGTCTCTGGGTAAATACAGCCTGCACGCGGATGCGCTTTCCCTGCATCTCGTCCGGCATCTTTGCACGAAATCCAAGCTTCATCGTCTTCTGTGTTATATTAACTGTAATTCTGTAATTAATCTTTCTCATAATTCTTTGTCCATTATTTTAAATTATCACAACTTATTTGTTCATTAGCTTAGAGCGTGTTTGAAAAATCATTCCTACAACCTGCACGCCTCAATTTACAGATTATTTTTCCAAAGTTCCCTGCATATAGTTGTCCATCCAGCTTAAATCAATCTTTTTCTCCCACTGCCTTCTTGCGATATCCTGCTTCAGTGTGAGCGCCAGATTCTGTGACTTCTTCGCAGACTGACCCTGGCTCACTGTATCTGCAGCACTTCCTGCAAGTACTGTACTTCCACTCTGGCTACCTGCTTTCTTATTACTCGCATCTGTGTTCACCACAATAACCTGGCTATTCTGGCTCACTGGCGAAAGTACAGAACTTCCCGCATTAGAAGTGCCTGCCAATGCGGTTCCTTTACCTGCTCCAATTGTATCTAAAAGGCTCTTACCAGTTGACATCTTAAGAATAGATACTACCTTTTTCATAGAAACATCTGCCTTCTCTTCCTGGAGTACTTCTGGAAGATCTCCCTTTATTTTCATGTAGGAAACATCGGCAAAATCTTCTGCCATATCTTCTTCTGTATAATCCTTAATCGCTTGTTTCTCCCGAAGCGCAGACTTACTCTCCTTATCATAGGACATAATCCAGAATGGACCGCCTGCACTGGCACCTTTTGACTGTGCGATTACATCTGACAGTCTGTACTTGTAAGCAGAACGCGCTCTGCTTCCGACATCGGCTACTGTTACGCAATCGTTCTTATCAATTGCTACCAGTACCATAAAATGCCCGCCTCGGGTAAAATATCCAGGTCCCATAAGGCACACTACTGGCTTGCCTTCTTTTAATGCCTTTTTAATCGCACTATAATCGGTTCCTGCTCCCTGACACTTCAGTCCATAAGCCGCTGCCATCGCAGGAATCATCTCATGTGCAGAACCTGCTCTTGAGTAAAAGCCATGCTGATAGCCCCAGATGGCTGTATCCAATGGAGTTACCCACTTACCTGTAAGAGATGTGATTACTACTGCCATGGAAGTCGGACCACATCCAGCCTTAGCGATACAGTAGCCATTCTGATTCCAGGCACTATCTGTCTGATTAAAATATACATATCCCGCAATGTATTCCTTATTATTCTTCATAGCCAGACGAGTATCATTATAAATCTTCGGGATAAATGTACTCGTTTTATCGCTTCCGTCCGGCGCGTCTTCCTCTGCTAACTGATCCGTAATCTTCTTAATCGCCTTTGTACGAATCTCTGCATCTTCTCTTGAGGAAATGTCCTTCTTCGCCTTCTTCTGAGTTGTTCCTTCTTCGTTACTATGAGAGGAATTTCCGGATGTATCTGATGTAGAAGAATCGGTATCTTCTGCCTGATCTGTATTACCAGATATACCAGACGTATTCCTCTTCGTACTTTCTGTTGTATGTTCTGTCTGCGAATGCTCTGTATTACCGCTGCTTGTATCCCTTTCGGAAGAAGTCTGGCTCTCCTGACTTTCCGTTGCTGTCGTACTCTCTTCTTTCTTCTCTGTTGTCACTTCTGTCGTGCTCTCGCCTTCTTCAGAATTATCTCCTGCTGTCTTGCTCTGCACAGCCTTCTCCTCTGCTGCATAAACACTTACAGGTTCTACCCCTGACTGAAAAAAGCATTCCGGACCTGTAAATGTCATGACTGCACTTAACCCCACTGCCAGTACTGCCCGTCCAAAGTTGTTCATTAATCCTAAACCTTCTTTCTTTTTGATGTAGATTTTTTCGTGACTTACTGATATAATAAATCAAATAACATATTTTTACAATAGTCTTTTGCATAGTTTTGCATATTTAATAATTACTTCTGCATGATAGTAATTCCAGTCGCATTCTACTTATATTTTATTTGTATTTACTTGATACAAAGATTTTATAGATATTGGGACAATATTACATTTTAACTTGAAATGTAATTGGATAGCTAAATATTGACCACATATTATTAAAGATTATTTTCCATTTTATTCTGTTTGAAGGAGGAGCATTTATAATGGATAAAAAGTTTAATTTTCAGGAATTACAGGCGATTGTTGCCACACTTCGCGGAGAGAATGGCTGTCCGTGGGATAAGTCACAGACGCATGAATCTCTTAAGTTATATACATTAGAGGAAGCCTACGAGGTGAATCAGGCAGTAACTGACCTCACTAAGACTGGCGACTGCGCCAATTTAAAAGAAGAACTTGGTGACCTTTTATTTCAGGTACTTTTGCAGTCCCAGGTTGCTGAAGATAATGGCGAATTTGCTATCGAAGATGTTATCGATGGCATCGCCCGCAAGATGATCCACCGTCACCCTCATGTATTTGCTGGCCGCCATTATGATAGTGTAGAACAGCAACAGGCCGACTGGGAGAAGTTAAAATCTCAGGAAGAAGGACATAAACAGACCTCTTTAAAAGAAGAGATTGCCCTTGTTCCAGAAAGTTTCCCTGCCCTCATCCGCGGCCAGAAGATTGCGAAAAAGGCTGCCGCCGCTGGAATGTTTTCCACGGAGGATGAAGATGTCTTTAAAGACCTGCTAACTTCTGTTGTGAATTTACAGCTTGGCACCGCTGGGGAAAATCCAGAGAAAAAATTCAGCAGTGATGAGGAATTGTCAGAAAAGCTGGGGGAAGTTCTCTTTGCATTATGTCGGTTCTGTGCGAAGTATAAGGTTTCAGGGGAAATGGCATTGCTGAAGAAGCTGGAGGAATTCTGATTGCCGCAGGCAGGGAGAAACGCTCCTAACGGGAGAAGATACCCTTTTTGAATGGCTCCAAAGTCATTTTCGCTCATACGAAGAATAATGCCTGCCCCGAGAAGATACCCTTTTTGAGTGGCTCCAAAGCCAGAAAAAAGCAGCTTAATTCATTAGCATTAGAAGGTGTTTAAATGCTAATGAATTAAGCTGCTTCTCCTGTCAGAGACACTCAAAAAATCTCATCTACTAAAATCGTGCAAAACTGGCTGTAATAATAGAGAAACTTATACATATCCTTTTCTCCCATTCGCTCTTTTACCCTCTCTAAGAGCTTACAGCATTTTTCAAATTCCTCGATGATAAGTTCTTTTCCAGTCTGGGTGAACTGTACCTTGACGTAGCGGTGATCTTCTTCGCTGCTTTTCATTTCCAGATATCCTTTACGCTCTAAATTATGGAGCATTCGGGATACAGCTGGCCTTGACAGCTTCATCGCATCCCCAATATCTGACGGAATGACAAATTCCTTTGCCAGTAACAGGTGGCGCAGGGTGAGTAACATTGTCAGTTCTCCTGATGGAATGTTACACATTTGCTGAAACTGTACATTGGCCTTTCGCATTTGGATGATTAGTTGCTGGTAGTCCTCTAAAGTCACTTTTTGTTCTGCTGACGGCTCACCTTCTGGCCAGTCAGAACTCCCTGTGTCTTTCGCTTTCATATTTTTGTTATTTTCCTCCCAAAAATAGCTTTATTTTAAAATTCTCTTTGCTATTCCACGATAATTCTATCCTTCATTGGAACATATTCCTTATCCATAGCCACACTCTGGTATGCTGGACGGATAATCTTATCGCAGTTCATTAACTCTTCTAAACGGTGTGCGCTCCAGCCGACCATACGTGCCACGGCAAACATCGGGGTGAATAACTGGTCTGGCAGCCCTAAGATCCGATACATGAATCCGCTGTAAAAGTCGATATTGGCACTTACACCTTTATAGATACGGCGTTTTTCCTGAATGGTTTCGACGGCGAGTTTTTCTACTCTGTCATAGAATTCAAATTCTTCATCGTAACCTTTTTCCCTCGCGAGTTTGTCAAGGAATCCCTTGAAGATTCTCGCTCTTGGGTCAGAGATAGAATAAACGGCATGTCCCATTCCATAAATTAATCCGCTGTGATCAAAGGCTTCCTTATTGAGAAGCTTCAGCAAGTAATTTTTAATCTCGTCTTCGTCTTTCCAATCCTTCACTTCCTGCTTCATCTCATCAAACATATGAACAACTTTGATATTTGCTCCACCGTGTTTTGGCCCTTTGAGTGAGCCAAGAGATGCTGCCATAGCGGAGTAAGTATCTGTTCCAGAGGAAGTTACTACATGATTGGTAAATGTCGAGTTGTTACCACCGCCGTGATCCATGTGAAGTACGAGGGCAATATCTAAAACTCTTGCTTCAAGTGGTGTATACTTTTTATTTGGGCGGAGCATACGCAAAATATTCTCCGCCGTGGAAAGTTCCTGCTTCGGAGAATGAATGTAAAAACTCTTGCCTTCTACATAATGATTATATGCCTGATAACCATAAACTGCGAGTAACGGCACAGTACTTGTAAGCTGTAAGCACTGGCGCAGTACGTTCGGTATGGAAATGTCATCTGCCATATCGTCATAACCGTATAATGTCAGTACGCCTCGCTGCAGTGTATTCATCATGTCCTTACCTGGTGCTTTCATAATAACGTCTCGCACAAAGTTCGTCGGCAATGTACGATAACTTCCAAGAAGATTCTGAAATTCCTGTAATTCCTGCTTCTGTGGCAAACGTCCAAAAATAAGCAGATAGGCCACTTCTTCATAGCCAAATCTCTGCTCTGCTACAAATCCGTCTACTAAATCGTGAATGTCGTAGCCGCGATAGCGCAGCTCTCCATCGCAGGGAACCATCTTTCCATCAACTTCTTTGGAAGAGGTGATGGTGGAAATATCCGTAAGTCCTGCCAGCACGCCTTTACCGTTCACATCACGGAGACCTCGCAGTACATGGTACTGGTCATACAGGCCTGAAGGAATCTGTCCGTGTTCCATAGAAAGTGCAGCCAGATCCTGCAGTTCCTGTGTCATCATTGAGTATTCATTCATTCTATCACCTATTCTTTCCTGGTTAACAATGTTAGTTAGCTTTGTTAATTATTATATAGAAAAAAATTTGTTTTGTCAAATTCATCACAGATGAAGTATACTAGAGCGTGTTTGAAAAATACTTTCCCCATAAATTGGGACATACATATTACTGGAGTGATTTCTCAAACACTCTTTATTTAACTACAATTTATTCTGACAAGATTTTACCCTGTTTATAAGTAGTTTACGCAAAAACCGTGTCTCTTACCACCAAAATTTTATGTAATGTGTACAAGTTTTTTCTGTTTTAAAATATTTGACTGTGCTATACTATAAATAACTGTATATACGCTGAAGAATATATGCACTAAAACGTATATATATTACATATTATAATCGGGGATAGTATGCACTTTTCCCGATTTTAATGCAACTTATAATTATTTAAATAAAAATATTTTTTAGAAAGGAGCGTATCATTTATGCAAATACAACGTCTCGTAGATCTGGAGGACTACGAATTTGATACATTGCTCGTCACATACAATCATAAAAATCGTCTGAGTATCGAGCTTGGAAAAGTTAGCGAGATTTTTGAAAGTCTTCAGGCCGATGGTCTCGTTGGAGGAAGCAAGGTATACGGTCTCCGAGGAAAGGATTTTTCTTATCAGGGACAGCCTTATTATAACCTGATTTTCATTGGTATTCCTGAGAAGGCAACTCCGAGAAGATTTCAGTTACAGTTCGGTCAGGCTATGAAGGAAGCAAAGCGTTTTCACGGAAAGAACCTTCTTATGACCGCAATCGGAGAAGATGTTTCCTACTGGTTAAGTTCTGCTATGAAGGGACTTCTCCTCGCAGATTACTCTTTTGACAAATACATTTCTGATAAGCCAGAATCTCCAGAGCTGCATCTTGGAATTCTGACAGGAATTGATTCTGCATCCTTTAAAAAGGAAGAGCAGTACACAAGAATGATGGCAAAAGCCGTTACAACAGCCCGTGACCTGGTAAATGAACCAGCGAACGTGATGACTCCTGCAGCTCTCGCAGCTAAGGCAAAGGAAATCTGCGAAAAGAACAATATCAAATGCACAATTCTTGAAAAGCAGGATTGCGAAGCACTCGGCATGAATTCCTACCTGGCAGTTGCCCGTGGTTCTAAACAGTCCGCTAAGTTTATCGTTATGGAATATAACGGCCGTGTTACAGACGATGAAAAGATTGCTTTAATTGGAAAAGGTCTTTGCTTTGACTCCGGCGGATATAATTTAAAGCCTGGCAATGCCATGAAAGGCATGCATGGTGACATGGGCGGCGCAGCCGCAGTTATCGCTGCTATGGGTGCAATCGCAGAGGCGAAACTTGGCATTAACGTAACCGCAGTTATTCCTGCCTGTGAAAATATGATTTCCGGCAAGGCAATGAAACCGGGCGATATCGTTAAGTCTATGAATGGCAAATACATCGAAGTTGTTAACACTGATGCTGAAGGCCGTATGGCACTTATTGATGCCATTACTTACGCAATCCGTGAATGTGGAG
>OLQD01003619.1_pt1 | contig 10014 bp, 7 predicted proteins | sample 1672841 | NCBI WGS metagenome assembly OLQD01 (sample SAMEA3136729, study PRJEB25190) | human gut metagenome | biome: human gut; feature: human-associated habitat; material: faeces | place: Austria | collected 2013 | reverse complement strand
GATAAAGGCGCGCGGCGGAAAGGTGTCGTCGAGCGTATCGAAAAAGACATCCGCGGTGATCGCGGGAGCGGAAGCGGGATCGAAGCTCACGAAGGCGAACTCGCTCGGCGTCCGCGTAATAGGCGAAGCCGAATTTCTCGCCATGATCGGGCGCTGAACGCCGCTGTTCCTTCCGTATCCGCTCCGCCGTTTCCCTGTTCAAACAAAACTTGACACTTTCACTCATATGGTGTATAATTATTCTGAAGTGTTGCGGGCTATTTGCGCGGACGCGGCGGCGGGGCTTATGCAGATGCCGCCGCATCGCTTCACAAACAAGATATATGCCGAAAGGTTTTCATAAAAATGAAAGATCTGCTCATTGTAAATTTGATCCTTGCGATCTTCTTCACGGTATGCTACACATATCAGTTCATATACATTCTGATCGCGCTGATCAAAGAGCCGAAGAAATACACCTCCGACAACAGAAACCGTTATGCGGTGATAATCTCCGCCCGTAACGAGCGCGACGTCATACACAATCTGATCGACAGCATCAAAAAACAGATGCAGGTAGAAAGCACAGAATATGAGTTTGAGAATCGGAAATCCGTGATCCTTGTGATTGGTGTCAACGGAGTCGGCAAGACTACCTCCGTAGGCAAATTGGCCGGTAAATTAAAGGATCAGGGAAAAAAGGTCATCCTCGGGGCAGCAGATACCTTCCGTGCGGCAGCCGGGGAGCAGCTGACACAGTGGGCCAACCGTGCAGGCGTTGAGATCATCGGCGGCCAGGACGGAGCAGATCCGGCATCTGTTGTCTATGATGCCGTGGCAGCAGCCAAAGCCAGAAATGCAGATATTCTGATCTGCGATACCGCAGGAAGACTTCATAATAAGAAAAACCTTATGGAAGAGCTTCGCAAGATTTACCGTATTCTGGAACGTGAGTATCCGGAAGCATATTTGGAAACGCTGGTAGTTCTTGACGGAACCACGGGCCAGAATGCGCTTTCCCAGGCAAGACAGTTTGCCGAGGTCGCAAACGTTACCGGAATCATTCTTACCAAACTTGATGGTACAGCCAAGGGCGGAATCGCAGTAGCGATCCAGTCTGAGCTTGACATACCAGTAAAATACATCGGAGTAGGCGAAAGTATCGATGACCTGCAGAAATTTGATGCAGACGCATTTGTAAACGCCCTCTTTGACGTAGAAGAAAGGAGCTAAATACAAATGCTTACATTAGAGAGCTTTGAGGAAGCGGCAGCAAAAGTAAAAGAAGTGACACAGGAAACAAAGCTGATATACAGCAGTTATTTCTCAGATATGACGGGAAATAAGGTTTATCTGAAGCCAGAGAATATGCAGCGTACCGGTGCATATAAGGTGCGTGGCGCATATTACAAGATCAGCACACTTTCTGACGAAGAGAGGAACAAAGGTCTGATCACTGCATCTGCAGGAAATCATGCCCAGGGTGTTGCTTATGCTGCACATAAATATGGAGTAAAAGCAGTCATTGTCATGCCAACTACCACACCACTGATCAAGGTAGAGCGCACCAAGAGTTACGGTGCGGAGGTTATCCTTCACGGCGACGTATATGACGAAGCCTGCGCACACGCACTTGCCCTTGCAGAAGAAAAAGGATATACCTTTATCCATCCATTTGACGATCCGGCAGTAGCAACCGGTCAGGGAACCATCGCCATGGAGATCGTACAGGAACTTCCGCTTGTAGATTACATTCTGGTACCGATCGGAGGGGGCGGACTTGCTACAGGTGTCTCCACACTTGCGAAGCTTCTGAACCCACACATCAAAGTCATCGGTGTTGAGCCGGCAGGCGCAGCATGTATGAAGGCATCCCTGGAGAAAGGGGAGGTCGTAACGCTTCCTCACGTAAATACTATCGCAGATGGTACTGCAGTACAGACTCCGGGAAAAAATATCTTCCCATATATCCAGGAAAATCTGGACGATATCATTACCATCGATGATGATGAACTGATCGTGGCTTTTCTGGATATGGTAGAAAACCACAAGATGATCGTAGAGAACTCAGGACTTCTTACTGTAGCAGCTCTCCGTCATCTGGATGTAAAGAATAAGAAGATCGTTTCCATCTTAAGCGGTGGAAATATGGATGTGATCACCATGTCATCGGTTGTACAGCACGGACTGATCCAGCGTGACCGTATCTTTACCGTATCCGTACTTATTCCGGATAAGCCAGGTGAACTGGTACGTGTTGCAAGTGTGATCGCTGAAAATCAGGGTAATGTTATCAAACTGGATCATAACCAGTTTGTAAGTACCAACCGAAATGCAGCCGTAGAACTTCGGATCACTATGGAAGCATTCGGAACAGATCATAAGAATCAGATCGTTGCAGCTCTGGAAAAAGCGGGTTGCAAACCGAGAGTGGTACGTGCTATACTGTAGGACATGTTATATTGCAATAACTGAAACTTCTGACCGGACTGTTGCATATGATGTAACAGCCCGGTCTTTTGCGAAAATACCTGCATAGACAGAAAGGACAGATAAATATGTGTGGAATTGTAGGATTTACAGGTAGACACCAGGCAGCTCCGATCCTTTTAGATGGGCTCTCCAAGCTGGAATACAGAGGATATGATTCCGCTGGAATCGCCGTACGTGACGGCGAGGGCGAGACGGAAGTGATCAAAGCCAAGGGAAGACTGAAAGTTCTGTCAGAAAAGACAAACGGCGGAGAGACTGTACCGGGAACCTGTGGTATCGGTCATACCAGATGGGCAACTCATGGTGAACCTTCTGAGAACAATGCACATCCGCATATGACAGACGACGGTAATATCGTAGCAGTCCACAACGGCATCATTGAGAACTATCAGGAACTGAAAAATAAGCTCGCCCGTAAAGGCTATACTTTCTATTCTGAGACCGATACCGAGGTAGCAGTCAAGCTGATCGATTATTATTACAAGAAATATGAGGGAACACCGGTGGATGCCATCACACATTCCATGGTACGTATCCGTGGTTCCTATGCCCTTGCGATCATGTTCAGGGATTATCCGGGTGAAATATATGTAGCCAGAAAAGACAGCCCCATGATCCTTGGAGTGGCAGAAGATGAATCCTTTATCGCTTCTGACGTACCGGCGATCCTGAAATACACCCGCAATGTATATTATATCGGCAATCTGGAGATGGCGCGTGTGAAAAAAGGCGAAGTCACCTTCTACAATCTTGATGGAGATGAGATCGAGAAAGAGCTGAAAACCATTGAATGGGATGCAGAAGCAGCGGAAAAAGCCGGATATGAGCATTTCATGATGAAAGAGATCCATGAACAGCCAAAGGCAGTACTGGATACGTTGAATTCCGTGCTCAAGGATGGAAAGATCGACCTCAGTGAAGTTGGCCTGGAAGAAGAAAGCATCCGGAACATCCAGCAGATCTATATCATAGCCTGCGGCTCCGCTTATCACGTAGGAATGGCAGCACAGTATGTGATCGAGGATCTTGCACAGATCCCGGTAAGGGTAGAGCTCGCTTCCGAATTCCGTTACCGAAAAATGGCCCTTAACACCAACAGCCTTGCAGTGATCATCAGCCAGTCCGGTGAAACAGCAGACAGTCTTGCAGCACTTCGTAAATGCAAGGAAAATGGTATTTGTACACTGGGAATCGTTAATGTAGTGGGATCTTCCATTGCACGTGAGGCTGATAATGTATTTTATACTCTGGCCGGACCGGAGATTTCTGTAGCTACTACCAAGGCGTACAGCACACAGCTGATCGCAGCTTATACACTGGCGATCCAGTTTGCAATGGTAAGAGGAACGATCACAGAAGAAGCCTACAGCAATTATATCAGTGAACTGCAGACACTTCCGGATAAGATCTGTAAGATCCTGGAAGATAAGGAACGTATCCAGTGGTTTGCCTCAAAACAGGCAAATGTAAAAGATGCTTTCTTTGTAGGAAGAGGAATTGATTACGCTATCAGCCTGGAGGGCAGTCTGAAGATGAAAGAGATCAGTTACATTCACTCTGAAGCCTATGCTGCCGGAGAGCTGAAACACGGAACGATCTCCCTGATCGAAGACGGGACTCTTGTGATCGGTGTGCTGACCCAGCCGGATCTCTACGAAAAAACAGTCAGCAATATGGTTGAGTGTAAGAGCCGCGGCGCCTACCTTATGGGCCTGACCACATTTGGTAATTACAATATCGAGGATACCGCAGACTTCACCGTCTACATCCCGAAAACAGACCCGCACTTTGCAACATCCCTGGCAGTGATCCCGCTTCAGCTTCTGGGCTACTACGTAAGCGTAGCCAAAGGACTGGATGTGGATAAACCACGAAATCTGGCGAAGAGCGTGACAGTGGAGTAAAAAATATATATGGACTATAGAGAAAGCCTCAGAGTATGTATATGCGAAAATACTCTGAGGCTTTTTTATAAAATCTTTACGCAAAAATAGTTTCATGGTATCATATAGACATATGATGCTGTGAAATTATTTTGCTTTTCAGGGGATATTAAGAAGGGGTGACGGGTACATGCTTATGCCGGTAGTGCCAGAGAGGAGATTGAACTGAAACCAGAGTGCCCGGACAGCCATAGAGCAGATAAAGGAGAAAAATTATCCGGAGTCTTTACAGAAATGTACAGGGAATATCCTGGCTTGTGGGGATCAATTATAACAAACCAATCAACAGTGGTAAGCTTTTGGAGCTGCTGTCACAGTACAAATAATAAGATAGGAAAAAATATATGAAGAATACAGTGGTGATCTTTAATGCCGGTATCGGTGCGCTGACTCTTGGTTTTCAAAATGCCGGTTATGAGATTTTGAAAGCATATGAGCCGGACAGAAAAGTGATAGAGATCTATCAGGAAAATATAAGTCAAAATGTAACTGCATGCAGCCTTTCTTCCATAGATCCTGCCACAGTTCCGGACAGTGATGTCTGGGCTTTTGATCTGACGCAGTCGAAAGCAGAAGAGGTGTTTTATAGTTTGACCCTGGTGCAAAGAAGACGACCGCCGGCCATTCTTTTTGTTATGAAAAAGCAATTATGGAAAGGGTTCATAAAGGAGCACATTTTTCAGCTGCAAGAATATGGATACCATATCACGCATAAAAATATCCAGAGTTCGGAGGTTACTGCATTTCCGCTGCGGGAAGAATTTGCATATATTGTTTCAAAAAGAGTGAATGCTTCGGATATGATCATGCCGGTGCAGGTCCATAAGAGTAGTATCCTGTTGGATGGCTGGGTGGAAATGAATCCACAGGATTCCTGGTATTACAGAATTGATTTTGCGAAAGAGAAGATTGATGCTTCGCATGCCGGTGACAGCGTTTTGTGTTGGGAAAAAGGCGGTTATCGGGAATCCGGGCAGGTTCGTCTGAATCTGATAAAAATGCCGCTGATCCGTATCCATGGCGTCTATCATAAGATCACACACAAAGAAATAGCCAGATTAAAGGGATTTCCGGAAGATTTTCCACGTTCTGTGCCAAACAAAAGCCGGATGTACAGAAGCCTGATATATGCGCCGAACATAAAAGTGACAGAACAGGTCGTTCGCAATCTCTGCGTAGAACCCTATATAAATTCAGAGGGTGATGTGCAGATGAAAAACTGGGAAAATATGGCCCGCTTTAAGCAGCTTTTTGAAAAATACCTTACATATAAAGGGGTTTCTTTCCAAAGCGATGAATGGGTCTTTATGACCAGAATGTACAGTGATTCCAAAGAAATCGCTACACTTAAACGGTTGCAGAGTTATAGCCGTCTGGTTGGAAAAGCAGTGTCAGATCAGAAAAAGGATCTGCCATTACAAAATATCTGTGTAGTGGCGAATCTGGTCTCTGATGAGACTAAGAGAAAGTACGAAGAGGCGAAGCTTGGATATGTCTGGGACATCCGAAATGTGCTGTGGCTCTTTGAGGACTATCCGGAACTGAAGAACGAACTGATCTCGATTCTGAATTATTCGGTGGAAAACATAGAACCGGAGAGACCGGAGCCTTTTATCTTTGAGGAAAGCAGCCAGATGGAGAATACGGATCCGGAATCGGTTGCTGACAGCTATATAGCGCAGTTAAAAGTGTTGGAGACCGGTAGTGCAGCTTTCAAGAAATATGAGGAACTTTGTGTTTCTATTCTGAAATATATCCTTGGAGAATATCTGACTTTGTGGGAGCAGCAGAAGACAACAGAGGAAGATCTGTATCGTTTTGACATGTGCTGTAAGATCAAAAACGGGGTGACACAGGATTTTTTTGACACGATCTGTAAGTATTTTTCTACGAAGTATATCGTGTTCGAGTTTAAAAACTATGAAAAGCCTATTACTCAGAGGGAAATTTACACTACAGAAAAATATCTGTACGAAAAGCTCTCCGTAAAGTTGCGATCATTATTTCCAGAAAAGGAGCGGATAAACATGCGAAAATGGCTGCACGGGGAAGTCTACGGGAAAGCGGGAAACTGATCATCTGCCTGTCCGATGAAGATTTGAAAGCGATGCTCCAGATAAAAAAAGAAGGGGAAAAAACAACGGGAGGGTATTTGGAAGATATTTTGGATGATATGCTGATGCGCCTGGAAAAATAGAAAATTTTGTGAAAAATCACTCAAAAATCCCCATTTCGAGGGCAGAGTTTTGGAAGATAATCCGCTGCCTTCGAATTTTTTTATTTTCGAAATAAATCTGTTGTTGTAATATGGAAATTGATGTGGCATAATAAATGGGAAAATGTTAAAAATAAGAAAAATCCAGATTAAGGAAATGTAAAGTCGCATTTTCAGGATAACATGGCTCCTGACAGGTTATGACAGGAAGCGAGTATGACAAAGGAGAAAATTATGGCAATTTTTTCAATGATCTTATCTTTGTTGTGTGGAGTATCATTATTTTTGTTTGGTATGTCCCTAATGGGCGATGGTCTGAAGCTGGCAGCAGGTAATAAGCTGGAAGCATTTCTTTATAAGATGACCAATACTCCGCTGAAGGGTGTCGCACTTGGTACTGGTGTTACCAGTGTGATCCAGTCGTCTTCTGCGACGACAGTTATGGTGATCGGTTTTGTAAACTCCGGTATGATGAAACTGAAACAGGCGATCGGTATCATCATGGGAGCCAATATCGGAACCAGTATTACTGGCTGGATCTTATGTCTTTCTTATATTGAAGGATCTAATGGAATCGCTAGTGTTCTTTCCACAGCAACTATTTCTGCTGTTGTGGCTGTAGTTGGTATTATTTTCCGTATGTTCTGTAAGCGTACCTTACATAAGAACGTGGGAAATATCATGCTTGGTTTTGCGATCCTGATGACAGGTATGCAGATGATGAGTGGTGCGGTATCTCCATTGCGTGAGAGTCCGATGTTCATCAAGATGCTGACTATGTTTTCCAATCCGATCGCAGGTATTCTCGTAGGTATCGCTTTTACTGCGGTACTCCAGAGTGCGTCTGCAACAGTCGGTGTGCTCCAGGCTCTTTCCGTAACCGGTATCCTGACATTTGCAAGTGCATTTCCGATCGTTCTTGGTATCGGTGTTGGTGCTGCATGTCCAGTTCTGATCTCAGCCATCGGAGCAAATAAGAACGGTAAAAGAACGGCTCTTGTATATCTGATCAATGACCTGTTTGGTCTGATTCTCTGGTCTGTGATCTTTTATACCGTGAATGCGTTTGTACATTTTACATTTATGGATATGACCATGACACCGGTAGCGATCGCACTTTTGAACACAGTTTTCCGTCTGGCAACGGTTATCGTGCTGTTTCCATTCATTCCAAAGATCGAGAAGCTGGTATGCTGGCTTGTGAAGGATGACAAAGAAGATCTGGAAGATGAGGCAGACTTTGATCTTCTGGAAGAGCGTCTTCTGAATTACCCGGCCCTTGCTATCGCACAGTGTCACCGTGTAATGAACGGAATGTCCAAGAAGCTCCGTAAGAATGTCAACAGAGCCATGAATCTTCTGAATGATTATCAGCAGGATAAGTATGATAAGGTTCAGCGAAAAGAGGATCTGATCGACAAGTATGAAAGTCGTCTTGGAGAATATCTGATCCAGCTGACCAAGAGAGAGATGAATTCTGCACAGACAAGACAGACTTCACTGTATCTGCATACGATCAATGACTTTGAGCGTATCGGTGATCATGCTTCTTACATTGCTCATATGTCCAATGAAATGCATGATAACCATACGAATTTTTCACAGGAAGCCTGGGATGAGCTGAATGTTGTTATGGAGGCAGTTCGTGAGGATATCAATATAACCTGCAATGCTTTCATGAAAGATGATAAAGAAATGGCACAGAGAGTAGCACCTCTCGGAGCTGTGATCACAGGACTTTGTGATGTACTGAAGATGCGTCATGCAGAGCGACTGAGCCAGGGCAAATGCGGACTGGAAGAGGGAACGGTATTTAGTGATATCCTTAACAGTTTCTGTCGTATCGCAACTCACTGTGCAAGTGCTATGGTGGCACTTATGAAGAGCGGAGAGACAGGATCTGATCTTCATATTCACGATTCCAAGATCTATCCCACAAACAGTGCGGACTACTACCAGTATTTCAAGGAATACGGACAGAAATATGATATTGGAAATCAGGAAGGCCATATGCTCAGTATGGAGCCGGAAGAGGTAGAATAAGAAATGAAAAAGAAGGGGCTGATTATTGACAGCCTCTTCTTTTTTATTTCTACCACGGGTATTTTCCCTTTTTGGCATAAGGTAGAAGTTTACCATCGAATTTGATGATGACACGATGATTTCCTTCTGCATCTTCGGTTACATCTACATCCAGTCCGAAATCGATTGCGCTCATGATTGCGTTTCCGCCCTGTTCGTGAATGATGTCTTTGATAGCAGGACCGTAGGTATCAATGACAGCCTTACTACGGTGCGGAAACTAAAGGAAAAGGGCGTGGAGGTGTACTTCCAGAAAGAAAACATTTACACCCTTGACTCCAAGGGGGAACTGCTGATCACCATCATGTCCTCCCTGGCGCAGGAAGAATCCCGGTCCATTTCAGAGAATGTGACCTGGGGACAAAGAAAACGGTTTGCAGACGGCAAGGTAAGCATCGCCTACAGTTCTTTCCTCGGCTACCAGAAAGGGGAGGACGGGCAGATGGAGATCGTGCCGGAGGAGGCAGAAATTGTAAGGCTTATTTACCGGATGTTCATGCAGGGAAAGACGCCTTACGCCATTGCCAAGTACCTGATGGAAAAGAAGATCCCCACACCGACCGGGAAACAGCGGTGGCAGCACCGGACGATTGAGAACATACTGACCAATGAAAAGTACAAGGGCGATGCCAGGCTCCAGAAGTGCTATACGGTGGACTTCCTTTCCAAGAAGCGGAAGGTGAATGAGGGCGAGGTTCCGCAGTATTATGTGGAAGGCAGCCATGACGCCATCATCGCACCTGCAGAGTGGCAGATGGTACAGCTGGAGATGGAACGCAGGAGGAATATGGGGCGGAGCCATAACTGCTGCGGGCCGTTTTCTGCAAAGCTGAAATGCGGGGACTGCGGAGCATACTTCGGCTCCAAGGTTTGGCATTCCAACAGCAAATATCGCCGAGTCATTTACCAATGCAACAGCAAGTTTAAAGGCAGTCATTTCTGCACCACACCACATTTGTATGAACCGGAAATTCAAGAGAAATTTCTGCAAGCTGCGGCCTTGCATGGGCTGTGCCGCTGGAACAGAAAGGAGAACTGGCGGCAGTAGAAGCAGAATTTGCAGATGAGATTGAGGGAAAATGGAGTCTGGAATTATGAAAGAATATGAGGTGATCTGGGAGATTTTTAATAAATGTCCCAGAAATCAGATGCGTGACGTATTTGTAGAGGAAGTAGAAATCAAAGACCCGGAGGAATATATCAGAAAGAAGTTTCAGGGAAAGGATGTCTCCTATGACAAGACGGTTCTTGCCGATGGGACCATCGTCTTTGATATCACAACATCACAGATAAAACAGAGAT
>OLQD01003604.1_pt1 | contig 10045 bp, 6 predicted proteins | sample 1672841 | NCBI WGS metagenome assembly OLQD01 (sample SAMEA3136729, study PRJEB25190) | human gut metagenome | biome: human gut; feature: human-associated habitat; material: faeces | place: Austria | collected 2013 | reverse complement strand
CCGGCCAGCTCGCAGGCCTTCGCCACGGCGGCCTCTTGGGTGCCCAACTCGTCGGCCAGCCCGTTTTCCACGGCGTCCATGCCGGTGAACGTAAGGCCCGTGGCCAGCGCGCGCACGTCTTCCACCGGCATGTCGCGGCCCTCGGCGACGAAGTTGATGAACACCTCGTTGATCTGATCGACCTGATCCTGGTACCAGGCGCGCTCCTCCTCGGTGAGCGGGCGGTTGCCGGCGCCGGAGTCCTTGGCGTCGGCCGAGGTGATGTTCTCGACGGATATACCCAGCTTCTCGTAGAGCCCCGACAGGTCGGTCACCGACATGATGACGCCGATGGAGCCGATGGAGGTCGTCTTGTCAGTGAAGATGTAGTCGGCCTGGGACGAGATCATGTAGGCGGCACTCGCGTTGATGGAGGCGCTCGAGACCACCACGGGCTTGGAGAAGTCGCGGATGTAGGTGCTCATCTCCTCGCCGGCCGTGGCCACGCCTCCGCCGGAGTTCACGCGCAGCACGACCGCCTTGATATGCGGGTTCTGCTCGGCGGCGTCCAACTGGCTTTTAAGCCCCTCGGGGCTTGAGGTGGTGCCGTCGTACTGGATGGTGCCGCTGATGTTGATGATGCCCACGGTGTCTCCGGTAACCGTGTCGGCCCAGGAGGGCGACTCGTAGGAGAAGGCCCCCATGGAACTGGTGAACACCGAGGTGCACGACCCGATGGTGGCCACCCCCAAGATGAGCACCGTCAGCACGGCGGCCAGACCGACGATCCAACCGCGCCGTTTGGGCTGCTGGGCCGGGACGGCCCCAGCCGCGGTGCCGTAGGGAGCCTGGGCCGGCGCCGCGTAGGCGGCAGCCGGCTGCGACTGGGGCTGCGCGGCGTAAGCGGCTTGGGACTGGGCGGCATAGGCGGCAGTCGGGCGCGGCTGGGCAGCGGCGTAGCCGTAGGGATTTGCCTGCGCCTGCGGCTGCGGAGCCACCTGATAGGGAGGCTGGGGAGCGGCCTGCTGCGATGGGGCGCCCTGCCCCTGCCCCGCCGATGTGCCGCCCGAGGACGGGGTGCCCTCCTGCGGTGCGCCCCAGGCGGCGTTCTGCCATTGGTTTTGATCGCTCATGATGCCTCTTTCGTCGGGCCGGATTCGTCGGGCTTACAGTTCCATGCCATCGTCCGCACGACCCTGCTGAGCCTGCATCTTCTTCGCCATGCGCAGCAGGAACTCCTGGTTGGAATTGGTCTGCTTCAGCGACTTGATGAGCATGTCCATGGCGCGCTCGGTGGAGTTCGTGTTGGCCAGAATGCGGCGCACGCCCCAGATGAGCGGGGCCTCCTGCGGATCCATGAGCAGCTCCTCCTTGCGCGTGCCCGAGGAGATGGGGTCGATGGCCGGGAAGATGCGGCGATCGGCCAGGTAGCGGTCGAGCTTCAGCTCCATGTTGCCGGTGCCCTTGAACTCCTCGAAGATCACCTCGTCCATCTTCGACCCGGTCTCGATGAGGGCCGAGGCGAGGATGGTGAGCGAGCCGCCGTTCTCGATGTTGCGAGCGGCGCCGAGGAAGCGCTTGGGCGGATAAAGGGCCGTGGAATCGACGCCGCCGGAGAGAATGCGGCCGCTCGCGGGCTGCGCCAAGTTGTAGGCGCGGGCCAAGCGCGTGATGGAATCCAGCAGGATAACGACGTCCTTCCCTTGCTCGACCAGGCGCTTGGCGCGCTCGATGACGAGCTCGGCCACGCGGGTGTGGTTGTCGGCAGGCATATCGAAGGTCGAGGCCACGACCTCGCCCTTGATGGAGCGCTGCATATCAGTGACCTCTTCGGGGCGCTCGTCGACGAGCAGACAGATGAGGTGCACCTCGGGATTGTTGATCGAGATAGACTGGCAGATCTTCTTGAGGATCGTGGTCTTGCCGGCTTTTGGCGGCGACACGATCAGGCCGCGCTGGCCCTTGCCGATCGGCGACACGATGTCGATGGCGCGACCGGTGATGGAATCCTTGCCGTGCTCCATGCGCAGCGGCTCGTTGGGATAGACCGGCGTGAGATCGCCGAACTTGGGGCGGTTACGGGCCTGTTCGGGATCAAGACCGTTGACGGTCGTGATCTTGGCAAGGCCGGCGCGCTTGTCGCCGCCGCGCGAGGGACGAAGCGAGCCCTCGATCACATCGCCCGTGCGCAGACGCGCGGAGCGGATGAGGTAGGCGGGCACGAAGGCGTCGTCATGGGACTTCATGTAGCCGTGGGCATGGATGATGCCGGAGCTCCACAGGAATTTGAGCAGCTCCAGGACCTGGATGATATATTAAAGATCACAGAACCGCAGGGGGAAATGGAAGTGCTTTTGAAAAATAAAGAAGAGAAAGCGCAGGATTAAATTAATAATGAAAAAAGTCATTACTTACGGTACCTTTGATCTGTTCCACCAGGGACATTACAATATTCTGAAAAGAGCCAGGGAGCTGGGGGATTATCTTGTTGTGGGTGTCACCAGTGAAAGCTATGATATCGAACGCGGCAAGCTGAATGTACAGGACAGCCTTCTGAAGCGTATCGAAAATGTCCGCAAGACTGGTTTTGCGGATGAGATCATTGTAGAGGAATATCAGGGGCAGAAGCTAAATGACATTACAAAATACAATATCGACCTTCTGGTAGTCGGTTCGGACTGGCGTGGCAAATTTGATTATCTGAAGAATTACTGTGAGGTCGTTTATCTGGAACGTACCAAAAATATTTCCAGTACCAAGCTCAGAAGTGAGGGTATGATCTACAGCATGGGCATTGTTACGGATGATACAGAGGACAACGAAATGGTGATGGAGTCCAAGTATGTCAGCGGACTGCATGTAGAAAGTGTGTATTCCGAGGATGTTTTTGTTGCGAGAGAATTCTGTGACAGATACGAACTTGACTCTTATGGTACAGATTATGGGCAGTTTCTGGAAGGATTGGATATCATTTATATCCGATCCGGTCTGAAAAACAGGGCAGATTATATCCGAAAGGCACTGGAATGTGATAAATATGTGATCAGTGACACGCCTATGGCTCTGGAACCGGAAGAGATAAGAGAGCTGTTTGCACTGGCAAAGGCACATCAGGTTGTTCTGGTAGAGAAGCTTACCATGGTCTATCTGCGCGCGTTTACACAGCTTGTCTGGCTGACACATGGAGCGCTTGTGGGAGATGTGGTAGCTGTAAAATGCGCGATTTCTCAGGATGATTTTGAGGGCGGAAAAAATTTCAGCGAAACAGTCAGCCAGGCGCTGTGTGCATGCATCAAGCTTCTCGGTAAGGATTACCTGGAGGTGAAGAGCAATGCGGTGAAAAGCAGTGACGGCTGCTTTATTTATGATATGATCACGATGAAGTATCTCCGGGCACTGGCGACCATTGAGATTGGAACAACGGTGGATGTGGAAAACGAGCTTGCGATCATCGGAACCAGGGGGCGTATCACCGTACCCGGTGACTGGTGGAATACCGGATATTTTGAAGCCAAAATAGAAGGTCAGGAATTCCTGAAACGCTACAGCTTTAATTTTGAGGGAAATGGTCTTCGCTATCTGCTTCAGGAGCTGGTCATCATGATTCGTGACAGACGGACAGAATGTACGAGATTTTTTTATGAAGAATCAGAAACTCTGGCTGAGCTTTTGAAAATAATTAATCAAAGAGGTTGACAGATGACAGAAAAACAGAAGCTTCTTTTGCAGCTCTTCCGGGAGGTTGACGCGATCTGCAAAAAGCATGATCTTAGATATGTAATGGCCGGAGGTACTCTGATCGGTGTTCTTCGAAATGAAGGCTTTATCCCATGGGACGATGATGTGGACATTTACATGCCCAAAAGTGACTGGGATAAATTTGTAGAAATATGTCAGAACGAGATGCCGCCGAACCGGGCGGTTTATTGTGCAGAAGTGGATCGTAATTATACCAACGGTTTTCCGCGCTACGGAAGTACGGATACTTGTGCGATCCACAAGCATCAGATCATAGGGGACGACAAGGCTGGTGAGATCATTGACGTACTGACTCTGGATCCCATTCCGGATGATGACCGTGAGTATGAGAAATACCGGGACCATATGATGATCTATACGGAACTTCTGAATATCAGCATGGTCGTGGGAGTCAGATGGGAAATTTCTCCCTGGCGGTATCTGTACTGGCTTTTCCGCTATACCTTCTGCGGAAAGGACAGAACCTTAAAGAAATTGGAGAAGATCATGTTTTCTTATAAAGAAGAGGAGTGCAGCCGCTATGCCATGCGATGGGGAGGCTGCCCGTTTCTTTTTGACAAGGATATGATGTTCCCTGTAAAATATATGGACTTCGAGGGCGAAAAGGTTATGATCCCTCACAGGACCAGTGATTATCTGATCTGGCATTACGGGGACGAATGGTCCTATATACCGCCTCATGGGGAAAGAGAATCTCATGAGTCTGTTGATGTTCCGGGCGCCAGCTATCAGGAGGTGCGGGATGAATATATGCCAAGGATCGACAAAAAACGTATCCGCAGACAGATGCTTTTCCGCAAATTCTACTGCCTTCTTAGGGCAAAGGGAGACCATAAACAGGATGACAGACGAAGAAGGATCAAAGCCGGTGTTGTAGCCCGGGATGTGTCTGCCCGGCTGATGAGATCCGAAAAAACAGCGGAGACCCTGCTGAAAGAGAGAAGATATGATGTGCTTGGTGAGATCTTTGAGGAGTATTACCGTGTACAGCTCAGCATGGAGTTTATCGGGCGTGAGGATTTTAACGGGATCCGTCCGTTCTATCATCCGATCCTGATCCCGCTGGAGGATAAGGCTTTTCAGGCGGCCATGCTGACACTGATCTATCAGGAGCGTGTTTCCAAGGCATACCGTATGTACGAGGTACGCAAGAAAATGGATCATCTTACTCCAGAAATGGAGCAGACAGTGGAGGATATCCGCCGTTTCCGAAAAGCAGCCAGCCACTATGAATTTAAAGAAATGCAGGAAGCAGAGGCGATCGTGGATGATCTTCTCAGAAAATATCCGGATGCTCCGGGATTCCTGAAATTTAAATGCCGGTTTGTGATGGAGCGCCTGGAAGGACCGCAGAATGCTTCGGAAGCGGAGAAATTTCTGTCTTACTGCCTGAGAGTATTTCCCCAGGATGGATATTTTATGAAATATAAGGGGGATCTTCTCTGGAAAAAGGGCCTCCGGAACGAAGCAATGGCAGAGTATCTGAAAGCCAGAGAATGCACCAATAATGGCATTGTGCAGCTGGAACTGGATAAATTCCTGAAAAAACAGAAGTCCCAGGCGATCCGGGACTGTCGGGATCTGCTTGGAAGTCAGAGAAGATCAGAAGCACTCTCTCTGATGGAATTTTGGAGCAGACTGATGCCGGAGGATGAGGAGATCAGAGGCGCTCTTTATCTTGCGAAGGTATATTCCGTCCGTACAAAAGGGGAGCTGGAAGAGCTGGTGAGAGAGCTTTGCAAAGAACTGGGGATTACCGGTAATTCTCCAAGGGAGGGAACCCTTGAGGAGCCGGTGTACAAAGAGGCACTTACCTGTGCATGGCAGAGATTCGGCTATCCCAAAGCACTGGCAGAGGGCCGTACCAGGATCCTGTGCAGTGAGGAAGAGGGCGAGATGGAATATTTGGCAGAGGAGATCCGCAGCTTTCTGGTCCATAAGGAATGGCAGGGAGAGGTATACAAGCTTCTGGGAGATATCCGGAAGAAACAGGGGCGTACCCGGGAAGCCTTCGAAAATTATTTCCTGGCATTGGATCATGAGCCGCATCCCTATATAAAAAATGAGCTTTCCAGGATCTTCCTGGAGGATCTTTACGATGGAAGCCGGCGTACCGGATTTTTCGCAAAGAAGGCAGACGTGACAGAATTTCTGAACAGCTGGCTGGATAAGTATAAAAGTCAGGAGGAGCTTCAGGAGCTTCTGAAGCGGATCCTGTAATGACAGATCAACAGAAACGAGGCAGAGTGTATTGAACAGAGAACAGCAGAAAGTACTGGAACTTCTAAAAGAAATAGATACCATATGCAGAAAAAATAAGATCACATATTATCTTTCTCCGTATCTTACCCTCTGTGCGGTAACGGAGCGCCCTTTTCCCATGAATCCGGCAAGCAATGATATTTATATGAAGACCGGTGATATGGCCCGGTTTAAAAACATCTTTGACGAAGAACCGGAGCTGCGCAGAGCTCTGGAATCTATGGAGAATAACAGCCGTTTCCCCGGATTTTTTCTGCGTTATACAGATAAAGATACATTGTTTTATAAGCTGGACGAGTATGGAAAATACAAACATCCGGGACTGGGGATCAATATCCTTCCGCTGCAGTGTGAATATGGTCCAAAGGGAAAATATCTCTGGAACCGTATGCGCGAAGAGGGATGGAAGAGGATCTACGGAAAAAAAGGCAAGTGGCGGAACCGGCGTGAGCTGGGATGTATCTGGATGGTGCGAGTCCTTTCCCTTTGCGGACGAGGCTGGCTGGCAAAGAGCATATTCCGGGATCTGCTCCGGCAGCCGCAGGATGGCGCAAAAACATATGTACTCCGATATTTTGACCAGAATCTTTATTTTCCTGCGCATATTTTTGAAAATCCCGGGGAGGCAATGCTTGGAGGAGAATCCTTTATGGTCCCGGGAAACACAGACAGCTATCTCACCCGGGCCTACGGCAAAAATTATCGAAATAAGTCAATGGAAAACTATGTTCCCGGCTCGCTGGTGGTGTGCAGCACACTGATCCCATGCGAGGAATTTCTGCAGCAGTCAAAGGAACTGAAGAAATTTGCTTCTGTTAGGAAGAAAAGGGAAAAGCGCAGGCAGTTTGGACTGAATTACCGGGAATATCTTGCACAGTGCTGGGATTATGCGAAATTCTGCGGGGAAAAATATACCTGTGCACTGGCTTATCGCAAAAAGCTCAGCTATATCCGGAATCTCTTCAAAAATAAAGATTATGTGGAACTGGAAAAAGCATTTGCAGGATATACCAGGATGAATGATCGCTGTCTGAAATATGAAGAAGCATTTGAAACAGATCCGGAGGTTTTTGACCTGTATCTTAAGTATCTGGAAAAAACAGGAAGGATCTCGTATATGGAGAAGGTAAAAAAATATGTCTAAGGTCAAGCTTACAGATTATGTTGTGGAATTTTTGCAGAAAAAAGGGATCCATGATTTCTTTGGATACCAGGGAACCATGATCGCACATCTGGTAGATTCCATTGAGAAGAATCCCCATGCAAGAAGTCATTCCAGCTATCATGAGCAGGGAGCTGCTTTTGCCGCCTGCGGTTATGCTCAGGCAAAGAATGCCTGCGGCTGTGCCTATGCTACCAGTGGTCCGGGAGCTGCCAATCTGCTTTCTGGTGTGGCAGATGCGTATTTCGATTCTCTTCCTGTGATCTTTATCACCGGACAGCTGAATACCTATGAATATTCCGGTATTACAGGCCTTCGTCAGCAGGGCTTTCAGGAAATCGATATGGTTTCCATGGCAAAGCCGGTAACCAAGTACGCGGTGCAGGTCCGTGATCCGAAAAATATCGTTCGTGAACTGAATCTTGCATGGCAGATCGCCAATACAGGACGGAAAGGGCCGGTTCTTATCGATCTTCCTATGAACGTGCAGAGAGGCGAGGTGGAAGATCCGGTTTATGATATGGAATTTTCCGAGGAAGAGATCGAGACAGCTGTATATGGAAAAAATGATCCGGAAAACGGGGCAGCCTTTTACAGGGATGCAGTTGCAAAGGCGGATTCTTCTGATGGAGCAGAGGCGGCAGAATATATTCTGAATAAGATCAGGACTGCAAAACGGCCGGTATTTATGATCGGTCACGGAGCTTCCGGAGAAGCAGAAAAAATGCTCACAGATCTGGCGCGTGCCCATCACATTCCGGTGATCACAAGCGTACTTGCCCGGTCCGCACTGAGCTTTGATGATCCTTTGAACTTCGGGTGCATCGGAGGTGCCTACGGACATCGGTATGCAAATATGATCGCCAATGCAAAAAGCGACCTTCTGCTCTGCTTTGGAATTTCCCTGTGTACCCGTCAGATTGGTACTAAGGTTCATGAGTTTGCGAAGAATGCCGAAATCATCCGTGTGGATATTGATCCTTATAATCTTCAAAGAGAGATCCATGAGGGAAGAGAAGGTGAGAAATGCTTTTGCGTCAGCGCAGAGACTGTGGTGCGTAAGCTGACAGAGCAGCAGGCACAGATCGGTTCCTATGAGGAATGGCTTGCTGTCTGCCAGAAGATCCGTAAGGAACTCTGGAAAGTGGACGATGAGACACCGCAGCGTTATCCGAACCGCATGATCGCATATTTGAGTGATCAGCTTTCCGATACCGGAGCGGTTGCTGTGGATGTGGGACAGCATATGGTATGGAGCTATCAGTCCTTCCACAATCAGCAGGGGCAGAAGACACTTTTTTCCGGCGGACATGGTGCTATGGGATATGCACTTCCGGCGGCTATCGGAGCTTATTATGCTACCGGCAAGCCGGTGGCATGTATCTGCGGAGACGGAGCCTTCCAGATGAATATCCAGGAGCTGCAGTGGGTGAAGCGTGAGAATATCCCAGTGAAGATGATCGTAATGAATAATGAGGCTCTGGGAATGATCCGTCATCTTCAGAGAGATTATTTTGACTGTGTATATGCGGATACCTCCGATGGCAGCGGATTCTCGTCCTGCGATTTTACAGATGTGGCGCAGGCTTACGGAATTCCTGCAAAGCGCATCCAGGGAGAAGACGTGGAAAAATATGCCGGTGGATTCCTGGAGCAGAACGGACCGGAGCTTCTGGAGATCATGCTGGAGCATGGAACCTACGCATACCCGAAGACTTGTCTGGGTGAGCCGATCCACAATCAGCAGCCTTATATACCGAAACCGATATTTGATGAACTGATGGAGCTGTAAAATGGGAAAAATAACTGTGATCACAGGCGGTACCTCTGGAATCGGAAGAGGGATCGCCGAAAAGATCCTGGCAGAGTCAGCAAAAACTGACAGGATCTTCGTAACATATGGACATGATGAGAAGAAGGCACTGTCGTTTCAGGAGAGCCTTCCTGAGGAAAAAAGATCTCAGGTGACTTTGATAAAGGCAGATATGTCTTCCTATGAAGAGATGATGGTTTTTGTGGAGGAGCTGAAAAAGCAGACAGACCATATTGACTGGCTTGTAAGCAATGCCGGCATCAGTACCTACGCAAAATATGAAGACTACAGCTTTGAGGAGTGGACACGGATCGTAAATACCAATCTTTCCGTACCTGTATTTATGGTCAAAGAGCTGAGATCCATGATGGTAGAGGGCGGCAGTGTGCTCTTTACCGGTTCTTATGCAGGACAGCAGGCGTATTCTTCCTCCCTTGTATATGGAGTCACCAAGGCAGCCATCCATTTCCTGACAAGATCCCTGGTAAAGGAATTTGAGCCAAAGGGCATCACAGTCAACGCTATTGCACCTGGCTTCATCGAAACTCCGTGGCACAGCGCCCGCACCCAGGAGAGCTACGACCGTATCAACCGGAAGATCGCGCTCCACAGATTTGGAACTGTGGAGGAAGTGGCGGATATGGCTTATGCAGTGCTGTCTAACGGATATATGAACGGCAGTGTGGTGGATATCCACGGTGGTTATGACTACTTTTAATAGAAGTTGAAAGTGTGCAGGAAGACAGAAGAAGACATGTTGTGCCTGCACATAAGGGTCTTCTTATTACTTTCTGTACAGGGGCGACGTCCCGAAAACGAAATGCAGCGAAGCAGAATCGGGTTTGCGCACTTGAGACGTCCGTACGGAATCTGTGAAATTCTTTATATTTAAGCGAAAAAGGCTTGACTTGCACACCTGCTCTGTGATAAAATTGACGAGCGACATGGAAGTTAGGTCTTTTTTTTATGCCCGAAAATGACGACGGATACACGTTCCGGGCGGCGTAAAAGACCGTGCAAATGAAAACACTGGAGGTGGAAGTTGTGCGCGTTAAGATTACATTAGCATG
>OLQD01003603.1_pt1 | contig 10046 bp, 9 predicted proteins | sample 1672841 | NCBI WGS metagenome assembly OLQD01 (sample SAMEA3136729, study PRJEB25190) | human gut metagenome | biome: human gut; feature: human-associated habitat; material: faeces | place: Austria | collected 2013 | reverse complement strand
CCGGCGAGGAGTTTATGCGCATTTTGAACGCACAGCCGCAATTGCCCGCCGCCACACCGGCAGATTCTACAAACAACAGCCTATAAATTTGGATGGTTTTTGTTCAATTTTTGCTTGACGAACGCCGTCCTGCCCTGTATCATTAAAGAAAACCTGCCAGTGAGAGGGGGCAATACAAGAGTGACTTTTGAAGACTTGCAGGAACTGCTGGCAGAGCAGTTCAGCTGCGACACATCCGAGCTGGAACACGGTGTAACGCTGGCCGATCTGGGCGCCGACCATGAGGATATGGTCGAGTTGGCCTGGGGGCTGGGCGAAGCCGTGGGCACCGAAATCGATGAAAGTGATTTGAGCGTTGATTTCACGATTGGCGAGCTTTGGCGCTTTGTTCATGACGCAGAAGAAAATGCTGACCTGTGACCTTTACACTTCCCGCAGCAAATGATAAGAGCCTGTCCTTATTGAAAAGGACAGGCTCTTTTGTTTATGTTTGCGTAAGGGTTTAGCCGCGGGTGCCCACAACGCTGGAATCAGTGCTCCAGCCCTGCAAGTCGGTGTTGAACGCGAGGTAGACGACGATGGACGTCGTCACGATGCCGATGACGAGCCACGGCTTGAACTTGCCGTAGCGCGAGCGGGTGCGCTCGATGATGTTGCCCATGACGGGGTCGTTGAGCGCGTCGAACACACGCGCGCCGACCATGATCGCCGTCACCGCGCCGAGCTGCGCGGCGGTGAGATGGCGTGTAAACAGGATATATGTGAAAATGAAGTTGGTGAACAGGTTGTAGATCATATCCCGTCCGACCGTGCCGAGGGGGAACATCCAGAGATTGCGTTTATCCGATGTCACGTTTTTCATGTCTCTTCCTCTTTCTCCCGCACCGTGCGGTATTCCGGCGTGTTCAGCGCTCGTTATCGCGGATCCTGCCGAGCGCGCCGCCGGGGTGGCGGCGGACATACTGCGCGGGCGTCTGCGCGACGTCCGCCTGCAATATGGCGGAGAGCGCCTGCAGCACGAACATCTCCGCGAGCACGGAGTTGCGCGGCGCGCGGTTGAGCGGGCCGCCCTCTTCGTCTACATGCGCGAGCAGCAGCGCGTCGCTCTCCTTTGCGAGCCAGCTTTCCGCATTGCCGGTGATGCCGATGACGCGGCAGCCGTTGTTCTTCACGGCGAGCACCGTGGCCTTGAGCTCCACCGTCTCGCCGGAGTTGGAGATGGCAATGACAACGTCGCCTTCCTCCAGCTGGCCGCAGGAGCCGTGCACCGCCTCCGTGCCGTGGAGAAAGTAGGACGGCGTGCCGGTGGAAGAGAGGAGCGAGGCTCCGTACCCCGCCACATGGCCGGGCTTTCCGATGCCGGTCACATGGACGCGGTGTCCCGCGGCGCGGCATTCCTCAATGAGCGCGACCGCGTCTTCGTATGCCTCCGGCGTCTGCTGCGCGAGAAACGCGCAGAATTCCTTTTCCGCGGACGCGGTCAGATGCGCGAGCGCGGTTTTCCCTTCGTTTTTCATTTGCTTTTCTCCTCCAACTGTGCCAAAAGATCGTAATCCATATCCTCATAGCCGCGCTCGCGCAGCAGCGCCGTTACCTCCGCGAGCGTCGGGAGGCTCGGGATCGCGCCGGGACGCGAAACGGTGATGGCCGCGGCGTGGCTCGCAAACGCCAGCGCCTGCCGCGCCGGAAGCCCCGCACACCAGAGCGTGCTGAACGACGCAACGAACGAATCGCCCGCCGCCGTGGTGTCCGCCACAACGGGCATTTTTACGCTCTGCACGCGCGCGACGCCGTCTTTGTTCACCGCAACGGAGCCGTTCCCGCCAAGCGTCACAATGAGATTCTCCACGCCCTTTTCGCGGAAAATATCCGCCACGGCGCACAGATCGTCCTCGTTTGCGCCGGCATCGTCCACGCGGATGGGATGCCCCGCCATCGCGGCGGCCTCGTGTTCGTTCGGGGAGAAGAACGTGGCGCAGCGGAAGAGCTCCGGCGAAACGGGCGCGGCGGGAGCGGGGTTCACCATGACCGGCACGCCGGCCTCGTGCGCCCAGCGCGCCACGGCCTCGTTGATGAACATCGGCAGCTCGAACTGCAGCATGACGAGATCGTAATTCTTTACCTCGTCCCTGATCCAGGAAATCTCCTCCACGGTCATCGCGCCGTTCGCGCCGGGGCAGACGACGATGCGGTTGTGCGCGCCGGTTTCGGTGATCTCGAGTGTGATGGCGGAAACGCCGGTCGGATTTTCGGCGTCCACAACGACGCGGGACACATCCACACCGGCGGCGGCCGCCGCCGCGACGGTCTCGCGGCCATAGGCATCGTTACCGACACGGCCGACCATCGTGACGTTCGCGCCGAGGCGCGCGCACTGCACAGCCTGATTCGCGCCCTTTCCGCCCGGAGCCGTCCGGAAGTTGAGACCGATCACGGTCTCGCCGCGGTTTGGGGCCTGCTTCGTGGAGGCGATCAGGTCCATAACGAAGATGCCGACAACAAGTATGCGGGGCTTGCGGATCATAGTGACACTCCCTTTTGTAGTTTATTTCTGTCCGTAGTAGGCGTTCGCGCCGTGCTTACGGAAATAGTGCTTGTCCTGAATGCACTGCGCCGCGGGGGCAGCGGAGGGGTCAAAGAGCCGCGTGAGCAGCGCCATATGCGCGCATTCGTCGAGCACGAGCGCGTTTTCCACGGCCTTTTCCGGCGTCTTGCCCCAGGTGAACGGGCCGTGACTCTTCACGAGCACCGCCGGAACTGCCAGCGGATCGATGCCCCGAGCGCGGAACGTCTCGGCGATGACGAGGCCGGTGTTGCGCTCGTAGGCTTCCTCGATCTCCTCTGCCGTAAGCTCCCGGGCACAGGGGACGGCGCCGTAGAAGTAGTCGGCGTGGGTCGTGCCGTAACAGGGGAGATCCAGCCCCGCCTGCGCCGCGGCGACGGCGTAGCGCGAATGGGTGTGCACCGCGCCGCCGATGCCGGGGAAGGCATCGTAAAGCGCGAGATGCGTCGCAAGGTCGGTGGACGGGCGGAGATCGCCCTCCACGATATGGCCCGCGCGGTCCGTGACGACCATATCGCCGGCCTTCATATTGTCATACGATACGCCGCTCGGCTTGATGACAACGTATTTTCCGTCCTCTGAGAGGGCGGAGACGTTGCCCCATGTGAGCACGACGAGGCCGTATTTTACCAGCCGGAGATTCTGTTCGCAGACTCTTTCCTTCAGCTTTTCAAGCATGATGTTCCTCCATAAACCGCTGCATATCCGGCCAGAGGGCGTTCAGGCACTCGATGGTTTTGAGATACAGCGCGTATTTTTCCTCGTAGACTTTCGCGGCGTCCGGCCGGGGCAGAACACGGCTCTCGCTCCGGCACATGTGCGCCGCGGCATCCGCGGCGTCTTTATAATCGCCGAGCGCCGCCGCGACCGCCACGCAGCAGCCGAGCGCGCCGGTCTCCTCCGCGGAAACGGTCTCGACGGGCATATTCATCACGTCCGCGAACATCTGCGTCCACACCTTTGAACGCGCCGCACCACCGGCGAGACGGATCGTCCCGCTCCGGTCGGGCCGCGAGCGCATCAGGCGGTCGAGATGATACCGGTGCGAGAACGTGATGCCCTCGTACACCGCGCGGGCCATCTCCCGCCGCGAGTGCGAGGCGTTCAGCCCGACGAACGCTGCGCGGGCGCGCGGATCAACGTTGCTCGCCGTCAGAAACGGCAGGAACACCGGCACAAAATCGCCGGGCGCAAACGAATCGACCCAGTCGTTCAGAATATCGTAAATGCTCTTTCCCGCCGTCTTCGCCTCGGCCTTGAGCTCGGGCAGGAGCCGGTCGATGAACCACTGGTTGTTGCCCGCGGAGGTGGGGCTCGATTCCTCGATGAGATAGTACCCCGGCAGGCAGAAGAGGGAATTCATAAGCACCGAACCGTCCGTGATGGGCGCGCGGCGCGGGTATTCGTTGATGCTCCACGTTCCGGCGATCATGCAGATGTTCGTCTCGTCCGTGACGTTCACGGCGAGAGCGCAGGCGTCGATATCGAACATACCGCCGATGACCGGCGTGCCGGGCAGCAGTCCCGTGAGCGCGGCGGTCTCCGGCGTAATATGCCCCGCGATATCGAGCGAGGCGCAGAGCGGCGGCAGCGCGTCCCACACGCTCTCGATGCCGAAGAGGGAGAGGAGCTCCTTCGAGAAGCTCTTCGTATGCAGGTCCATGAGTCCGCTGCCGGAAGAATCGGTGATCTCGGCGCGCGCCTCGCCGGTCAGCCGGAAGCGCACATAGTCCTTGCACTCAAACACCCAGCGGATGTTTTTCATCGTCTCCGGCTCGTTATCGCGCAGCCATGCGAGCAGACTCACCGGCTGGCACGCCATGACGTGCTGGCAGGAGAGGGAAAACGCCCGTTCCTCCGTGCCGTCCTTGCGCCATTCGACCGGGTATTTCCACGCGCGGTTGTCCGCCGAGAGGATGCCGCGGCGCGCGCTCTTACCGTCTTTGCCCCAGAGATACAGCCCCTTGCCGTGGCCGCAGAGCCCGACGCCCGCGATCTCTTCGGCGCGCACGCCGCTCTTTTCGAGCACGCCGCGGATGACGGCGCAGTTATCGCGCCACATGTCCTCCATGTCGCGCTCCACAAAGCCGGGCGCGGGCGTGAGCGCGGCGGTGGCAACGCTCTCCACGGCCACCTGCGTGCCGTCCGGGGTAAAAAGGGCTGCCTTGGTGTTCGTGCCGCCGTTGTCCAATCCAAGGTAATAGCGCATAATCTTCCTCCGCAGCCGCGGTCCCGCCGCGGCTTCACTTTATTTTATATCATACCGCGTTCTGCCCATGGCCGCAAGGGTTTCCTTGCCTCTTTTCCGGCAGAAGCGCCAAAAGAGCTGACGCGGGCAAAAAATGTCCCCCCGAGAATTTCGGGGGGACATTTTCGGTATTCCTGCCGCTCGCTTTACCGGAGCGTGCCGTTCGGCACGTCCAACACGAGATCCGACATGGCAAAGCTGGCGCAGGGGTGGATGTACCCAAACGCAACGTCCGCGCGGCGGCGGCCATCGGTGCGTGCGGGGACATACACGCTGCCGGAGAGCAGGCGCGAACGGCACCAGCCGCACTCACCGCTGCGGCAGCGCTCCAGCACGCAGATCCCGGCGCGCTCGGCGGCGACGAGCACCGGCTCATCAGCGGAGACGGGGATCTCGTATTCCTTCCCGCACTGGATGAGCTTCATTTTAAACGTTTTGCCTCGAATACCGGCGGGATAATCCGGCTGATCCCACGGATTTTTGATCGCGCCGAAAAGCTCGCGGCGCACGTACTTGCGGCGCAGGCCGAGCGGCTCGATCTGGGTATCAAGGTAATTGTACATCCCCTGCGGGCCGCACATGAAGATGCTGTACTCCGCGCCGCCGTATTTTTTGATGAGCTCCGCGGTGATGAAGCCGTGCTCGTAGCCTTCCTTTTCCTCGTCGGAGAGAACGTGGACGACGTGCACCTTATCGCACGCCGCGGCGACCTCCTCCAGCTCCTTTTTATATACGATGCCCGCCTCGGTACGCGAGCCGTAAATTATGGTGAGATCAAAATCCTCCAGTCCGTCGCGCAGGGCGTAGGCCATGGCCATGAACGGCGTGATGCCGACGCCGCCGGCGAGCGCCACGACCTTCTTCGCGTCGCGCAGGCGCTCATAGTAGAGTTGGCCCTGCGGCCCGGAGATCGTGACCTTCTGCCCGACCTGCCACGTATCCTGTACCCATGGGGATACGAACCCGTTCGGGTCGCGCCGCACGGCGATGTTGTATTCTCCGCGCTTCGCCCATGCGGGGCTGCCGCTGAGCGAGTAGGCGCGGCTCGTGACCGTTTCGCCGATGTGCGCGGTCACGCTCACGTACTGCCCGGCGCGGAACGGCGCGAGCGGTGCGCCGTCCTCCGATCTGAGCACGATCGTCTTGACGTCCGGGCCGTTGGGCCGGATCTCCGCAACGACGACGCGCTGCGACTCGGGATGGCGGACCTTCGCCTTTTCGTTCGTCGTGAACGTTTTGGGCAGAGGCGTCGCCGGGGCCGCCTGGATTGCCGCCTCGCGGACCTTGGGCATATTCTTGAACCGGAGCATGTCGAGCGCCCCGATCAGCTTCACTTTATAGTTGCAGTTTGCCGCCATGTCACTCAAGCCTCCTCTGCTTTCATTTCGGCAAGGGTCTTTTTTGCGAGCGTGTCGCCGCTGAAGATCGCGGAGTTGTAGCCGTCGCCGCGGATGGACGCCGCGCCGACGAACTTCAGCCCCTTGACCGGGAACTCGGTGCCCATCATCATCATGCGCGGCATCATATTGTCCCAGTCCTTCAGCTCAAAGCCGTAAGCCGAGCCCTCCGGAGTATTTACATAGTTGCACATCGTCCACGGCGTCGCGATCTCGATCTCTTCGATGTACGGCGTGACGGTGATGCCGGTGCGCTCTTCAAAGAGTCGGATGAGTTTTTCGGCAAAGTCGGTCTTGGTCTTTACATAGTCGTCCTGCTCCACGTCCGCCCAGACGTCGGCCATGAACGTGCTCGTGAGCGACATTACGCACGTCCCCTCCGGCGAGAACGAGGGGTTCACAACGTTGTAGCAGACCATGACCTGGTTGCAGTTGGTCTCCATGCGCTTGCCCGTCTCATACTCCTTCGCGCTGTCCGCCGAGGTCGGAAGGAAGATCGTATAGTCGTGAATGCCGATCTCCTCCGCCGATCTGTCCAGCCCGAGATACACGACAAACATGCGCGCCGAATAGGTGAGCGCGTTGCAGAGCTTAACCATACGCTCGGGCACGACCTCCGGGGGACACATCGTGGCGTAAACCATGTTCTGATTCATGTTGCAGAGGATATGGCGCGTTTCCACCTCGCCGCACGTCGTTTTCACGCCGCGGACGGCCTTATTCTCATCAAAAAGGATCTCCGTGGCGGTGCAGTTCATCCATATCTCGCCGCCCATCTTCCGGAAGCATTCGAGAAGGCCGGTCGTCAGCTCGTTGCTCGTCTTATCCGGGATCCATGCGCCGTGGTTGACGTACAGCCAGAGCATGTTCACGTATTGCAGGAAGGAGAGGTGGTCCATATCCACGCCGAGATAGCCCCAGTAGGTCCCCATGATGTCCTGCGCGAGCTTCGGCATTTTCATGGCGCGGAACACTTCGTTCACCGTGTAGCTGCCGAGACGCAGGAAGTTGGGGAAGTGCTCCTGCATGTATTTCGGGTCGGTCTTTCCCGCGACGCTGAGCGAATAGTCGCCCGCCTCGTGGAACTCGGTGCCGAGATCAAAAAGGTCCTGGATCGACTTGCGGCAGCCGGGGACGAGCCGCTCCATTTCGTTGACAAATTCCTTCACGGTGCAGGGAAGCGTCGCGTCGATGTGGGTCTTGCCGTCGGAGGCGGTGGTGATCACGCGGAAGTTGTCCGGTACCATGTGCCACGGGATATCCAGCCCGAACTCCTCACACGTTTTGCGGCAGCCGCCGGGATTTTCCTTGCTGCCCCATTCGCAGATCTCGTGCAGCGCGGTCTCAAACTCAAAGCGTCCCCGGCGGAAGCTCGAAGCGCAGCCGCCCGGAAGGTTGTGCCGCTCGACAAGAAGCGTCTTTTTGCCGCCCTTCGCCATCCGGCAGGCCGCCGCGAGACCGCCGTTGCCCGCGCCGATGACTACGGCATCGTATTTTTGCATGGTCTTGTCCTCCTTACTTATTTTCGCGCTTGCCCTTTCGTGGTATTACCACGCGATTTCACTTATAAGAATATATACCGCGCCGCCCGCTCGTCAAGCGCTGCCGGGAGATTTCATCGGTTTACAAAAATCCGGCGATTGACTTTTGCGTATATTGCGGGTAAACTTGAAATAAATAAACGTGGTATTTCCACGTGCATTCACCGGAGGAAACGGCTATGGGCTACAGCAAGATCACCGCGCTTTCGCTGACCGATCTTTTCGTGCAGCAGATCGAAAACATGATCCTCTCCGGCGAGCTTTCCTTCGGCGAACAGCTGCCCCCGGCGCGTGAGCTGGCGGCGAAGATGGGCGTTTCGCGCACCGTCGTAACGGCGGGGCTGGTAGAGCTCGAAAAGCTCGGCTTTGTGGAGATCAAAGCCCGGCAGGGCGTGTACGTCTGCGATTACCGGCGGCGCGGCACAATGGAAACGCTCGTGGCGATCATGCGCTACAACGGCGGCGCGCTGCGCCAGAACGAGGTGCGCTCCCTGCTCGAAACGCGCGACGCGATGGAGTGTATGTGCATGCGTCTCGTCGTCGAGCGCTCGGACACCGCATCGCTCGAAGCGCTCGCGCCGGTTTTGGAGAGCATTCGCACCGCGCGCGACAGCGACGAGGCCGCGGAGAACGTTTTCCTTTTCCACCACGAACTCGCGGTGCTCTCCGGCAACGTGCTCATGCCGCTTTTATACCACTCCTTCCGCCCGCAGAGTGTGTATCTCTGGACGATCGACTGCAAGCGCAGCGGCATACAGAAAATGTATGAATCGAAGCTCGCGCTCTATACCGCCCTTTTGAACGGCGACGCGCCCACAGCGGTACGTCTTACCCACGAACGCATCACCCGCGCCATCGAAGCGCTGCCCCTCTTCGGCGCATAAAAATGTTCCCCGCTTTCCTTCCGGGAAAGCGGGGAACATTTACACAGGGGAGGTTTTTCATCGCAGCTTTCTGAGTCCCTCAAGCCCTGAGTACGGTATCGCGAGATTGCCGCAGCCCGTGCCCATGGAGATGTGCGTTTTGCGTGTGCCGTGGCAGTCGCTGCCGCCGGAAATGCCCATGCCGTATGTTCCCGCGGCGGACGGCTGCATTCATATCTTCTTTATATGATCCCTCTATTTTATCCAACATTTTTGCTATTATTTTTCAAAAAAGTACAGAATGTTTATTTTTTCTATTGCGAACAGGCGGTTTGGGGCGTATAGTGGGCAGGTACGTCTTTTTTGGGGGAGGAATCATCGTGTTTTCTTCGTTTTTTGCCGGAGTAAAGAGAGAGTTCTCCGGCTACAACGCCGCGAAGCTGGTGAAGGACATTCTCGCCGGTCTCACGGTGTGCGCCGTGGCGCTGCCGCTCGCGCTGGCGTTCGGCGTCAGCTCCGGCGCGTCCGCCGCCGCGGGCCTCGTCACCGCCATCCTCGCGGGCATCGTCATCGCCATTCTCGGCGGTGCGTCCTATCAGGTCTCCGGTCCAACCGGCGCGATGAGCGCCGTGCTCATCGGCATCGTCGCGCAGTACGGGCTGCAGGGCGTCTTCTTCGCCTGCTTTGCCGCCGGCGTACTGCTGCTCGCCGCTGGACTTTTGAAGCTCGGCCGCCTCATCGGCTTCATTCCGATGCCCGTCATCATGGGCTTCACCTCCGGCATCGCCATCATCATCGCGCTCGGGCAGGTCGATAACTTCTTCGGCACCGTCTCGGAGGGCAGCTCCAACCTCGAAAAGCTCGCCTCCTACGCCCGCCTCGGCTTTCACCCGAACCTCCAGACCGTCCTCATCGGCGCGCTGGTCGTCGCCGTCATGCTCGTCTGGCCGAAGAAATGGGGCGCGAAGGTTCCCGGCTCGCTTATCGGCATCATTGCCGCCACCGCCCTCGCCGCCGTGCTGGACCTTGACGAGCTTGCCGTTGTCGGCGACATTCCCCGCACGCTTCTCCTCTCCGACCGCCTGCACCTCGGCAGCCTGAGCCTCGATATGCTCTCGGACCTCATCTCCCCCGTCGTCACCATCGCCGCCCTCGGCATGATCGAGAGCCTGCTGTGCGGCGCGTCCGCCGCCCGCATGAAGAGCGAGCCCTTCCACGCCGACCAGGAGCTCATCGCGCAGGGCGTCGGCAATATCCTCCTGCCCTTCTTCGGCGGCGTGCCCGCCACCGCGGCCATCGCCCGCACGAGCGTCGCCATTAAATCCGGTCAGCAGACGCGCCTGACGAGCGTGTTCCACTCCGTCTTTCTGCTCGCCTCCATGTTCCTGCTCGGCGGCGTGATGGCGCGCCTGCCGCTCTCGGCGCTCGCGGGTG
>OLQD01003599.1_pt1 | contig 10054 bp, 5 predicted proteins | sample 1672841 | NCBI WGS metagenome assembly OLQD01 (sample SAMEA3136729, study PRJEB25190) | human gut metagenome | biome: human gut; feature: human-associated habitat; material: faeces | place: Austria | collected 2013 | reverse complement strand
TGAGCACGAAAGGCATTTCGGAAGAGTCGATCGCCGCGCTCCGCCCTATTCTCTCCCTCAGCGGCTCGTACAGCGAAAAGCTCGCTGCCCTGCGCAAAATCATCGGCGGAAGCGAGACGGGGGTAAAGGGAATCGAAGAGATGGAAACGATCTTTGCACTAACCGAGAAGATCGGCACGGATCTGGATATTGACCTCGACCTGTCGCTGGCACGGGGGTTGAATTACTATACGGGGGCCATCTTCGAGGCGAAGGCCCGCGACTTTGCCATCGGAAGCATCTGTGGAGGGGGCCGATACGACGATCTGACCGGCATCTTCGGTATGCCCAACGTCTCGGGCGTGGGAATCTCGTTCGGTGCCGACCGTATCTACGATGTGCTTGGCGGTCTTGACCTTTATCCGAAGGAAGCGGTGAACGGTACGCAGCTTCTGTTTATCAATTTTGGTGAGAAAGAAGCCGCCTTCTCTATGAATGTGCTTACCCAGGGACGTGCGGCAGGTATCCGTGCCGAAATCTTCCCGGATGCCTCCAAGATGAAAAAACAAATGAGCTATGCCAATGCGAAGAATATTCCGTTTGTCGCTATCGTAGGTGAAAACGAGATGAATGAGGGCAAAGTTATGCTGAAGAATATGGAGACAGGAGAACAGAATCTTCTTTCGGCAGAAGAATTGATTGCTGCTGTAAAGAGATAAAAGAACATTGATTATAAAAAGATAAGGTGCCGTTGACATTCGATCAGCGGCACCTTATTATTTGGGAATAGTACTCCTGTTTACCGGGAGTTACAAATGACGTTCGGGATACATCTCATTCCACCATTCCGGGCGATCCTGCAACCAGCGTGCAAACCATGCCATAATAGAATTGTGCCATTTGATACGCTTGTCGTAATCTGAAATAAAATGATTCTCACCGTCTACTGTGATGAATTCAACAGTCTTTCCTAATATCTTCAAGGCATTGAAAAGCTGTATACTTTCACCTATGGGTACATTGGTATCTACGGTTCCGTGCAACAATAGCAATGGAGTGTTGATCTTGTCAGCATTGAATAAAGAGCCTTGTTTGGTAAACAGATCCGGGTTTTTCCAGGGGTAGCTGTCGGCAGCGGCAATCGCATTGTATGAATAGCCCCAGTAACCTTCTCCCCAATAGCTGGTCACATCGCTGATACCTGCATGAGACACGGCAGCGGCAAAGATGTCAGTTTGAGTTTGCAGATACTGCGTCATGAATCCTCCGTAGGAAGCACCGAGACATCCGATTCGTTTTTCGTCTACAAACGGGTGTTCCTTGCAGAACTGTTTTGTTCCTTCAATAATATCGTCAGCAGTACGTTTTCCCCACGCGTTGACGTGGCGTGCAGAAAATTCCTGTCCGAAACCGATAGTACCGCTAGGCTGAATCACATACACTACATAGTCGCGTGAAGCGAACAGTTGGGCACAATACGGATTACTGATGCCACGTGTCGTAGGAGTGGTTCCGCCATAGTAATAAACAAGCATCGGATACTTCTTATTCGGGTCGAAGTTGGGCGGCAGACACATCTTTCCGGTGATTATCGTTCCGTCCGAGGCCGTAAAGTTCCACGGTTCGGTTTTACCTAATTCTATCTGGTCGAGAATTGGCTTCAATGGGTCGGCCAGTAACCGGGAAGTTTTTTTCTTCATGTCATACAGATAGGCAACTCCGGCATTATGGTCGGATTGACCGATATAAGCAGCGATTCCCGGATTATATTCCGATAAGGTGAAAGCACTGGTAACATCCGTTTCCAGGTTCAACTTCTCAAAACTGTTGTTTTTGGGCGAGTAGCGATAGATGTTCTTGCAGTCGCCATCGTCCGTATTGAAATAGATGCACCCATCGCCATGATTCCATTGCAGAGGGCTGACAGTCGGGTTGAAGTCTTTAGTAATCGGCTGTATCTTGCGGGTAGCCAGGTCCATGATAAATGCCTGTGTGTCGAAATCATTGGCAATAGGATGATTACCGCAATTCTTTCCGATTCCGCCGAAGGCCTCGGGACTTGCTGTAAGCAATAACTGCTTGCCGTCCGGTGAATAGCTGGCACCTCCCAGGAAGCGTTCGTCGTGGAAAAGAGTGTCAACCTTCAACGTTTCCAGATCTACCAGGTAGAGAGAAGACAGAGAGAACGGACGTTGAGTGATGTTTTCTTTCGATGTACTATATATCATAAATTTCCCATCGGGAGAAATATCCTGTAAGTAAGTGCTATGGTTACCATAAGTCAACCGTTCGGAAACACCGTTGGCTATGTTATATTTAGCCAGGAAGCTTCGTCCGCGAGTGTTGGGAATACGGTCTGCCGGGCTGACGATACGGCGGAGAGCACCTTGTTCTTTTTCTCCTTCTTCTCTGGGGTAATAGATCAGGAAGTCTTCGTTGGGCGACCATGTAAAGCTCTGTTCGGGAATCCCTTTCAAGAGAGTTTCTTCGTTCAGTGTAGCAGGGTCGAGCGTGATAACGTCATTTCCGCTAAGCGCTGTTACGGTATAATAGAGTTTGTCGCTTTTGGGCATCCAACGCATACCGTCTCTTGCATTATCCAAAAGAACCTTTCCGGTTTTCAGTTCCGTGAGCTGACAGTATGTACGCGAGCGTTTGGCAGCATGGTTGTTCCAATAACGGGTCAGCAGGTATTTTCCACTCGGAGAGATCGCAACGGAGATAACACGGTTGCCGTACACTGTATTATCCAGTGAAAAACGCTTCTTTGCATTCGGATCTAGTGTGCAGGCGATATCCTTGAATTTATTGTCCTTGATAAACTCGCATTTCAGGGTAGGAGCAGCTTTGTCTTCTGCGGTGGAAAGCAATTTGATTGTGATTTCATAATCTCTTTCCGGTTCCAGAGTAAGAGCTATATCCCGAGAGGAGGCAGAACTGATACTATCTTCGGCGGCGTCCTTTGTCTGCTTGGAAACTTCGTCGATAAAGACTTCCCAGCGGACGGGAGAAGTAACTTTCAATTTTCCTTTCAGGAAACGTTCCGCCCTGATCTGTGTTTTAAGTACATAAATCTTGCTGTTTTTGTCAGCCTTATCCAATGTTAGATACCCTGCCGTGTCAACGGTCAGTGATTGCAGGGGCGCATCAGGGAGGTCGAGTACTACCGGAGTTTTAAGCAACATCTTGGTTGAATGCTTTTCTCCTTTCGGGTTGATACTGTCGTTCATGATAGGTGTACGAACCTCAATAGCGTCGCGGACTTTGTATTGTGTCACTCTTTCCTGCGCCTGGAGAGTGAGTCCGGTCAACAGAAAAATGGCTAAAGCCACTTCTTTCTTTTTCATGTGTTGTGTATTAAATTAAATAATATGATTAATTAGGTAGCAAATGTAAACTTAATGTTCTTAGTATACAACCAAAACAGCTCTTTTTTTAGTATTCAATCCGATCTAATATCCCATTGAGGAAAGCAATGGCTACTCCATAGTTTGTCATGGGAATATTTTGCTTTCGGGCTAACTCGATACGGCTGAGTACATATTTGCGGTTGAACATACATGCCCCACAGTGAATCACTAAAGAATAAGGTGTCAGGTCTTGTGGAAAGTCTGTTCCGCCCACGATGTCTATTTGCAGTTTCTCACCGATACGTTTTCTCAGTAAGCGGGGAAGTTTCACCCGCCCGATATCCTCGGAAAGAGGGGCATGGGTACAGGCTTCGGCTATTAGCACACGTGATGATTCGGTCAGCATCTCGATAGCGGCCGCACTTCTCACATAATAATGAATATCTCCCTTATATCCGGCGAAAAGCACAGAAAAGGACGTAAGTTTGCTCTCTTCCGGTTTTTGCTCGTAGACTGTTTTGAAAACCTGCGAATCCGTAATAATCAATTTGGGAGGATGAGCAAAGGCGTGTAATGTTTCCGGCAACTTGTCGGTGGTACAGGTGGCAATCAGACATTTCTTGTCCAGCAATTCACGAATCGTCTGTACTTGCGGCAGGATGAGCCGGCCTTTGGGAGCCTGTATGTCCTGTGGCATTACGAGAAGTACGAGGTCATTCTCTGCGACTAACGTTCCGGTGATACTTTGCTGGCCGAAATCCGGAGGGAGTTTTTCCAGTATAGTCCGGCGGATCTGTTCGATCCCTGTTTTCTCTTTTGCACTGATTAGGACAGGAGTATCTCCGAAACTTTCTCTGACTTTGATAGCCAACGCCTGTGAATCTTTCCGTATATCTGTTTTGTTTATCAGCAGAATCGTCGGAATCCCTTTAGCCTTTAACTGTTCCAGCCAGTAAAGTTCTTCTGTAAAATCGGGCTCCTTTGTCTCCTTTGAAAGCCCGGCAGACGTATCGCCTCCACAAAATAAGATAGCCATATCTGTTTTCTCTACCGCTTTCCATGTGCGTTCAATACGCATTCGCCCAAGTTCGCCTTCATCGTCGAATCCCGGTGTATCGATAAACAGGCACGGTCCGATCCCATGAATTTCCATGGCTTTCGCTACCGGGTCGGTGGTTGTTCCCGGAGTATCCGAGACGAGCGCAGTGTCCTGTCCTGTCAAAGCGTTGATAAGAGAAGACTTGCCACTGTTTCGTCTGCCGAAAAGAGCTATGTGAAGCCTGTTGGCGTTAGGGGTATCTGTTAAACTCATAATCGAAAATCTCTTTTGCCTTCGGCGATTGCTTTTAAGTTACGTATGGCGATTTCTCTGATTTTGGGATTCGGAATATGTTCCGTTTCCTTTTCAATCAGTTTCAGCCCTTTTTTCCGGGTGTCTTCGGAGGCATAATCTTCCAGATACTCTTTCAGTGTCATTAAGGCATTCGGGGCACAGCAGTTTGCTATCTGTCCGGATTTGACGAGCGACATGAAACGGTCGCCCGTTCTTCCTTCGCGGTAACAGGCAGTACAGAAGCTGGGGATATGCCCGAGATCGAGCAGCCAGTTGACAACCTCGTCCAGTGTCCGTGTGTCACTGACATCAAACTGTGCGGAATTGTTCTCCGGCAGTTCTCTTTCCGCATACCCTCCGACACTGGTACGCGAACCGCCGCTGATTTGTGAAATGCCCAGTTCGAGGACCTTCTTGCGTGACTCCTGTGATTCGCGGGTCGAAATAATCATTCCGGTATATGGAACGGCTATCCGGATAACGGCTACAATCTTGCTGAATATCTCGTCCGAGATAGCATTGGGGAAATCCCCTGCATCAATATCATCTGCCGAGCAGATGCGCGGAACGCTGATCGTATGCGGACCTACGCCGAATCTGGCTTCCAGATGTTCGGCGTGCATCAGCAGTCCGGTAAAGTCATAACGGTATGTATTCAGTCCGAAGAGAACGCCTACCCCTACATCGTCAATACCCCCTTCCATAGCACGGTCCATGGCTTCCGTGTGGTAGGCATAGTTGCTTTTCGGTCCGGTGGAGTGGAGGGCTTCGTAGTTTTCTTTATGATAAGTCTCCTGAAACAAGATATAAGTGCCGATACCTGCCTCTTTCAACCGGCGGTAGTTTTCTACCGTAGTGGCTGCAATATTTACGTTCACCCGGCGGATAGCCCCGTTTTTATGTTTGATACCGTAAATCGTCCGGATAGATTCCAGAATATATTCTATCGGATTCAGGGTGGGATGTTCTCCTGCTTCGAGTGCCAGGCGCTTGTGCCCCATATCCTGTAAGGCAATCACTTCCTGACGGATCTCTTCTTGTGTCAGTTTCTTGCGGGCAATCGTTTTGTTCTTGGCATGATACGGGCAGTAGGTACAGCCGTTGACGCAATAGTTCGAGAGGTACAGCGGTGCAAACATTACGATACGGTTGCCGTAAAACTTTTGTTTGATTTCTTTGGCGAGATGAAAGATGTGTTCTATCAGATCGGGCTGGTCACATTCCAATAGGACGGCTGCTTCCCGATGTGTCAGTCCTTTACATAGAGCAGCTTTTTCAATCAGTTGTTCAATCAGTGCACGATTGTCTTTGTTGGTCCGTGCATATTCCAGTGTTTCCAGAATTTCTTCATGGTGGATGAATTCTTCTGCTTCAGGTGAATCTACTTTGTATGTCATAATCTATTCTAAACTTCTAAGTTCCAACTAACTGACTTCTAACTGTCAACCGTTTTAAAATCTCCTCTGGAGAAAGAAATCTCGTAGCCGATGTTATGTAATTGTTGTTGCAATATCCTGATTCCTTCTGCCGATTCAGCTCCGAGGGAGGCTTTGTTATTATATAAGGTATACTTTTTCCGTTCCTTCTGTGGCGACAGATTGGGGATGACTACATTTGCTCCTGCCAATATCCCCCGTTCCCGTCCGTCGGGAGTCAGTGTAGCCAGAGCTGTTGTCGATGGAATCAGTGCCGATGGGTGCATCAGGCGGAAGATAGACAATAAGAGCAGTGTCTGTTCGAGCGTTCCGCTGGAATATCGGGCAAAAGGCGTATCCTGATGAGGCAGAAAAGGACCGATGCCGATCATTTCAGGACGGAGTTTTTCGATAAACAGAATGTCTTGAATCAGATGTTCTACAGTCTGTCCCGGACTACCGACCATAATTCCCGTTCCGGTTTGATACCCTGTTTCTTTTAAGTTTTGCAGGCATTGCAGGCGTTGCTTGCCGGACATTCCGGCAGGGTGCAGTTGGCTGTAATGCGTCGCGTCGTAAGTTTCGTGCCGTAACAGGTAGCGATTGGCTCCAGCGTGAAAGAAACGTTCATACGCTTCGCGTGACTTTTCGCCGAGTGATAGCGTAATGGCACAGTCCGGATAAGCAGCTTTTATCTTATGAAGTAAATCTTCCAGTAAATCATCTGTGTAGTAGCCGTCTTCGCCACCCTGCAGGACAAAGGTACGAAACCCTAATGCATAACCACTTTTACAGCAGGATAGGATTTCTTCTTCACTCAGGCGGTAACGTTCTGCATTCTGATTGCTTCTTCGGATGCCGCAATAGATGCAGTCATTCTTACAGTAATTGGATATTTCAATCAGTCCTCTGGTATAGACTTCATTTCCAAATGTCTCTTTCTGTCTTTTTCTCGCCAGTTCAAAGCCGTACTCTGCAATTTCTTTATCGGTATGCAGTTCTAATAATTCTTTATATTCTGTCTCTGTAAGCTGAGTATCCTGATACAGCTTATTAAACAACTCTTTTCCTCTATTCTTCATGTCTGGTCACCACACTGGAATATGCTGTTTTTACACTGATTCCCGGTAATTTTCCGATTTTACCGGTCAGTGCACTGATGGTATCCTGCGGTGCATCGATTGCTATACTTACGATATTTATGCCTCTCTCCCGGTATGGAATTCCCATTCTTCCGATAATATAAGCTGCATATTCATGTAAAATTTCATTTAATGCTCCGACGGATTCGTCCTTTTCTATTACAATGCCGATTACAGCCACTCTGGTATCTGCTGCCATTTCTTCGTTCCTCTTGTTTTTCTGAATCAATAGAATTCCAACGCTTATTTTACGTTTTTAGTATAAGAGATTTATTTTGGGATTACAATTGTTAAGCCCTTGTTTTATGCGTATTTATTGTATTTTTTTACATACTTATAGTCATTAGGCAATACATAGCCATCTTTCGCCTTATAAAGACGAAAAATCAAGAGACGGAATAAAACTATTCCATCCCTTGATTTATATTATTCTCACAATATTTTTTATTCTTTCCAATCTGCACAGCCCATGTAGTAATTGTAATACACTCGCAAATCTTCTTTTTCAGATTTATCAGTATAATCCTTGTATATACACTTACTTTCCGAATGCATACTAGAACTCTCCAATTTATTTTCTAAATCCCAATTATATATGCTTGCTTCATTCCCACCCAAGACACCTGCTTCATTTATACTCTGTAATTTAGGCAATGCACTACCATGAGTTGTACTCTTATTTCCAGCGTATCCAAATTTTTGTTTTACTGCTATACTTCGTCTATAATAATAATCGTAATTATAAAATTTATGATGAGGATTTCCAAACTTGGTTTCTGTAATGGCTGCATACTGCATGTCATATCCTCCACCATTTACATAAATTTGCGCATAATAGATACCCCTATTAGCATTATGATTTCGAATATCTACATGTACGATAAATGTATCTCCATCAACTCTAGTAGCTTCATACCATGCTATATCTGACTGATCTGCTTTTGTCCATACCGGAGTTATAATGGATGTCACAAAACTTGGCACTTGGTCAATCAAAATGTCAAACGTTCCTGTCACGATATTTTTATTCTGAATTAATACATTAAAGGATATCTGCGGGCGTACAATTTCAAAAGTTGTTGTAACGGCACCCTTATAGTCACGTATACCAGTAATCGTTACATATGCTGTTCCAACTGCCATATTATTACGATAAGATAGTTTATAGTCTACATTTTCCTCCAACTTCTTTCTGCCATCCTTTACAACAACTGGTGGTGTCTGTAGATTTCCATTGTAATTTAAGGATGCAACCGTAAGAACCGTACAATTTTCAATGCTCTTTTCTTTAATTACAAAGGTAACAACTTTTTCTCCGGAGTATACACCAATACCGGAAATGATTACCCTGGCAGTTCCCACATTTCTATTGTTACTGTAGCTTACCGTATAATCAACATCTTCTGTTAATACCTTGCTTCCCATCTTAACGACCGGAACCGGCTTATAAGTCTGTCCGGTATACTGCTCTGAAGCAGGGATTCCGGTAACTGTTGCCTTGGATATGCTGTTGCTGATTTTGAATTTCTTAACAATTGTTCCGGTATAATACTGGGTCAGTGGACGCACAGTAATGGATGCATCGCCTGCCAGCTCATTATTTGCATACGTTGTTTCATAATCTTCATTCAGCGTTAAGGTATTGCCACCACATGCCACATGGATAGGCGGACATATCGGGTTTCCGGTATAAAGCTGTTCCGGAACACTGTCAATAATTGCATCCTCAAGGCTTGCCACAATATTGAAGTAAACGCGCTTGGTCTCATCATAGTTGCCAAGTCCTTTAATTACTACCCATGACTCTCCTGCCCTTAAGTTGTTGCCATTGACAACCTGATAATCCTTCCCTTCTACCAAAAGTTTTCCGTTGTCATAAATCGTCAGTGCCGGGCGGATGTAATTGCCGGTATACTTCTGATCTGGGATTGCTTCTGCCACAGCATTTCCAATATCATGCTTGGTAATCTTATAGTATACCGTAATGCTGTCTTTGTAGTTACCGCTTTCGGTTGCAGTTACCGTTGCACTTGCGGTTCCGATTGCAGTGTTGTTCTCATAGGTTACTTCATACTGGGAAGAATCAATGGTTAATCCGGTAGAAGTATCTTTTAAAGTAAGTACCGGTTTAATCTCGCTTCCGGTATAATCTACGTTATCGGTTCCGGTAATCTCAATATCTGCAGAAGTAAGTGACTTTCTTGCAATCTGATATGGATATACAGCTGTTCCTACATACCCGGTCTGGTCATTTTCCGTACCAACGATTCCAACATATACTGTTCCAGCATGAATCAGGTCAATGGCACTTGCTTCCGTTGTACAATCTTTATCAATATAGTATTTTACGATGTAATCTTCGTTTTCTGTCAGATAGCTTCCGGTCTTATTGAACTTCACCTGAATGTTCTTCGGCTTGGTATCAAGACCGTTATATACAGTATCGGAAATTCCGGTTACCGTTAAAGTATCATTGGAAAGCAAGGTACCGATGGTAAACTTCTCAATTCGTGTTCCACTGTAGTTACCCTGTCCGGTTACTTTAATCCATGCGGTTCCCACCTGACTGTTATTGGTAGAATATTCATAAGTAAAGTCTGTTCCATTTACCAGTGCTACAATTCCATTTTCCGAATTATCTTTCAGGCTGATATTCGGTGTATAAGTAGTACCCTGAATATAAGGATAGTTCCGGTTTGCCGGGTCAAATCCTGTATCAGAAGCATCGGATAACGCCGCACTGATATTTTCAGAAGAAAGATCCCTTGCCAGAATAGAGAACGGAATTGTCTTGCTTCCGGACCGTTTGTTCAGATTACTCCGAAGGATACCACC
>OLQD01003596.1_pt1 | contig 10060 bp, 8 predicted proteins | sample 1672841 | NCBI WGS metagenome assembly OLQD01 (sample SAMEA3136729, study PRJEB25190) | human gut metagenome | biome: human gut; feature: human-associated habitat; material: faeces | place: Austria | collected 2013 | reverse complement strand
TCATTTCATCGTAGATGAACTCGTCGCGCTCGGTCAGCATCACGTTGCCGTCCAGCGTGAGCACCCGGCCGAACTCCGGGGTCTCAAAGATATCAATGCGCTGGTAATCGCTCTGCTTGGAGTAGAGCTGCTTATTCACACGGATGCTGTGCTTCACATCCGGGGTGTGAAACTCTGAAAACCAAAATTCCATCTTTTTCCCTCCTTATGCCAGAACATTCAGGTGCAAGATTTCAGGGTCCTCCGGGCCGGTCATGCTGCAGCCCTTGGCCTTGGCGTACTCGATATAGTTCAAAATCTCCTTGGTGATGCGCTCGCCGGGTGCAAGGATGGGGATGCCCGGGGGATAGCACATGACGAACTCGCTGCACACCATGCCCTCGGTCTCGCGCAGGGGCAGGCTCTTTTTGGGGGCGTAGAAGGCCTCCTGCGGGCTGGCGGCCACCACAGGATCGATGTATTCCTGACTCAGCAGACCCGAACCGTCGGTGCGGTAGCGGCGCTTGATCTCGGCCAGTGCACTGACCAGACGCTCCACCTCCTGCGGGCGGTCGCCGATGGACAGGTAAGCAAGGATGTTGCCGATGTCGCCGAACTCGATCTGGATATCGTACTCGTCGCGCAGGATGTCGTAGACCTCGATGCCGGCCAGACCAATATCCAGCGTATGGACGCTGAGTTTTGTGGTGTCGAAATCAAAGACGGAATCGCCGTTGCACAGCTCCTTGCCAAAGGCGTAGTAGCCGCCCACGGCGTTGATCTCCTCGCGGGCATACTCGGCCATGTCGGCCACCTGATGGAACACCTGCCGCCCCCGCAATGCCAGATTGCGGCGGGAGATGTCCAGGCTGGACATCAGCAGGTAGCTGCCGGAGGTGGTCTGGGTCAGGTTGATGATCTGCCGCACATAGCCCGGATGCACGTTGGGCCCGATGAGCAGCAGGCTGGACTGGGTCAGGCTGCCGCCGCTCTTGTGCATGGAGACGGACGCCATGTCCGCCCCCGCTGCCATGGCCGACACCGGCAGGCCGTTGCCGAAGTAGAAGTGGGTGCCGTGGGCCTCGTCGGCAAGGCAGAGCATCCCGGCGTCGTGAGCCATCTTGACGATGGCCCGCAGGTCGGAGCAGATGCCGTAGTAGGTGGGGTTGTTCACCAGCACGGCCACGGCGTTGGGGTGTTCCTTGATGGCCTTTTCCACCTGCTCCCGCTTCATGCCCAGGGAGATGCCCAGGCGCTTGTCCACCTCCGGGTTCACATAAACCGGCACGGCGCCGCAGAGCACCAGGGCGTTCAGCACGCTGCGGTGCACGTTGCGGGGCAGGATGATCTCGTCGCCCCGCTTGCAGGCGGTGAGCACCATGCTCTGCACACTGCTGGTGGTGCCGCCCACCATTAAAAAGGCATGGGCTGCGCCAAAGGCGTCGGCGGCCAGTTCTTCTGCTTCCCGGATGACCGACACCGGGTGGCAGAGGTTGTCCAGCGGCTTCATGCTGTTCACGTCCACGCCCACACACTGCTGGCCCAGAAAGGCGGTCAGCTCCGGGTTGCCCCGGCCTCGCTTGTGGCCGGGCACATCAAAGGGCACCACACGCATCTGCCGGAACCGCTCCAGCGCTTCGTAAATGGGCGCACGGCGCTGGTCCAGCCGGAACCGTGTACGGTTCTCACTCATCTTTTTTCCTCCGTCCCTGGTTCCAAGACAAACAAAAAAGCGCAGGTGCCGCACCAAAAAGTGCAGACCTGCGCTTGGAAAAAAGCCATTTTTTGCGCGGAGAAAGCCCCCGGACAAGATGTGCCGGAGCCACGGGCCGCGTTTCAGCATGATCCAAAAAGACGGGATGATGAGAGTCTATATAGCAATTCTGCTTTTACTGCTCTTTATTGACCGTTTCACAAGTCTGCGCACTGGCTGCACAATTTCATGGTTGTAAAGGAACCAACTTATAAAATTTGAGCTTCTAACTCAATCAATAATGGCGGCTTGCACCGCCGGTCGGCAGTGGACCCGGCTGTCCGTATGGCCTTAGCCCCGCTGGGCGGTCCATGGGAAAATTGCTTTGAAAAGACCCTGTTCTGCGTCGTCTCTCAAAATCATCTGTGATTCTATCATGCGCATTGGCAGTTGTCAATGCTTTTTGACAAAAAATGTTCAGCGCCGCTGCTGCCCCAGCCACTGCCAGAGCGCGGTGCCTGCGGCGTCGGCACACTGGCCGTTGAAAAAGTAGATCCAGCTCCAGTCGCCCTCGTGGCAGTACAGGGTGCCCAGGCGGTTGCGCCGGAACCAGTTCACCGCCTGCTCCGGGGCATTTGCCCAGGCTCTCAGGTGGACCGGTGCTCCTGCTTTCTGCAGGCGGCGCACCGTGGCGGCGGTGTACTGGCCGGGGTCGGCGGCGATCCAGTCCTTTGCATAGGTGAACCAGAGGGGCGTTTTGGCCAGCGTTGTGATCTGCCGGGTTGAAAGGGCAGTGTCCGGGCAGGTCTCGCTGATGGGAAAAGCCGCTGCGAAAAAGTCCGGGGCGTGCAGCAGCATCTGCAGGGTCATGGCACCGCCTGCACCGCTGCCGCCAAGGAGGATGCGCCGGGTGTCCACGCCCGGATGCCCGGCAGCGAACTGCTCAATGAGTTCCTGTAATACAGGTGCCTGCGCCGCGCTCCATGCTTCGGTGGTCTGGGGCACCAGCACAAAGGCCGCGCCGCCCAGCGCTTTCTGGAAGGCGTCTCCCGCCAGCGCCGTGACCTTTTCTGCCAGCAGCGGGATCCAGACGTCGGTGCCGTATTCCTCTCCGCTGTGCAGCCAGACCACAAGGGGCGCACCCGCCGCGCCGGAAGGTTCGTGGGACGCATAGGCAAGGGTGCGCCCGTCGCTGCCGGTGAAATGCCCGTCCAGCCGGAACGGTTCCAGCGCCGGGATGTGTGCCTGCGCCAGATCCACGGCGGGATCCACCTCCACCTGCGTGACCGGAAGGCCGAAAAGCCTGCCGGACACCGAGGCGTTTCCGGTAAGCCCGATGGAGAGGGAATAATCGCTGCACCAGCGGGTGGTGTGCTGTGCGGGGTCAAAATGGAAAACGCCGCCCACCACATTGGCGTCCTGCCGGACCGGCGAAAAGTCCAGCCGGAGCATCCGAGCACGCTCCGTGCGGGTGCCGTTTTTGTCACAGGGGTAGGCATCCGCCACCGGGAGCACACCGGAAACGGTGGCTTCCCCGGCGTAGATCTGTTCCCAGTCGTAGCAGTCCTTGGTCTCGTAAGCGCTCAGAAAGTCCTCGGTGCGGACATTCCCGGCCCGGACGGTCTGCCGCAGTTTGAACTGCGTGCTGCTGACACAGGGGCCGAAGTCATAGGCCCCGATCGTGACCTGCTGCGGATACCCGGCGGCAGGCGGCGGGTCGATGCAGGCACCGGCCGGGAGCGCCCCGGCCGCAGCAACGGTGCCAAGGACACCGGCTGCTGCAGCGGTCTGCAGGAACTGACGGCGCGTGATCCTTTTCATGATACGATTTCCTCTCTTTGAGTGCCGACGTTTTTTCTTCATTCTATCGTGTTTTCAACAGAAAATCAAGAAACGGTTTTTAATGCACCGGTATTTTTTGAGGGGAGAGCACCAAAGGATATCAAGTGTGTTAAAAAGTGTTGCCAAAACAAGAAAAGCACCCAGAAACTTGCGTTCCTGAGTGCTTTTTCTTGATGCCGGTGGTGGGGGTCGAACCCACACGTGTTATTAGCACAAGGGATTTTGAGTCCCCCTCGTCTGCCATTCCGACACACCGGCTGATGTTCAGAACATTATTTATTATACCGGATTCTCTGCCAAAAATCAAGACAAAAAATCAAAGGGGAAACCTGCCCCCGGCGGCCTGCTTTTTTGCGCCGGGAGGTGGACAGAACCCACGCCGGGCGGTATACTGGGGGCAGATGTTTTACACCACAGGAGGGTTTAGCTGTGAAAAACTTTGACAAACTTCTCAAGAAATATGCCGATTTCATCGTCCGGGTGGGGGTCAACCCCCAGCCGGGCCAGGTGCTGATCATCAACTGTGCGCTGGAAGGTGCCCCGCTGGCACGGCTGTGCGTGCGCAGCGCCTTTGAGGCGGGTGCGCGGGATGTGCAGGTGAACTGGACCGACGACGCCGTCACCCGCACCCGCATGGAGCTGGGCAGCGAAGAGGCCCTGACCGACCACAAGGGCTGGCAGCTGCGCCGCTATCTGGACTACGCCGAGACCGAGGGAGGCGTGTGCGTGCTGCACCTCATCGCCGACGACCCGGAGGTGTTTGCCGGGCTGGACGGGGCCAAGATCAGCCGGGTGAACAGCGCCAACCGCGCCTTCATGCAGCCCTGGCGCGAGTACACCATGAACGACCGGGTGCAGTGGTCCATCGCGGCCATCCCGTCCGCGCCGTGGGCCAAGAAGATGTTCCCGGAGCTGGACACCGATGCCGCCATCGAGGCGCTGTGGCAGCTGATCTTTGACACCTGCCGCGTGACCGGCGGTGACCCGGTGGGCGAGTGGCAGGAGCATCTGGCTCGGCTGTCTGCTCTGCGGGACAAGATGAACGCCCTGGATCTAGAGAGCGTGCACTTTGCCAGCAGCAACGGCACCGACCTGACCGTGGGCATCGCTGACCAGGCCGTGTGGGAGAGCGCCGCGAGCAAGAACGAGAAGGGGGTCACCTTCCTGCCCAACATCCCCACGGAGGAGGTGTTCACCGCGCCCCATAAAGATAAGGTGAACGGCGTCGTGTACGGCACCAAGCCCTATGTGTTCAACGGCCAGCTCATCAAGGGCTTCCATGTGACCTTCAAGGATGGCAAGGTGGTGGAGCACGGTGCCGAGGAAGGTGCCGACCTGCTGGGCCAGCTGCTGGACACCGACGAGGGTGCCCGCCACATCGGCGAGGTGGCACTGGTGCCCGCTTCCAGCCCCATCAACCGCTGCGGCAAGCTGTTCTACAACACCCTGTTTGACGAGAACGCCGCCTGCCACATCGCCTTTGGCGACAGCTACCCCGGCACCACCGTGGGCGGCACCGGCCTTTCCAAGGAAGAGCTGGCAGCCCGCGGCATGAACCACTCCTCCCTGCACGAGGACGTGATGATCGGTGCAGAGGACAGCCGCATCACCGGTAAATGCCGCGACGGCCGCACCGTGCCGCTGTTTGAAAACGGCGTCTGGGTGCTGTAAAAAGCCCAAAAGGGTGCGCAACGGCAAAAAAATTGCGAAAATGCTTGCATAAATCGCAAGAATATGCTATATTCTAGTAGTACGATATAGTTTAACCTGAAACGTGGGCCGCAAGGTCCGCGTTTCTTGTTTGTTTGGAGGTTTTTTATGGCGAAGCAGTCTGGCGGCAACACCGCGCAGAGAGTGGAAGCGCTTGTCCGTCCCACGGTGGAAGGCATGGGTCTGCGCCTGTGGGATGTGGTTTTTGAGAAGGAAGGGCCGGACTGGTATCTTCGTATCCTCATCGACCGGGACGGCACCATGGATACCGACACCTGTGCAGAGGTGTCCCACGCACTGGACCCCATTCTGGATGAGGCAGACCCCATCGACCAGAGCTATTATCTGGAAGTGGGCAGCCCCGGCCTTGGCCGCAAGCTGACCCGCCCGGAGCACTACGAGGCACTGAAGGGCCAGAAGGTGCGGGCAAAGCTCATCCGCCCCAACGCTGACGGCGTGCGGGAGCTGTCCGGCATCCTGACCGGCCGCGAGGGCAGCACTGTGACACTGGAGACCGAAAACGGCCCCGTGACCTTTGAGGTGAACGCAGTCTCCGGCGTGCAGCTGTGCGACGACGAGGATCTGTTCAACTGAGAAGTATCGTCTCTGATGGAGAAAAGAGAACAAAATATATAGGAGGAACCCGAAAAATGACAGCAGCGAATAAGGACTTTTTTGAAGCGCTCTCCATGCTGGAGCATGAGCGCGGCATCACCGCAGAGTACCTGATCGAAAAGATCAAGGCGGCTATCATCATTGCCGTCAAGAAGAACTATGAGGTCGAGGAGGATCACATCCGGGTGGACATCGACCCCGACACCGGCCGCTTTGACGTGGCTCTGATTCAGGACATCGTGGCAGACGAGGATTGGTACGACGAGCACGCCGAGATCGGTGTGACCGAGGCACGCAAGATCCGCAGCAGCTACGAGGTGGGCGACCGCATCATCACCCCGCTCAAGACCCGCGATTTTGGTCGTATTGCCGCCCAGACCGCAAAGCACGTCATCCGTCAGGGCATCCGCGAGGCCGAGCGCAACCAGCAGCTCAGCGAGATCCAGTCCCGCGCACATGACATCGTGCAGGCCACCGTTACCCGCGTGGATACCGAGAAGGGCATCGTAGCGTTGGATCTGGGCAAGGGCGGCGAGGCTGTTCTGCCCCGCAACGAGCAGGTGCCCGGCGAGGTGTACACCGAGGGCGAGACCCTGCAGGTCTACATCGTGGACGTGGTCAGCACCGAGCGCGGCCCCCGCGTGATGATCAGCCGCACCCATCCCGGCCTTGTCAAGCGCCTGTTTGAGCTGGAAGTGCCCGAGATCTTTGACGGCACTGTGGAGGTAAAGGCCATCAGCCGCGAAGCCGGTGCCCGTACCAAGATGGCTGTCTGGTCCAAGGACCCCAACGTCAACCCTGTCTCTGCCTGCATCGGCGAGCACGGCGCCCGCGTGGCCGCTGTTGTGGAAAAGCTGGGCGGCGAGAAGATCGATATCGTCAAGTGGAGCGAGGATATCTCGGAGTTCATCTCCGCAGCCCTGAGCCCCGCCAAGGTGGTCAAGGTAGAGCTGCTGCCCGGCGAGACCCGCTCCTGCCGCGTCACCGTGCCCGACCAGCAGCTGAGCCTTGCCATTGGCAACAAGGGTCAGAACGCCCGCCTGTGCGCCCGCCTGACCGGTTACAACATTGATATCCGTCCCGAGAGCGGCTACTACGGCGAGGACGAGGAGCCCAAGAAGGACGCAGCAGACGCTGAATAAGCCCGGCACCATCTGCCGAAGGAGGGAAACCGGATGGCACAAAAAAAGATCCCTGCCCGCCAGTGCATCGGCTGCATGACCAGCCGCCCCAAAAAGGAGCTGGTGCGTGTGGTGCGTGCACCCAGCGGAGAGATCAGCATTGATCTGGTCGGCAAAAAGCCGGGCCGCGGGGCATACCTTTGCCCCAGCCTCGACTGCCTGACCAAGGCAAAGAAGAAAAAGGCGCTGGAGCGCTGCTTTGAGCAGCCGGTCCCCGCCGAGGTATACGACGCGCTGGCTGTACAGCTGGCCGCAGCCGTAAAGGAGGCCGCAGCCGATGGCAAAAAAGAATAACGCCCCCGCAAAACCCAAGCTGCCCCCGGAGGAAGCGCTGTATCAGGCCGTGAGCCTGTGCCGCAAGGCCGGTGCGCTGACCATGGGCTTTGATGCCGTAGAGGAAGCCTGCGTCAAAAGCAAGGCATGGCTGGTGATGACCGCATCGGACATCAGCCCTAAGACTTTGCAGCGTTTGAACTACGCCGTAGGGGACTTGGTGGACGTGTTCACCATGCCGCTGACGCAGGATAAGCTGGCCGATATCAGCCACAAGCCCGTGGCTGTTTACGCGGTGACCGACCGCAACCTCGCAAAGCTCTGCTTCGACCGCCTGTCGGACTGCGGAGCAATCAAAAATGAGGAGGATATGAGCGAATGATCGTAAAATATAAAGTGAGTGACTTTGCAAAGGATCTGAACCTTTCTGCAAAGAAGGTGCTGGACGAACTGGCCGCTATGGGCAGCACCGGCAAGAAGAACAGCTCCAATCTGGAGGAGAACGAGTTGAACTATCTGTTGGAGAAGTTCAGCAAGGATAACAGCGTGGCAAATCTGGACGAGTTTTTGAACAGTGCCAAGGCTCCCAAGGAGGAGCCCAAGGCCGAGAAGAAGGCTGACCAGAAGGTCGAAAAGAAGGCTGAGAAGAAGCCCGAGGCTCCCAAAGCCGACAAAAAGCCCCAGCAGCCCGCCGCAAAGGCCGAGCAGCCCAAGGCAAACAATAATAACAATAACGGCAAGCACCGAAAGTAAACGCCAGCGAGGTCATGACAATCGGGCGGAAACGAAGCTTGGCCGCCTCAACCGCCGCTTCGGCATAGGAAAGCCCGGCTTCAACCTGCATGACGGCAAATTCGACAATCAAAATGGCGTTTTTGGCCGCCAGACCAATCAACGTAACCAGGCCGACCTGGAAATAAAGGTCGTTTTCAATACCGCGCAGCCAGACTGCCAGCAAGGCGCCCAGCACGGCAAACGGCACCGAAAGCAGAACGACAAAAGGCAAAGACCATTTTTCGTACTGCGCCGACAAAATCAGGAAGATCATTATCAGGCCGAAAGCAAAGGCCTGCGTGCTGGCACCGCCGGCCAGTTTTTCCTGATAAGCCGAACCAATCCAGGACAGGGAGTAGTCGCTGCCCAGAACTTCGTCAGCAACCTCTTCCATGGCGGCAATCGCCTGACCGGAGCTGTAACCGGGCGCAGGGTCGCCCATGATTTTGGCGGCCGGGAAAATGTTGAAACGGTTAACGAGTTCCGGCCCTGTCACGCGCTCAACGCTTATCAGCGTGCTTATCGGAATCAGCTCGCCGGAATTGGACTTGACGTAGACGTAGCGCAAGTCGTCCGGCGTGCGGCGGAAACGGTCTTCCGACTGGAGCGTGACGCGGAAGTTGCGCCCCAGATAAGTGAAGTCGTTGACGTACATGCTGCCGAAAGTCGATTGCAGAACCGAATAAATCGCGTCAATCGAAACATTGAGTATACGCGCCTTTTCGCGGTCCAAATCAATGCGGTACTGCGGCGTGGAAACCGAAAAAGTAGTTTTGACGTTTTGCAGCGCCGGATTTTGCGCGGCAGCCTGGATAAACTCGTTGACCTTGTCCATCAGTTCGGCGGAGGTTTTGCCGGCACGGTTCTGGATATAGCCCTCAAAACCGCCGGTCATGCTCAGCCCCATAATCGGGGGCATGCTGAACGCATAGCCGATGCCTTCCGGGCGGCTCATGCCGATATGCGTAAAGACCTTGGACAATGTATCGGCCGAATTGGCGGCTCCCTGACGTTTGTCCCAGTCGGTAAGCGTGATGAAACTGATGCCCGAATAGGTATTCTGCGAAGAAGACAGAATATTGTAGCCGTTAATAGTCAGAATGTCGGCGACGTCCGGATTTTCGGCGACTTCGGCAGAAACAGCATCCGTAAACTTCTCCGTCCGCGGCAGCTACGAAGCCGGCGGCATATCATAGGCCATCAGCAGGTTGCCCATGTCTTCCATCGGCACCAGTCCGCCCGGCACAACCTTGAACAGAGCCAGAATGCACAAAATGACGCCGACAAAACACAAAACGGCAATTTTGCGATAATGCAAAAACAGTTTGACGCCGGCCAGATACCATTCGGTTACCTTCTCAAAAAAGACGTTAAACCAGCGGAAAAAACGCGCCGGTTCATGTCCTTCCTTATGCGGTTTGATTATCAGAGCGCAGAGAGACGGTGTCAGTGTCAGCGCTACCAGCGCCGAAATCAGCACCGAGACGGCAATCGTTACCGAGAACTGCTGATACATCACGCCGGTCATGCCGCCGAGAAAAGCAATCGGCAGAAAGACCGAAGACAAAACCAGCGCCACGGCGACAACCGGACCGGAAACCTCCTGCATGGCCTTAACCGCCGCTTCTTTCGGCGAAAGCCCCTCTTCGCTCATCAGACGTTCGACGTTTTCGAGCACGATAATCGCGTCGTCAACGACAATGCCGATGGCCAGAATGAGGCCGAACAAAGTCAGCAGATTGATTGAAAAACCAAGCAGATACATGCCGGCAAAAGCACCGATAATCGACACAGGCACCGCCAGAATCGGAATCAGCGTGGCTCGGAAATTCTGCAAAAACAGGTAAACGACCAGAATAACCAGAACGACAGCTTCAAAAAACGTATGAACCCCCTCGTTAATCGAAACGTTGACGAACAATGTCGTATCATACGGAATATCGTAGACAATGCCGTCCGGGAAGCGTTTGGAAAGTTCTTCCATCTTGGCCTT
>OLQD01003595.1_pt1 | contig 10062 bp, 7 predicted proteins | sample 1672841 | NCBI WGS metagenome assembly OLQD01 (sample SAMEA3136729, study PRJEB25190) | human gut metagenome | biome: human gut; feature: human-associated habitat; material: faeces | place: Austria | collected 2013 | reverse complement strand
GTACGGTTACTGTCGGGGTTGAAGGCAAACCCACCACACCATAGATTGCACGACAGGTCTTACGATCCGTGTAATTGATAGAAGCCGTGAAAGCCCGGTCAATCTCACACTGGATGAGTCTGTCTTGGTAAGGACGGGTAGCTTCCAAAACAGCTACTTTCTTATCAAGCTCATTGAACTTGTTAGCGTAGCGTTCATTCAATACATCGTAAAGATCACGCTGGCTCTTGTACAAGCCAAAGTCACCGTCAATCTGTGATTTGTACAGACCGAAGTCTGCATCTACCTGAGACTTCCACAACTGGAATTTTTCAGCAACATCCACCTCGCGGTGTGCGTACATCTGTTCTTGAGTGTTCACTTTCAAGCCCCAAATGGTATTAGTCAATGCCAGAGCCTCCTCACAACCCTTTTCCCATGCCATAAAGGCAGTAGGAGCCGCGGCGCCGGAACGGCCGGAGATTGCATCACTGACGGTGTTGATATTCACGTTTTCGGGCATACCGCCACCGATAAGACCACCACGGTTACGAGCCAAAGCCCACAAACCAAGAGCTGTGCCGGCGATACCAAGACCTAAGCCAGTCCCGGCTACCCCTTTAGAAGCATATTCGTTCTCCTTGTCATCATGAACGTACTCCTTCTCCTTGATAATTTGTTTTACTTCTTCCATAGTTCGAAATATTTGGAATTACGATCAATATTGACCGCATCACAAAGGACAGGAAAAGTGCGTTGCTCCTAAATTATTCCGTTGCGACATCGTTGCTAATATGCTGCAAGTTCGTTGCTACACTCCATTTCTTTATCTTATACTGGAAGTTATTCCGGATCTTGTTTACTGACTGACGGGTCAATTTCGTAACGGAGGATATTTGGGAATCAGTGAGTTTCTGAGAAAGTAAGTGTATGAGGATATATCTTGCATCTACCGCTTCCTCAGAGTTACTATGAAGCATCTCATACTCTTCTACTCCTGTCTCGTTTTTCACCGCAACGACCATTTCTTTATATAATTCTATATTTTTCATGCTGTTAAACATATATAGGTTGATAAACAAAACATCTCAAGAACTGTTGTTAAAGCTATGAAAGCCCTACAAACAGTCCCTGAGATGTTAACCCGTCTATAATTTGGTCGTTGGAAACGGGTGTGGGGCTTTCTTTTCTCCTGCCCCTTGGAAGTATATTTGTTATGATAACCGGCCTTCTACTTACCGGATAAACTTAGTGCTTAGTATTAATTAATGTATCATTTTAGCCTCCTTTCTTTTAAAACATTTTTCCATTGGAAATTGTTATGTAAGTAAAACTTAAACTTTTCATACCGGAAACGGTCTGTGAAGATAGTAGTTCCGGTAATTTACCACATAAATAAGTTATAACTAACTCCGGCACCGAAGTACAAACCACCCGGATAACTATATCCTGCCTGCAAGCCCAATCCCCAGCGTTTCTTCTGTAAAGGTGAAAGAGTAATAATTTCCTTGTCTCTGTATACCTCCATAAAATCAAGGCTGGGATTATATCCACTGACTACAGCCCGGTAATCATCGGTCTTATACTCCTTGCTTGTTATCGGTATCAGTACCGGAATAGAATCGCCTTCTACGGTTCTGTCAGTCGTTGTATCTATCAGAATAGGTAGATATACCGTATCGGTACGTTTCAGAGTTTCCCTTACCGGCTTAAGGATTGTGTCTCTTACTGTGTCCCGGATATGTACGGTATCTCCTTTAATGTACACAGTTGAAGGCTCGTGCGGATTACAACGCATCCACACGAGAACACCTACAAGCAGGCAGACTAATATCCAAGGGAGGGACTTCATAGAATACTTTCGTTCGAGGTCCATTCCGGACTAGACAACAATACATTTAAATCCTCGCCCTCATAGGTAGGATACGGAAAAGACAGCTCTTCCGTTCCGTCATCAGCAATAGTCTTAATCATCTTATGAGGGAATAACGCAGCATAGTGCTGGCATTTCATCAAGGTTTCACTCTCATTTACGCTCTTGCGAGGAACAAGGTTACGCTTGTCTATCTCATCCTGAGGGACCTCTTGCAAGTCAATTGTTGGGAATACTGTGTATTTCATAAACTTTACTATTTAACCAACTATATAATATCTATTGGGATATAAAATTCAGTGAGTTATGCATAAGTTTGCTCTCTTACTTCAAGTTCAGCTCCTCCCCCATTGTCAGCAGGCGCACCAATCCTGACAAGGCTGACTTTTTTTGCGTTTTTATTGATAATGACCACATCGAATGCCTGTTCATTTATTGTTCCATTAGTTCGCTTACCATAAATATAAGAAGCCCTTTCACCAATCTCATCACTATCCGCATTAGCCTTGTCGCAAGTTGTAGAAAATATTGGTATACCACCATCTGTCTTTTTCATTAAGTCCATATGCGTATGCCCCTGCAACATACACGCAACATTTCCACTATGCGAATCACATATATTAGCTATCTGCTGACCAATAGATGTTAATGTAGGAGTCCAAGATGTCGGATAATCATCAGACATATAATAATGAGCAACAACAACTGCAAGATAACCGTCTGGCATATTCGCTAGGGTATTGTTTAACCAAGTAGCCTGCGTTTCCTCAAATTTACCTGCCGAATCATCAGTAAACACCGAAAGGAACACATACCTCATTTTCTGGACAGTGTTATCTACATAATAGTAATTTGTATTTGCATCGCCTATAACACAGTCTGTCATGCCACTTTGTAATGATGACCATATTTCTGCGTCCGTGATATTGGTTTTTACCTGCACCCCATCTTCTTCAAAATAATTCATATATTCGTGATTGCCGATGGCGCGATATATCTTATTGCTTAAAGAATTAAACGCCAAGTTACAGTCTATGTTCAATCCGTCTGCATAATCTCCTCCCATTATAACTCTTGGCAACGGAACTCTGCTTGAAATGTAATTAATGAGCGCGGGGGAGTTTTTAGTATTGCGGAGCCAATGGATGTCCGTGATGAATACAAATGCATCGTAATTGCCTTGCGCATCCGCCATCTTACCTCTTATCGTTGATAGCTTATCCTTAAGGTAATTATCCTTCAAATAATATGCAGGTACAGGTTCGCTTCTAGTTTTTCGTATCTTAAGACCTGTATAAGTAGCATATGATGCACTCATACCGCTTGTTGTCGGGTACAACCTTACAGACAAAGCTTCATATAACAAAGAAGGCAAAAAAACTATTTTACCCGCACCCATTGACTTAATCTCAGTTTTTTCACCGTTTTTCGTAAAACCATAAATTTGTATTGATCTAGCAGAAATAGCATCTTTTATGTTATCACAAGAAATTTCAACCTGTTCATCAGCCGCAACCCCGAATCGGGCGATATCCTTATAGATATAAGTTGCTTTATCTCCTCCTGTATTATCGTTATTTACATCCTCTCCGACAAGATACTCGTTATAATCAAGTATTACGCCATCTTCAATATCCTTATCGTGGTATTTAGTTAAAGATATACCATCATAAATGTAAATAATTCCATTATATTTATACAATACACCTCTATCCAAGATATTAGTTTCTTCTGTATCAAATGGGGCTATGGAGCAACATCTATATATCTTATTTCTGGAGGTTGAATAATATAAATCACCGATTTTCCAATCGCTATAAATGGCAGATGAAGCACCAATTCCAACCAGTTCAAACAATTTATCCTTACCATCAGCATAATCTTTTGCCTCTTTAATAATTAAGTTTGAGAAATCTGCATATAACTTGATTGTTCCAGACATAAGCACCGATGATCCTGTTAAGTAAATCGCTATAGCTTCAACATCGGAAGTAATATCTATCAATGTATTTACATTTAATGCGGGGCTCCTTGTCTCATCTGTATACCATAAGTACACACTAGGATTCGAATTTATTATTCCATCTGCATCCACAACATTAAATGTCACCTGAGAATCCTTTTTAATTATGCACGGGAACTTTACATCTGGTTCTACAGATAAACCCGCAGTTAGTGCTATATTTATCGTAGTTCTCCCTCCTGCTATTTTTTGCGTGTACGCAAGATTGTCAGAAACGCATTTAATACTTTCGTTTATCTCGGGAATAGACGTTGAAAGTGTTTCTACATCGTCTTCAACCCCATAATACTTGAATGAGGTGATAACATTTCCGGCATTATGACCTGTAATATAATATGCATAGCCAGTAATATCTCCACTTGTATAGGAGAATAGAGTACGCAGACTATCGTAAGTAGTCTTATTCTTGATAGTTCTGCTTATCCGCATACCGTCATTCTTATAAATATAGAATGTCAGCATACAACCCGGCTGGAAAATAGCATCAGCATCTACATATAATCCGACATCTTCTCCATCTGCAAGAGTGAAATCCCGATTAACATATTCGCCATTGGCAGGTATTGCGTCAGTATTGCTTCGTGTGTATCCAATTTTGGAAAATACTTCCTCAAAGTTCCCATCAATCGCAGTTGCTAAAGTACCCCATGATTTTTCAGAGTCTTTTGCTATATCAAATATCTTTTCCATAACTTATTCGTTTTTAATTAATGTTTCATTTGAAATTAAAGTCTCGTTGTCTAACATTGTCAAGTAGCTGGAGATAACTATGTTGATCTTCTGTGGAGACTTGGTGATCTTTCCGGTTACTTCATAGATACCGTTGTCTCCAGATATGGATATGTCGCTAATGGCGTTAGATGATATGTCGACCAGCTTATCAGAGGAATTTGACAATGTTATGGTGATAGTGACCGTACTACCCTCAGCAACGTATTCCCCCGGATTAACTGAGTAGGATATCGACGAATAAGGGATGTTGCTCTTCACTATCGGTCTGAACTCCACCATACCCGGATATAAAGTGCCTAGTTTGTGCTTCTTTAGCTGGCGCTCCAACAGAAACTCAGAAAGGGTGTAGGGGAATAGTAGGAAAGACCACAAGCATAATTTAGAATATTGTGAGACTCCCTCATTTGAGCCTATTGTTAGTCCGTCACCCGTCTTAACAGAGTTACCTCTAGCTATACTGTTCCTGTTATATACATAAGTAGACTGATATGAGATCTGTCTTGATGAATTTAATACAACGCTTTCTGTTGGAGTACCAAAACTATAAGGATAGGTAACATGAGACGTCGGATGCACCATTTCCATTAAAAAAGGAGCACCTCCCGTTCTTCCAACAGAAGATATAAATGGGACACAATTTACATTTTCATCCTGATACGCTCTATCGACAGCCACAGTGTAATCCTTCAATCCCAAGTCACCTACAAACTGACCGAAGTCATTCACTCCGTCTGATTGTAAGCCTCCCTCTTCGTTAATACCACTTTCAGGGGTCTTAGTATAATTATATAGCGTCATATCACGTCCATTGCCGCTAAAGTCTTTAAGATACCAATCTTCATCGGGAGTATCGTTAGTAAGACCTTGCTTCTTCACATTGTAGTAAATATCAGGCTTAACATACTTGTCCAAGTTGTAGTAGGCTATTACTTGATTAATCTCGTCAGTGGTCAATACTCTCTTGGCGATGAAAGTCCAGTACCAAGCAACTTGACTTAATTCAACTATGTTATTATCGCTATTTATATATCCTTGTACACTAAATTTTCCTTTCGATAAATTACCGATTATATGTATAGAATAATCGTTTTTATCTCCTAATATAGTATTTATTACATGACTATTGTTAGCATTAGAATGATTAACATCATATACTGCATATCCATATATTCCGGTCTTACCAATATTGGCAACATGATTTCTTACATATTCATATCCTATAGGTTGTCTAATATAATTAGTTAATGCAGCAGCCGTAGCACCTCTCAAAGTTATTTGATGAATCATACTAACTACAGTAAATTTATCAGTAATACCCATTTCTTCAACAGTATTCTGACTGACAATCATGTCGTTGACTCCGTCAGTAACAAAGGAACCTTCGTATTCAGGAATTTGCTCAATAACTAATTTAGACCAGTCAACATTGGGAGTTTGAGCAACAAATCCGTGAATTTCTTCTGTATTAGTTCTTGCAGGTAACTCATTTATTCCATTTATAAGATTTATCCAACTTCCGCCCGTATAATTAAGAACCCCGTCCTTAGGTATTCCAGAAACTCTAACTTTATATGCAGGGGAAGGAGAATTAGTATAGCCTAACCAAAATCCTTTATCATAATCAAAAGATTCATCAAGATATATCTTACTAGAGGTACGAACAATGCCCTTAGTACCATAATCTTTCATGGTACTAAAATCTTCATCATACTTACCGAAGCCACTATTTAACTTATACGCAGCATTAAATATCTCAAAATCCCCTCCCCTGCCAGGAAGCTTGTTCTTGATGATATTGCGGTCGGGATCAGTGTTGCTCTTGCCGTCAGCTATCCATACACCTGCCAAGGAAGACAATACATCGGGAGAGATGTAGGGACGGTCGGTAGCGGAAGAAGCTCCCGGAACTCCCAACCTAATCGCATTGAAGCGGATAGGATCAAGCCCTATCGCATCAAGCCTAATCGGATTTAATCCTATCGCTCCCATTACTCTTCTGATTCAAAATATTGAGCCTTGACCGGCTGCGTCTCACATTCAATCTTGATGTATTGTCCGGGGATGATCCCGACAATCGGACGGGCGAACTTCTTATCGTAATTTCTGCTCTCTACAACGATTATTTCAGGGTATTTCTCCTTAATCGCATTGAAAATCATCGTAAAGCGTTCCTCGAAAATATCAGTGATAAGATCCTCATTACCGATACCTATATACTTCAGATTGAAAGGCTTCGGATGTCCGGATTTGGCACGTACCTTTCCCCATTTTGTCTTTCGGGCGTCACCATTCGCCCATTCTATCAAATCCAGAATATCCTGAATATAAGCAGGCATTTCACTCATCGGGATACCGCCTTGTTGTCCGCCTCTCAAATCACCGTGACAAGCAGAGTTCTGACAAGGCACACCGGCAGCAAGCACCGGAAGCGGTTCGGCACCTATATCCTCGCAAAACTGGAAATATTCATAATAACCCAGTCCCATGCTCTGATGATACCCCCAAAGGTTGCGGGCAGATTTACGGGCTTCCAACGGGCCAATCGTATTTTTCCATTGATAGATATTCTTCAAACCGTCTCCATGAGCTACACAACCACCGGGGAAACGGACAAAGCGAGGATGTATATCGGCTAGTGTCTGCGCCAAATCGGCACGCAGGCCATTCTTTCTACCTTTGAATGTATTCTGTGGAAAAAGAGAAATCATATCCAATTCGACTTCTCCCACTGATTGCAGTTGAAGTTCCAGATGCGTATCGGCAGCTGTTTTTGCAGTCAATACAGTTTTATAAGTTTTCCATGAACGGGAAGAAACGGTTATCGATGCCTCTCCCTGCACTGTGCCATTGGAATCTATCAAACGTACCTGCAATTTGTTAGATTTATGTCCGGCCGGAATACGTCCAAACAAAGAGAAATCATACTTTTCGCCGGCTTGAAGGGCTATCCCATCAAACCCTGCATTTGTCAGTACAGCTCCCGGCTGTTGTATATTCAACACAGCGTAATGAGGATTATTCGGATGAACGGGATCGGAGGTATTTATTGTGAATGTGGCATTATCTCCCTCCAACTTCCAGGAATGCGTACTGTTCCAATTCTTATCTCCCTCACGGTCGGACGGATCATATTCAAAATCCCTGTTTTGAATCAGTTCTGCGTATAAGCCACCATCAGCAGAATAGTTAATATCTTCGAAGAATATTCCCAACAGCAAATTACTGATTTCTTTTGTTTCCTCCGGTTGTACCGTAATCGTCGCTTTTACAGGTTTCAGCCCGGCAAAACGCTCTTTATCTTGTACCGGACGTTCTGCATGCAAAACATTCCGGTATTGGTTCCTTTCATAGTGTTTCGTCAACTTGTCCACCAGTGTCCAAGATACCCGATTAATATTTCCGGTCTGTTCCTGCCCGTCAATAGTTACCTTTACTCTTGTTCCCTCAAAATCAGAGGTTACCTGAGGATATTTCTGACTTTCCCAATAAACCAGGTCTTTCGATTTTGCCTGCCCGTATCCGTCATGTGTATTCAACTTCCATGTGCAGAGCCATCCGCTGTCAGGAAGTTGCTTCAAGAACGGATCGAGCATTTTCTTCTGCGATCCCCAACGGCTATAATCACAACGGAGGTATCCGGTTCCCTGTCCTACTGCGAACCAATGCTTCTGATCCATGCTCCAGGCAAAACGAAGTCCGCTGCGTCCGTCATCCCGGGAAGTTGCATACGAAAATAGAAAAACGGAATCCGGAGTGTTCGCCGCCTCTCCGATTGCAGCTAAAGTAACCTGTTGGAACGACAAAAACAAGACAATTACTAGCAGGAATAATTTTTTCATGGCATAAGTATCATTAAGATTATCAATCATAAAGACAAACTCTTCACTGTTATGAGAAGCACATATTGAGTGTAAAATCACCAATTATTATTCAAAGGCATATCAAGAAACAAGCGAACAAGAACAAATTGTACGCCTTTCCTGTTTTATGTATTATTTTCCAGTCTTAAGGCAGCAATTTGCTCCGGCTTATCATAGACCGGTTGGTTTGCCGTAGACCTTATACAAACGTTTCAATTCTTTTTCAGTGATAGGTATCACAGTTCCGTGACGAGGGTGAAAGTCCATACTGACAGCATGATCTATGACTTTAAAATTTTCCAGGTCGGTACTTTCCGTAAACTGGTATTTGCCTTTCATATATACATCGTACATCAGGATATACTTGTCCGAACCTATTAGCGGAAAGATACTCGAACCTTCTACCGCTTCTTTCGTCTGCTGTTTGTATTCCCCTGATTCCGTCCATTGTCCGGAAGTCAGGGAGACGGTAGTCGCTTTCTTGATGCCGTTTCCATCTCCTTCTGTCTTATAAAACAGATGATACAGTCCATCTTTATAGATGATATCTCCGTCGATACATGACTTGCCATTTTTAGGAAGAAACAAGGGCTTCGGCTCACCTTCAAGGTCGGTAAAGTCTTTATTCGCATACGCATAATAAATGATATCTGCGCCATTGCCATGCTTCATTGACCAATATACCATATACTTTCCGGCTTCTTTGTCATAAACGGTCTGTGGAGCCCATACACGTTTCAGGTTTTCCTGGGCAGGATATTTCTTTTGAATATTGACAATATTGGAAGTCCAGTGCACCAGGTCCTTCGATTTCAACAGCACCATGGCACGGTTGGAATCCCAACCGTTTCCGGACACCATGTCGGTGACAACCATATAGAATGTTTTACCGTTCTCACAACGCAAGATATGAGGATCACGTACCCCACCCGTAGAACTAATCACACGGGAATCAAGTACAGGTTGGTTACCATTCAGGGCTTTATAATTATATCCGTCGAGGCTGACTGCCATGCGGATCGCTTCTTCGCTCATCCGGTTCCCGGTAAAGTAGACAAACAAATAAGCGGATTGCTGGCAGTAACCGGTCAGCACTCCTATAAAAAGGAGTGCTAAAAGGGTAGTATATTTCTTCATATTCATTTAATATTCAGCACTTGGCTGGGAGTAATCAATACTTGAAATCGGCTGGTTTCACATAGACACGATATTCTTTAATCATACCCGGATAATTCTTTTCGGCACGGGGCAGATAACGGAAGCCTGTTACAGTCTCCACCTTACTCAAATCAATCACCAGTTGGTGAGGATACGCCACATTATCTACAGTCATCCAGAAAGTAGATTCCTGTAAATCGAAAATCTTATCGGCTGTACGGTTACCGCTGCGTGTTTCCTCACTATCGGCATAACGAATCTTCCAATGTTCTCGGGATACCGGTTTACCGTCCGCACCCAGAACATCAAATTCTGCAATAGCAGCAATATTGTCATTTGCCTGTGGTGAAAGAGCTTCGAGACAAAAATAACGTCCTTTCACCGGAGTAGTAAAACGTACTTCCTGCCAGCCGTTGCCCGGAGTAAATACACCTTCG
>OLQD01003594.1_pt1 | contig 10068 bp, 4 predicted proteins | sample 1672841 | NCBI WGS metagenome assembly OLQD01 (sample SAMEA3136729, study PRJEB25190) | human gut metagenome | biome: human gut; feature: human-associated habitat; material: faeces | place: Austria | collected 2013 | reverse complement strand
TTTCCATCGTAATACTCTGAATTTTCCACAGCATATACGTACGCATCAGACATAATATCGCCAAGATTCAGTTCTTCATGCTTTGTGCCCATCTCTTCCAGACTGTTGAATTCAACATCATTCTCAGCGAGAACTTCATCCCGGGTATAACCAAAATCAGCAAGGTAATTGGTGTCTACTGTATCCATTAATGCATCAATCCGTTTCTTTGTTTCCTGATCCGGCTTGATCTCATCAGACACAGGAATCAGCTCATAGGAGGTCATTTCCCAACGTCCGTCCTCCTTCTGTGTCATTGAAAGTGATCCAAGATTTCTCCCATACTCACCGCAGGATACAATATATGTATTCCCATGCTTAATGGCTTCATTCAGCTCTGTATGGGAATGTCCACTGATGATCAGATCCAGATCCGGCACCTTTTTTGCAAGAATTTCATCCTCTGACTTGTCCTCGTCCTCCCAGGTTCCTCCATGGGACACACATGCGATCATATCCACATTCTCGTTTTTCTTAATCTCAGCTACCGTCTGCTTTACTGCTTCTACCGGATCTTTAAACAGAAGTTCACATGTAGGCGCACATTCCAGGGCATCTTTTCCAAACACGCCAACCACAGCAATCCTTGTATCGCCCTTTTGAATTACCACATAATCCTTCACACCGTATGCTTCAAATGCTTCTTTGATCTGCTTCTGCCCATCATTTAAGCCATCTTTCTCCATAGCGTCCCAGTCCACATTGCACACTGCGATCTCCGGCACTGTCTCACCGGAATTTATGGCTGCCTTCAGCATATTTGCCAGTCCCTTTGACCGGTAGTCGTATTCATGATTTCCCAAAGTAGTCACATCATACCCCAGATATCCCAGCATTCGAAGCTCCGCTGCCTCCGTATCATATACGGTCTGGATCAATGTACCCATGGAAAAATCTCCGCCATCCAATACCAGGGTATCTGGATTGTCTTTCTTCTTTTCATCTATCAGGGTTTTTATTTTCGCAAAACCGCCAACTTCTTTTTGCTGTCCATCCACAATTGTTGAAAAGCTGTCCAGATGGGAATGTGTATCATGGGTAAACAAAACGTCTACCTTTTTCGTCCCGGCTGCTGTCACAGGAATATCCAGTACAAGCAGAAGCAGTATTGCAATTGTTAATACAATTGACAAAATTCGTCTCCGTGTCTTCATAATTTCTCCTTTTCGTTCAAAAAATTTTCTTCTGATTTCTACAGCATTTCTTCTGCCAGCATCTCCTGATATCCGGCTGTCCTGAATTTTCTAATCAGCGCTGCCACCGGCTTTAACCTTTCATCCGTTATCCGTTCCAGTATTTTCAGCCGCTTCGGTGATATAACCTCTTCAGACTTGCACCTTTCATAGTCAGCAGCTTCCATATGCCAGTAATAAAATTCGCCCTTATAATACTGCGAAAGTTTCTGTGCGATCAACACACCTTCCGGATCCAGATCTCCTGCATAATAAACTCGGGTTTCGGATTTTGCAAGTAAATCCAATGCCATCAAACCCGCCAGTCTTGGCTGACCGTTCATACACATATAGGCTTTTCCTTTTTGATTTGCTTCTTCTTTTCCACAAAGCATTGCAAAAATCGAAGGATTTTCCACAATATATATTTCGTTTCGGGGACAATGAAGTGACTCCCATTCTGTAAGCACTGCAAGAGGAACCTGTACAATGTGCTGTTCTTCTAAAAAGCCTGCCATACCTTTATGATAAGTTCCATCTTCTTTCACAGCCTGCACCTGATACATCATCGCATAATTGGAAACATCATCCAGCATAATCCCTGCCAGCAGATAACTTTTCTGACGTTTATACGCAGGAAATATTGCACATGTCTCTACTGTAATTCTTCGTATTTCCAAATCCATCTGTATGATCTGATATAAAAAATTACCATCTGCTGTTCCAATATCAAACGCATGCGGATTACCTGTCAGCATAGCTGCAAATACGGCAAGGTACATCTTTGTGCTGCGATATGGCAGATTGTTATAGATTTCTGCTCCAAGCCGCAGCGTCCTGTCCCATTTGGCCAGCTCCTGATTCCCATTGTCTTTCACAATGCTTCGCAACGGTTCTAAGGCTGCCTCTGCAGGAGTTTCTTCATAGTCTCTCTGAAAAATCTCCCATATACGCTCTTTTTCCTGTTCCCGTAAGGATTTTTGCTCCTGTCTTCCAAGCAATGGCTCTCCGAAGAAATTCTCTAACAGGCATTCCGGCGTTATCTCTTTATATCTGCTTGTTTCCAGCGCCTGTCTGAATTTTTCTGCTGACACCGTTACACTTTTCTGACTGTGAAAAGATTTTCCGAAAAAACCTTCCAGTTCTTCAATATCTGTTGGTTTCAGATTCTTCAGAATTACTTTTCCACCAAACCTTCCGTAAGAAATGTATTTCTCCCGGAAGCCTTTCAGCACCTTCTCCCAGACTGGGCTCAGGCGAAAATAAGCCAGACAGTCTTTCATTTTATTCTCAAATTTATACTCCTGCTGCCTGTCCAATCTCTATGCCTCTCTGTTCTACTTCATCCTCATGTTCTAACAATTCTTTCCTGTGACCATTCCATAAATAGGGCATAACGGTTACAAATTTCGCATTTCCCGGACGGATTAGCTGATAGATTGCCAATGCGTCCAACGTATCACAATCTCCCCACAGAACCTGTGAGTTAATAATAAAATCAAACTGGAATTCTGTCATCAGACGGAACATATCACGAATATTCTTATTATCTACTCCGGCAAATGCCTCGTCCAGAGATATCAATCTCGGTGCATCTTCCCTTCCTCCCTGATACTTGGCCACAACTGCAGAAAACAGCGGTACATACATGGACATTGCTTTTTCCCCGCCACTGAAGGTTCCGAATACACTATTTGTCAGCTCCTTCTGACGTTCCCCGTTTTTCTGAGAAAACAGCTGAAATTCAAACCATTTACGGTAATCCAGCGTATCCTTCATAATCTGATAGAAGGATACCATTCCCGCACTGTCTTTCGCATTTCTTCGTGCTTCTGCCACCTTGGAACGGAAATGGGCAGACAATCTGGCTGCCTCATCTTCACTCATCAGCCGATAATCTTTCTTCAGTAATTCTACCAGTTCCTTCGTATCCAGCTGGTCTTCCTGTTCTGCAGTCTTACTTCGCCATCTAAGGCTAAGCTTTAATCCGCTGGAGGTATTCATACCGTTCATCAGGGAATTCATTTTCTGTACCCATGTATTGGAACTGTTAATCTTTCCACGGATTTTTCTGCTTACCGTATTGGCAAGAATGTCTTCAAACAACTCCCGGTCTCCATCTTTGATCAGATTCTCCAGCTCTGTGATATCTTCTTCAAGATGCAAAAGAAGACTGGCAAATGATATCTTTACGCCTTGGTATCTGGCTGAAATATCCAGTCGTTTTGCAGGAAATTCCGTTTGTTCTTCTTCCGTAAACAACTCATTCTGCATTAAATGATAGTCTGTAAGAAAGCCTCTGTTCTCAAAATATACTTTATTCAGATCACGGATCACACTGTCTTTATCCAGCGCTTTTACATCTGATTCCAGATAACTTCTGATATGTGCGGCATCTTCCGGTATCTCTTTTGGTATTTCCACATAATGCAAAGCCTTTTCCATATCATAGCATTCTGAAAAATATTTCGTTTTCTTTTCATATTCTTCAATTTTCTTCTGGTTTTCATCTAAGCGCAGTGTCAGTTGTCCTACTTCGTCTTCTTCATGCGTCTGTCTGCTTACGCATACACGTAATTGCTCCGGATACTCCTGCAGCCAGTTAATACATGCATCAAGCTGTTCTTTAATTTCTTCGTAATCAGTCAGACGCAATTGTTCCTGAATGGAAGTCTGTTCTTCTGTCTTTCTCCTGATTTCTTTTTGAATTTCCTGCAGATCATACCGTATCTGTTCCATATCTGCATCCAGATCTTCCAGATGTTCTTTTCGCTCTCTCAGATACATCAGACTTCTAAGATACATTTCATGTGCAGCAATCAGGCTGATCAAATGCTTTCCATATTCTTCTGCTGCTTTTTTTGCTTCTTTAAATATATCATAAGAACAGGTCAGATATAGTGCTTCTGCAATTTCCAGTGCTTTCTTTTTCTTTTCTTTCAGTATCTCGGCCAGTTCACGGATCTGATATTCCAGTTTATCACTCTCTCGCTTCAGCTGTTCGCACTCTCGTTCCTCGGCCTGCAGCATCCGAAGTGCTTCTCTCATATCTGTGTCTTTCGGAAGATTCTCGTATTCTTTTCTGAGAATAACTTTTCTGTCAGACAGCTTTCTATGCAGTTCCTCCAGCTGCTGTAATGCGGTTTCCAACTCTGTGATTCTCTGTCTGCACTCTTCTATCTTTGCCTGTCTGTGTTTTTCACGGGCCTTTGTTCCAAGGAATCCTGCCTCATATTCTCCTGTTACAGTTCCGGCAAGCACTCCCATTCCGTAAGTTCCATCTTCTGCAACCGTAAACAAGCTCTCACTATCATATGCAATACTTCCGAGAATTCCGGTCAGACGCTGATTGGAAAATATGTCGTTCACTTCTTCATTCAGTTCCAATACATCTAACAGACTTCTGTCTGGCTGCAAATTCTTCTGACTGTTCTTGCAGACAAACAGATAGTGATCTTCACATCCTTTTTCTGTTTTCAGAACCTGCTCTTTGTATTGCTCATCTATTACCAGTGCATCCAGAATTCCCATCTTTAATAAAGCTTCTTCCAAACGGTTACAGGCTTCTTCTTCCAGATTATCTCCAAATTCTATGACCTTGTAAAATTCCTGATATGGAATTCCAAGAGCATCCAGTCTCTTACGGTTACGTATAACTGCCTCTGAGCGTTCCGGCTGTGGTTCTTTCTGATTCTCCCATTCAGCCAGATCAGCCCTTACTTCTTCCAATTCCTTTTTTGTATTCTGGCTCTCTGTATCATTTACCGAAAGTTCAGCTTCGATTTCCCCATTTTTCTTGATCCATACATCTGCAATCCTCTGACGAACTTCAGCAAAATCAGAAGATTCCTTATACGCATCTGCAAATATACTTAATTCTCTTAATAATTCTTTTTCTAATGCCAGCTCCTGGTTTGCACCGTTCCACTGATACAATGCTTCTTTCCATTCATTCTGTGTCTGCACAAATACAGATTCCAGTTCTGACACTTTTCTCTGAAGAGTATCCAGTTCACGAATCCGTCTTTCTCTTTCTTTTATCAGATCATCTTTCTGTCTTTCCAGGTGATCTGTCTCTGCCAGTATCTCTGTTCCCTCATTAATTTTTTCTTTTGTGTTATCAAATTGCTGCTGGTGTAAATTGAATTTGTATGGTTCTTCCGGATGTTTTTCCAGCTCTTCCTTCATAAATGCATGCTCTTCAAAGGCCATGGTATCAGCCTCATCCTGCATCTCTTCTATAAGCTCTTCCAGTTCTTTTTCTTTCTCATATTTCCTGTCTTCTTCTGTTTTGATCTGATTCTGTGCATCCTGATATTGAGTCTGTTTCTGCTCCAGGAATCTCTGTTTTTCCATTAGATTTTTTTGTTGTCCGTTTAATTCCGTAATCAGCTCCGCTTCTCTTCGCTTCAATGCTACAGCGTCACTTTTATTCAGAGATTCTTTTTCTTTCTCCATGGATTCACGTTTCGCATCCAACTCCTGATGTTCTATTTTCAGAGCTTCAATCTTCTTTTTGCATTCACACAGCTTTTTCTCCTGTTCTTTTTGCTGTGTCCTTGCATTTTCCAATTTTAGCCCAGCCTGTTCGCAGCGTTCTGCTTTTTCATATAATAATTTCTGATTATATTTTGAAAATACTGCCTGAATCTTTTCTGCTGCCTGTCTGGCTTCTTTCCTGTTTTTCAGATTCATGGTCATGGTATCCATATTTTCAATGGCTTCCGACATAGGACGTAGGTCATCATCAGACAGGGGCTGAAGGGAATCACTTAAAATATCATTGATTACAGATGGCTTAAAATCCTTGGAAAGCTTCGGTGTACGCAGCTGAATCAAAAGATCTATCATTTCCTTATATTCTTCTGTTGTCTCAAATCCAAAAATCTGGCGGTTCACATATTCCATATAATCAACCTGTCTGTCAATAACGCGGCCGCCATCCCCAATCCTGTTTTCCAGCTCTTTTTTGGAAAGTGTAACCTTTTCTCCTGAATCCTTGTATAAAAAGAAATCCTTACCGATACGTCTTCCATCGGTCAGGCTAAAATACCATTTGTCCAGATTCTTTCCTCTTCTTGCGCGGATACCCATTCCAATCGTTAAATATGTGTCACTGTTTTGTCTTTTAAGCTCCAGATACAAATAGCCAGTGCGTTCTTCACGTCCGTCATCTTCTTCCAGAAGATAGCTGCTCATCTTACGGTCCCTGGAACCGAAGGGATCCAGTCGTTCCGGACTCATATTTCCATCCAGAAGAAGAGGCACCACACTCTGCATGGTTACTGATTTTCCCGATCCATTTGAACCTCGAAGGAGCATTCTGCCCTTCACAAACGGGAATTCCTGTTCGTCATAATACCAGAAATTAATCAGTCCGATCTTATTTGCCTGCCATCTGCTATTCATCATTTCTTCCTCCCATATAATCCTCCGGATAGCTTCCCTGTATTTTTCCGGTGAGCGGACATATTTTTATATGATGAGCGAGTTCTTCTTTTCTTATGAACATCCACAACTCCATCTCATCCAACACACTTTTTACAAATTCCCCTTCCGGCATCTCGCGATAATTTTTCGAAAATCCACTTCCATATTCCTGTTTCATTTCTTTTATCATATTTTCAAATTCAATCTGATCTATAAGACAGGTTTCATCCAATCCGGTCTTCCATTGACCCTTCTCAATTTTCTTGCGTATTTCACGAAAACACAAAAGCAAAATATCGGATATGGAATTATTGCCGGGAAATACCGTTCCCATCCTGCAGTCGTCTCCGGATAGCAGATATGCACTTCCTTTATGAATGTGCACATGACAGTCAAATATCTGCTCCAGTTCTTCGCTTAATCTGCGTCCGTAATATTTCAGATATTCAAAATCCTCCGATGAGCCATCCGCTTTGTACATACCAGGTGCAAAAATCAGTCTTTTATAAACCCTGTGTCTTCTTGCAAAGCCTCGGTCTTCATCCACTTCAAACCAGTCACTTTCCTGAAAATCTTCCGGTTTCGTGTATTCCATAATGTCTTTTGAAAAGCTCTTCATAAAATACCTGGATGCACCTGTATTTTCATAAAGCACTTCTCCTCCTTCATCGTCCATGAATGCCTCGTCTTTTCCATCTGTAACTCCAATAAGCCCCTGATCTGCTGCAAATCTCATTACACGAATCAGCTTTCTTCTGTTCGTATACAATGTCCAGTCAGAGATTTCCCCAGGCAGATTTGCTGTAATATATTCCGTCAGCTGTGATATGATAAACTGCTCCTGTGCATCTCTGTCTTCCAGAAACATCAGCAGAATACAGAGATATGCATATTCTTCTTTTGAGGAAAATTTCTGGATCCCCATAAAGCTTTCCGGTATCACCGGAATCTTCTCCATCTTTATCAGAAGTGAATTGTCAATGATCTGGCAGCCCATTTTCTCTGTAGTAAATTTACGCAGTTCTCCAAGGGCATCTCTTAATTTATAATAGGTTTCCTTATCTCTGGATTTTAATACCCATCTTTTATTTAACAGGATCTCCAGTTCCTTCATCACGTTTCCTCCTGAAATACAATTGACAAATCAGGCATAGTAAAATTACCATCCAGACAATGCACAACACAGGTCTCATCTGCCCGGCTTCTGTCTAATATGTATCTTCTTCCATCATCCGTTCTTGCAGAAAAATCCGCAGATTCCATGGCATCCGACAGCCATTTCAAAAGGATCTCTCTGATTCTTGGTTCCAGCACCGGTAATTCTCCAAAATGAATCCTTCCATTTACTTCCAACGCCTGCAATTTTTCCATTTCTTCTCTCTGTTTTTCCAGCATTTTACGTCTTGTTTCCTGCTTTTGCTCTGCTGATTCGCGGATCGCACTTCTTCTGGATTTCTCCCTGTATGTACGTATCCTTGGCTTTAAACTGATTTCCATGGGTTGTTCTTCGTATACTCCGATATTCATGCTATCCGTTTCACGTACCAGATCTCCGGCAATATGCTGCGGGCACTCCATGCCAAATACCATTGCAGACATTTTGTGAGCTTCTTCCATATCCTGGCATTTCAAAAATAATTCTGCCACCTTGCGGTATTCTTCTTTTCTGTTAGCCCCCAATGCATTCTTTTCACTTAACTGCGCTGCATATCTTGTGATCCTGCGAATAATGTCATTTGTCGCATCAAAAAGCTTTCCCGCTTCATTCTCCTGGCCTTCATTTCCTACGAACCAGTCATAGATACTTTGATAACGGCCCTTAACTTTCTGCCAGATCATTTCCTTCGATACTTCTACATCCATTCGCGGTATCGACAATTCATAATCAACTACTTTTTCAAATACCTGATTTTTCATCTCTTCCTTCTGCATGCATAAGCTTTCTTCTATCACACCTACATTTCTCTGTAATCCCTTAATAAAGCTGCGCAGATATTCGATCAACCGGTCTTTAAACACCAGAAACTGTTTCGTATGCATCATTTCTTCTGCCCGCACACTGTTCAAATCTCTGATATAGTCCTGATAATTCTGATTCAGGCGTACAAAATCATTATTCAGATCTGTCCACCAGGTATATACTTCATTTTTATCTCTTTCCACCATCTCCGGAAACCGTTCTATACCTCTTCGTATCCGCTCCAATAATGTGGGTTCTAGGGATGCACCTTCAATAAACAGATTCTCAAGTCTAAGCACCAGACGTTCTATCTCTACACTATATTCCGTCATCTGATAGCGGTACTTTTTATTCTTAAATTCTTCAATCGATGCCACCTTTTTCGTATCCTGGATCGTATTCAGATTCTTCCATTCTGTCAACATTGTAAGATCCTGCTGAAACTGCTCTGGTCTGTAATCTGCAAAAAAAGGATCCTTTATCATTTCTTCGTAAACCTCTTCCTGGTACAGCCAGTATTTCAGTTTCTCGTAATGTTCAAAAAAAATACGCATAATACAGCGATATCTGCTTACATTATCTGCATTTAAATATTTCGCTTCTGTCAGTGGTTTGATTAATTTATCTGATACCTGCATGAGGCCTCTCCTTCTTTTCATACATGGGGTTACTTATATATAATGTCGGAGGCAAAAGTCCCCGACTACGATACTTGCGGATTGTTTCACCGATTACATTGTATCAAGACGTTGGCCAGTCGACCAGTCCTAATCTGTAAAAGCTGCTATTTTTTTGCACGAAAAGAGGCTGCAGGAATTCTATCCTACAGCCAATTTCGCTTTTTTGTTTATTTCACTTTTTTATTCAAACTCGATTTCAGCAACTATATATTGTGTCTAGTCAAGTTTTATATTACTATATTTTGTATAATCATTCTTGATATTCTATGTATTCTTCATTATTTTATGATTTTTTGCAAGCATTTTGCAACCACCACAAGTTTCGTCATTCTCAAAATGCCATTGTTTACAATTTATAAAAATATCTTTTAGCATCTGCTGCATTATCCACACCATGAAACTCATTAATCTTACGTTTAATGTCTTCATACTGCTCGTGAAGTTTCTTTTCCGTATCACAGAACACAAGCACAAGTTCATCTGTTCCATTTTGATATCGGTCCTGATACCTCGCCGGGATATTTCCATTTCCGCCGGCATTGGCCAACGAAATATCATATTGCTCGTTCCATACTTTTAAGCTTAGTCCAGCAGCTTTTCTTGTCCATCCATCCTGATACCCCCGTCAGATTGATTTTTTCCATGATACCATATCTGGGAGTATGGAGCCAGAGAAACCGGCGATTTTCTGCTGGTAAATTCTACGCATTTAGAGCGGCACTATGGCGGGGATAGGATAAAACACTCACATACCCCGCCGACTATGCGGGAAAAACCTTGAAATATA
>OLQD01003589.1_pt1 | contig 10078 bp, 7 predicted proteins | sample 1672841 | NCBI WGS metagenome assembly OLQD01 (sample SAMEA3136729, study PRJEB25190) | human gut metagenome | biome: human gut; feature: human-associated habitat; material: faeces | place: Austria | collected 2013 | reverse complement strand
AGATAACTTTAAGCAAAATCTCAAAGGAATGCGGGCGGAGATAATGTCCGTTTGGATAGAGGCTGGATACTACCAGAAATACAGTCATTCCCACAAACAGGAATGTACAGAGCCGGTAATAATCTTCTTTATTTTTGAAGAAAAAGTAAAGAACCGCATATGCGACATATCCAAACCATAACATATATGGTACGATGAAAAATTCTATAAATGGGATTTTATCATCCAGTGCAGTATGTATTACGTTGAAATTTGAAGTCACATGTTTTTCCAGATAGGTAAACCATGGAAAATATATGAATACATACAGCAGAACCCATGCGTGCTTATATTTTTGAAAAAATGCTTTGAGATTTTGCTTAAAGTTATCTTTTTTCAACATCGGATTCCCCTTTTTTAATGTAAGAATACTACTTCTATGGTGGAATTCTAGCACAGCATTTTTTAAAAAACAATGCTATAAAATCGAATTTAATAATTTTTATGGAATTCTTAAGATTTTAATGGAAAAGGAACATTTTCATTGTGCAAGAATACAAGAAAATGTATTTCATTTTTTAAATAAATATTACAAATGCGGGATTTCATTGACAAAGAAAAACGGTCAACTATAATGGAAACTAGCAAAATAGAAAGGTTAAGGTATATGAAGAAGAATGAAGAGAAACAGCAGGAAACTGCAAAGGAAAAAATGAGCAGAAAAAAACTCCTTTGTGTAATCGGAATTCCTGTAGGAATATTAGTTGTGATTTATCTGGTACTGGCACTGTTTTTTCAGAGCCATTTTGCATTTCGTACCACGATAAATAATGTGGGGGTATCCGCTTCCTCAACCAGTGGTGTGGAAAAGAAGATTACGAAGCAGGCATCCAGGTATGAGATGAAACTGGTGGAGCGTGAGGATAAGACAGAGAGCATCAATGGAACAGACATTGACATGGAGCCGGTATTTGATAAGCAGGTAAAAGAGCTTTTAAAGAAGCAGAATGGATTTGCATGGCCGTACTATCTTATTTCTCCACAGAAATACGAAGCGGAGACTATGATATCTTTTGATGAAGAAAAATTGAAGGATGTTCTGGATAATTTGTCCTGTATGGATGAAAGCAAATGGACGGATTCCGAAAATGCACAGATTAAGGATTATACAAAGGATGGCTATGAAGTGCAGCCGGAGGTATATGGAACAAAAATCGATAAGGATGCATTTACGGAGAAAATCAAAGAAGCCTTGGATAAAATGCAGCCGGAATTTGACCTTTCCGGGGAAGGCTGTTATGAAGACCCTAAGGTAAAAGAAGAGGATGATGTATTTCAGGATGCATTGGATACTTTGAATAAATATACCCAGATGAAGATTACCTATCAGGCAGAAGGCAAGGATGATGTGGTTTTGGATGGAGAAACCATCAGTACCTGGCTTTCTGTGGATGATGATTTCAATGTGTCTGTAGATGATGAGGCATTGAGCGCTTATGTAAAAGCTATGGCAAAAAATTATAATACCGCCTATGGAAACCGGACACTGGATACCTCTTATGGACAGACAGTGACAATTTATGGTGGAAATTACGGATGGTGGGTAGATAATGCAGCCGAAAAGGAAATGATACTGGAGGATTTGAAAGCCGGTAAGGATGTAACAAGAGAGCCGGTTTATTCCCAGACGGCTAACAGCCATGGTGAGAATGACTATGGTAATACATATGTGGAAATCAATCTGACCGCACAGCATTTGTTTTTCTATAAGAACGGATCACTGGTGGTAGAATCTGATTTTGTCTCCGGTAACCTTGCAAAGAATCATGGAACGCCATCCGGCTCTTTTGGTGTTACTTATAAGGCAAAGGATGCGGTGCTTCGCGGCGAAGATTATGAGTCTCCGGTATCTTTCTGGATGCCTTTTAACGGTGGTGTTGGAATGCATGATGCCAGCTGGAGAAGTACTTTTGGTGGAACAATTTATAAAAGAAGCGGTTCACATGGATGTATCAATCTTCCATACAGTGCAGCAAAAACAATTTATGAAAATATAGAAGCTGGTTATCCGGTGCTTGTTTATGAACTGCCGGGAACCGAGAGCCAGAAGGGCAAGGATATGGATGCAGCATCTGCAGTAGATGAGGCAATCACCTCCATTGGAACAGTAACCCTGGACTCCGCAGGAACCATTGCGTCTGTCCGTTCCCAGTATGATGCTTTATCTGACAGCGCCAAAGCATATGTAAAGAATCTGGATGCGCTGACAGCAGCCGAGTCAGCTCTGTCACAGTTGCAGTATGAACAGGCATTGCAGGAATTGCAGAATCAGGAAAGTATAGATGCACAGAATGTAACGAATACAATCATGGCATTGCCAGATACGATAACTGCCACAGATGCAGCAGCAGTAGCCAATGCAAGAAATGCCTATAATGCCTTAAGCGAGGGCGCAAAAGCGAAGGTACCACAGAGTGCACTGGACAAGCTGGCAGTTGCTGAAGCAGCATTGTAGGGAATTGGAATAAAGAATAAGAACGCCGGCTTCTGTTCAGACAATTTTAGTATGATGAATGTCTGTAGGAACCACTGAAAATAAATTGAAAATAGAAATAACACCAGCCTCTGCCTGGATGATTGCAGATACATGAGGGAGGCTGTTAGGGACTTATGAAATTCGTTCGGAAACAGGCAACGCCGGTACAGGGATGTACCGGCGAGGCGCAGATGAACATGGATGTGAATTTGCGCCGGTTGCCGGAAGCATATATACTTTTATCGAATTCCCAATGTCCCTTACAGCTCTCCCTCGTATCAAAATCATCCGAACAGAGGCTGGTGTTATATATATATTTATATTTTCATGTTTATTTGTAATTATCATAATGCATATGGAAAAATGTTGCCAAATAGCAATTGAGATGTTGCAGACTAGAACAGCAATATTGCAAAGAAACAGGGCACATAGTATAATATTATCAAGAAGTAAAAAATATAAATTATGTTGCTGACGAGCACAAAGACAGATGAATAATATCCTGTGAAAATGTGCCGGATAACAGGAACGGATGAAAATAAATCGAAAGGAGAATGTATTGATGAAGGAGCAGGTTTTGACAAGGTTTAAGGAATTATTTGGGGATGAAGGAGACATCCGTGTGTATTTTGCACCGGGACGTGTGAATCTGATTGGAGAGCATACGGATTACAACGGCGGTCATGTATTCCCATGTGCACTGACCATTGGAACTTATGGCGTGGCAAGAAAACGTGCCGATAAGAAACTGAGATTTTATTCCATGAATTTTGAACAGCTTGGTGTGCTGGAATCTTCCATTGAAGGCTTGAAGCCGGAGAAAGAAGCAGACTGGACGAATTATCCGAAGGGTGTTATCTGGGCGTTTGGAGAAAAGGGCATGCAGGTAGATACCGGACTGGATTTGTTATTATTTGGAAATATCCCGAATGGTTCCGGACTTTCTTCTTCTGCATCTGTTGAGGTACTGACCGGATATATCTTAAAGGACTTATTCGGATTTGGTGTAACGAATCAGGATCTGGCTTTAATCGGACAGTTTTCAGAGAATAAATTCAATGGAGTGAACTGTGGCATCATGGATCAGTTTGCCATTGCCATGGGAAAAGCAGAGCATGCGATTTTCTTAGACACGGCTACTTTAAAATATGAATATGCGCCGGTTCGTTTAAAAGATGCTAAAATTGTAATTTCCTGCAGCAATAAGAAGCGTGGTCTGGGTGATTCGAAATATAATGAACGTCGTGCAGAGTGTGAGGAAGCACTGGCAGAATTACAGAAGGTGGTGGACATCAAAAGTCTTGGTGAATTGTCCGAGGAACAGTTTGAAGAATATAAGGGAGCCATCGGAAGTGAGGTCCGCATGCGTCGGGCAAAACATGCGGTATATGAGAACCAGAGAACCCTAAAAGCAGTGGAAGCTTTGAAAGAAAATGATGTGGAAACCTTTGGAAAGCTGATGAATGCATCCCATGTATCCTTAAGGGATGATTATGAAGTAACCGGAATTGAACTGGATACCTTAGTGGAAGAAGCATGGAAGGTGGATGGAGTCATTGGATCCCGTATGACAGGTGCAGGCTTTGGCGGATGCACCGTCAGTATTGTAAAGGATGAAGCAGTAGAGCATTTTATTGAAGCAGTAGGCAGTGCCTATGAAAAGAAAATTGGATACAGCGCAGATTTCTATGTGGTAGAAATTGGAGATGGTCCATCCAGACTGGCATAAGAAACAGGAGGTAAGTCATGATTTGTGAAGATATCTTAAAATTAACAGAATATGGCATGGTAACCGGACTGGTTCCGAAGGAAGATGAAAGATTTACCATCAACCGCCTGCTGGAATTGTTTGAATTAGAAGAATTAGATGAGGACGCTGTGGCAGCTTATCAGTCACGGACACCGATGAGCAGAGAAGAAGCAGAAGAGAGTCTGGAAGAATTGTTAAACCGTCTGCTGGATTATGCTTATGAAAATGGCATTTTAAAAGAAAACAGCGTAGTATACCGAGATTTATTTGATACGAAAATTATGGGAATGCTGATGCCGAGACCAGGTGAAGTAATTCATAAATTTCAGAGCCTTTATGAGAAGGATGCAAAGGCGGCAACAGATTATTATTATACTCTTAGCCAGGACAGCAATTATATCCGCAGATACCGTATCAGACGTGATATGAAATGGACCGCAGAGACGGAGTTTGGTGAACTGGATATTACAATTAACTTATCCAAGCCGGAAAAGGACCCGAAAGCCATTGCAGCTGCAAAGCTGGCAAAACAGAGCGGCTATCCGAAATGCCTTTTGTGTAAGGAAAATGAAGGTTATGCAGGAAGAGTCAACCATCCGGCAAGACAGAATCACCGTATTATTCCGGTAACCATCAATCATAGTGACTGGTTCTTACAGTATTCTCCTTATGTGTACTATAATGAGCACTGCATCGTGTTTAATGGAAAGCATACACCGATGAAAATCGAGAAGGCAACCTTTGGAAAACTGCTGGATTTTGTAAAACAGTTTCCGCATTATTTCGTTGGCTCCAATGCAGACCTGCCGATTGTAGGAGGTTCGATTTTAAGTCATGATCATTTTCAGGGTGGACATTATGAATTTGCCATGGCAAAGGCACCGCTGGAAAAAGAGATTACCTTTGCGGGCTTTGAAGATGTGAAAGCCGGAATTGTAAAATGGCCGATGTCAGTTATCCGCCTGTCCGCACCGGATACAGAACGGCTGATTGAGCTGGCAGATAAAATACTTCTGACTTGGCGTGGCTATACGGATGAGGCAGCATTTATTTTTGCAGAAACAGACGGGGAGCCACATAATACCATTACGCCAATTGCAAGAAAACGAGGCAATAATTACGAACTGGATTTAGTGCTTCGTAATAATATTACAACAAAGGAGCATCCGCTGGGCGTATATCATCCGCATGCAAAGCTTCATCATATTAAGAAGGAAAATATCGGCTTAATCGAGGTAATGGGTCTGGCAGTGCTGCCGGCACGTCTGAAGGACGAGATGGCACAGCTTAAGACGGCAATTCTTTCCAGGGCTGATTTACGGAGCAATGAAGTTTTAAGTAAGCATGCAGACTGGGTAGAGGAATTTTTGCCGAAATATGAGAGCATTACGGAAGAAAATATCGACGGGATTATCCGAAAGGAAATCGGACTGGTATTCCGTGAAGTTCTTATGGATGCCGGTGTATACAAATGCACCGAAGAAGGAAGAGAAGCATTCTTACGCTTTATTGACACGGTAAATAAATAGAAAAAGGTGTTTATCCGGGAGAGGGATTCTGGTTAACATAAGAAAAGAGCATCATTGGCATAAGGTGTCATCCAATGGGAAGGATGAAAAGCACCGCCTTTGATGCTCTTTGTTGTATGTTACGACTCTTGCAAGAAGGAAAGAAATGCATTAATATAAGAGCGATATGATAAATTATGCAAAAGAATAAGGACAGAATGGAGATTTTATGAAACAGCAGATAAAGAGTTCTTTGATATTATTATTGACTGCAACCATCTGGGGCGTTGCTTTTGTAGCCCAGAGCGTGGGCATGGAATATATTGGTCCCTTTACCTTTAACGCAATCCGATGCGTTCTGGGGGGACTGGTGCTAATCCCGGTTATTCTGGTTTTAAAGAAAAAGAAAGAGATAGGAGCAGAAAATCAGGAAAAAGAGGATAAAAAGACTTTGTGGGCAGGCGGAATTGCCTGTGGTGTAATTCTTTGCATTGCATCCAATCTGCAGCAGTTTGGCATTATGGAAGCAAGCGTTGGTAAATCTGGCTTTTTTACGGCGTTGTATATTGTGATGATTCCGGTTATCGGCATCTTTATTGGAAAGCGTCCGGGAATCAAGCTGTGGTTTTGTGTAGCACTGGCAGTTGTGGGAATGTATCTGCTTTGTATGAAGGACGGCAGTTTTACCATTGAGCGGGCAGACATCATGCTTCTTTTATGTGCACTGGCATTTTCCTTTCACATACTGGTGGTTGATTATTTTTCGCCGAAGGTAGACGGCGTAAAAATGTCCTGTATACAGTTTTTTGTATGCGGAGTACTTTCAGCAGTAGGAATGCTGTTTACAGAGACACCGGACATTTCCAATATTCAGGCGGCATGGCTGCCTTTGTTGTATGCGGGACTTCTTTCCTGCGGCGTTGGCTACACCTTGCAGATTGTAGGACAGAAAGGCATCAACCCGGTTATCGCATCCCTTATTATGAGCCTGGAATCCGTGATTTCCGCACTGGCTGGCTGGGTGATCTTGGGACAGGTATTATCACCAAAAGAAATTTTAGGCTGCGTATTGATGTTTGTGGCAATTATTATCACGCAGATTCCCATCGGAAACAAGAAAACAGATTGATTTTACGGATAGTCTCAGCTATACTGTAACAGAATAGAAAGAGAAAGAAGGCATAAGATATGTTGTCAAAAAAGATAAAACAGGCAATGGCAGGAAGCTCTGCAATTCGTGCCATGTTTATGGAAGGAAAAGAAATGGCTGCCAGATATGGGGCAGAAAATGTGTATGATTTCAGCCTTGGCAATCCGGCTACACCGGCACCGGAAAAAATTAAGACAGCAATTTATGATATTTTGGATAAAGAAGACCCGCTTGTGGTGCATGGATATATGGCAAATGCAGGTTATGAGGAAGTAAGGGAGGCAATTGCAGAGAACTTAAATGAACGCTTCGGAACCAATTTCCATGGGAAGAACCTGATTATGACAGTTGGTGCAGCAGGCGGTCTGAATATTATTTTTAAGACGATTTTAGATCCGGGCAATGAAGTTATGGTATTTGCTCCGTATTTTGGTGAATATAAAAGCTATGCCGCAAACTTCGATGCAAAGATTGTGGAAGTCATGCCAGATGAAGCAGATTTTATGCCGGATTTAGCAGACTTTGAACGAAAAATTACAAAAGATACAAGAGCGGTTATCATCAACAATCCGAACAACCCGACCGGAGTGGTATATTCAGATGCAACCTTAAAAGAGATTGCCAGAATTTTAACTGCGAAGGAAGAGGAATTTGGAACCGATATTTATCTTATTTCCGATGAACCATACCGTGAACTGGTTTACGACGGCGTACAGGAGAATTTTTTGACAAAATATTATAAAGATACGCTGGTAGGATATTCCTTCAGTAAATCTTTATCACTTCCGGGCGAGCGGATCGGTTATGTGGTAGTGCCGGATGAAGCGGCAGATTCCGCAGAATTAATCGAGGGAATTACCGTATCAAACCGTACTCTTGGCTTTGTAAATGCACCATCCCTCATTCAGAAAGCAGTGGCAGAGTGCTTAAAGGAAAAGACCAATCTTGAATTTTATGACCGCAACCGTATTGCTTTATATGAAGGACTGACGAAGCTTGGATTCACCTGCATCAAACCACAGGGAGCATTTTATCTGTGGCTGAAATCTCCGGTTGCAAAGGAAGAAGAATTTGTAGAAGCTGCGAAGAAATACCATTTGATTCTGGTAAAAGGAAGTGCCTTCGGCTATGGCGGTTATGTACGCCTTGCATACTGTACTTCTTATGAGACAGTAGTAAATTCCATGCAGGCATTTGCAAAGCTGGCAGCAGAGTATGGACTGAAGGCAGCAGAATAAAAATCAGAAAACGAAAGAATGATAAAATCAAGCAGCAGATAGAAGGAGTAAGACATGAAAGCATGGGAAAATAATATACGCAAAGTTATCCCGTATGTTCCGGGAGAACAGCCGAAGAAAGAGAAAATGATAAAACTGAATACCAATGAGAATCCGTACCCACCTGCACCGGGAGTTCTTGCGGCAATGAAAAAGCTGGAGGGTCATGTGGACAGTTTAAGGCTGTATCCGGATCCGACATCTGATACACTGGTCAGTGCACTGGCGGACTTTTATCATGTTGGAAAAGATCAGGTTTTTGTGGGAGTGGGATCTGACGATGTTCTCTCTATGTGTTTCCTTACCTTCTTTAACTCGGAAAAACCGGTTTTCTTTCCGGATATTACATATTCCTTCTACAAAGTATGGGCGGATCTTTACCGGATTCCATACGAATGCAAGAAGGTAGATGAAAACTTCCATATCATAAAAGAAGATTATTATCCGGAAAATGGTGGTGTGATTTTCCCGAATCCAAATGCACCGACATCCATCTATGAAGATCTGGAATTTGTGGAAGATATCATCAGACACAACCAGGATGTTATTGTGATTGTGGATGAGGCATATATTGATTTCGCAGGAGAGTCAGCACTTTCGCTTCTGGACAAATATGACAACCTGATCATTACGCAGACATTTTCAAAGGCAAGATCGATGGCAGGAATGCGTATTGGATATGCAATCGCAAGTCCGCTCCTGATCAAGTATTTAAACGATGCAAAATATTCGTTCAATTCTTATACTATGAACAAAACTTCTCTGGTATACGGAGCAGAAGCGGTAAAAGATAAAGAATATTTTGCTGAGACAACACGTAAAATTGTGGAGACAAGAGACTGGGCAGAAGAAGAATTCAAAAAGCTCGGCTTTGTATTTCCAAAACCAAGCGCAAACTTCATCTTTGTATCACATCCGGAATACGATGCAAAAGAACTCTTTGAAGCAATGAAAGCAAAAGGAATCTATGTGCGTTTCTGGGGAAGTGAGCGGATTGAGCAATATCTGCGTGTGACGATCGGTACGAGAGAAGAGATGGAAGCACTCTTTGCCTTCCTCCGTGAATATATGATGAAGTGTTAAAAACATAAATTGCGTTTGTGCTTACACAAATAAGCAATTTATGCGTATTGACACGTCGAACACCGATTTAATAAGTAAAAAATAGGAGATTTGTATGACTGAAACTTTAGTACAGTGGTTTGTAACTCATCTGGGTGGCAAGGCTGCCAAAGAACTGATTATCTTTATTATTTCAATGATTCCGATTCTGGAGCTCAGGGGAGGAATCCTTGCGGCAGGTCCGGCGTTTTTAAATATCCCGACCTGGCGTGCAATCCCGATCTGTCTGGTCGGGAACCTGATCCCAATTCCGTTTATCCTGCTTCTGATCCGTCCGATTTTTGCATGGCTGCGCAAGACGCGCCTTTTCCGTCCGCTTGTAGAAAAGCTGGAGAAAAAAGCGATGAGCAAAAGTGATCGGATCAGCAGATATGAATTCTGGGGGCTGGTACTCTTCGTAGGAATTCCGCTTCCGGGAACCGGAGCCTGGACCGGAGCTCTTGTCGCATCCCTCCTTGGCATCGACTGGAAAAAAGCTTTCGGAGCAATCGTAGTCGGCGTATGCATGGCATCGGTGATCATGTATATCCTGTCTTACGTTGTGATCGGAGGGATTTTTGGATAAAAATGTGAAAGTTTTCTCTTTGAGAGAATACAGAATGGCTGTATACGAAAGTATATGGTCATTTTTGTTTGGCGAATGATAGAGGTTGAGTGAGCATCAGCCACAAAAGGAATCGTTCGGATTCTATTTTGCGCTATGGAGATGAGACTCAGCAAGCATGGGAAACTTTTATTGTTAGTGAAATTACTGCA
>OLQD01003585.1_pt1 | contig 10085 bp, 6 predicted proteins | sample 1672841 | NCBI WGS metagenome assembly OLQD01 (sample SAMEA3136729, study PRJEB25190) | human gut metagenome | biome: human gut; feature: human-associated habitat; material: faeces | place: Austria | collected 2013 | reverse complement strand
TGACGGAAAACTTCTCGATGCGGTCGTCCACCTTGGACTTGCGGCGGATGCCGGCGGTGTCGATGAAGATATACTTGCCGTATTTGTTCTCCAGGCGTGTGTCCACGGCGTCGCGCGTCGTGCCGGCCATATCCGCGACAATGACGCGGTTTTCGCCGAGCACGAGATTGACGAGCGAGGACTTGCCGACGTTCGGCTTGCCGATGACGGCAACGCGGATGAGATCGTCCTCTTCCTCGCCCTCTTCCTCGGGCGGAAAGTTTTCGATGCACGCGTCGAGCATTTCGTCCGTGCCGTGGCCGTGGATGGCCGAGAGCGCGATCGGGTCGCCGAGACCGAGCGAGTAAAATTCATAAATGCCCGGGTCGACCTGACCGACGGAGTCCATCTTGTTCACGCACAGCACGACCGGCTTATGCGAGCGCTTGAGCATCGCGGCGACCTCCTGATCGGCGGCGGTGACGCCGGTGCCGATCTCGGTCACGAACACGATCACGTCCGCGGAGTTGATGGCGATCTCCGCCTGCTCGCGCATGAAGAGCAGGATCTCGCTGTCCGCCGTCGGCTCGATGCCGCCGGTATCGACGATATCAAAGGTACGCCCCGCCCATTCGCACTCGGCGTACAGACGGTCGCGCGTCACGCCGGGAGTATCCTCCACGATGGAGAGACGCTTCCCGCACAGGCGGTTGAAAAGCAGGGATTTGCCCACGTTGGGGCGGCCGACGATCGCAACAAGGGGTCGTTTAGCCATAATAGGAAAATCCTCCTTTCGGGGGTGTTAAAGTTCTTCAAAGCGCATCGCGGCGAGCAGCTCCGCACCGTCCACCTCGAGCGGGATGACCGGCACGCCGAGCTCACGCGATACGTCCTCGGGCGTAAGATCGTCAAGAAATACGCCCTCGCCGTGGCGCAGCATGGTTTTGGGAATGTATACCCGCTCGCCGATGTCCTTATTCCGGAGATGGCGGATGATGTCCTGCCCGGTGAGCAGCCCGGCGACCTCGATCGTGTGGCCGAAGAAGTCGTTCGGAATGCCGTAGACCGTGCCGTTTGCTCCGGCCTTTTCCAGAAGCGCGCGCAGATACGGTTCGGCGGCCTTGCCGGTCGCAATGGAGAAGCGCGGCGTTTCCTTCCGGTCGGCCTCGTCCTCCAGCGAGAGGGCAAGGTCAAATTCCGTTTCGAGCAGACGCAGCATGCCTACGCCGTTTTCAAGCTGGGCATAGTCTTCGTAATATTCGTCCTCCGGCAGAGGAAGACCGGCACGCAGATACATTTCGTCGCTGCAGTAGAAAATGTGACTGCCGTATTTTTCAAAGCACTCCGCCGCGAACGACTCCACCTGCGCGATCGTCGCGCGCGCTTGCTCGGGCGTATAAGGGGAGAGGGGGGTGAGCTTTTCGCGGTGGCAGGTGAGACCCACCGGCACGATGGAAACGCTGCTCACATGCGGGTAAAGCCCCGCAAGATCCTCCAGCGAGTGCTGCAGCGCCGCGCCGTCGTTCCAGCCGGGGACGGCGACGATCTGGCATTCCATGAATATGCCCGCCGCGGCGAAGCGGCGGAGAATGTCCATGATCTCTTTGCCGCGCGGGTTGCCGATGAGCTTTGCGCGCAGCTCCGGATCGGTTGCATGCACGGAAATGTTCAGCGGGCTCACCTTCAGATCGCAGATGCGCTGCAGTTCACGCTCGGAGAGATTCGTACACGTGATATAATTCCCCGTGAGGAACGAAAGACGCGCGTCGTCATCCTTAAAATAGAGCGTTTTGCGCAGTCCGCGCGGCAGTTGGTCAATGAAGCAGAATATGCACCGGTTGGAGCAGCCCGTCGGCTTATCCATCAGGTACGTTTCAAAGTTCAGACCGAGATCCTCGCCCTCTTTTTTGCGGAGGCGGATCGTGCCGGCGTCCCGGAATTCCAGCGTGAGCGAGCGGTCATACGCCCAGTATTTATAATCGAGCACATCGTGGATCTCGTGCCGGTTGATATAACGCAATTCGTCGCCGGGGAGCACCCTGCCCTCGAGCCGGGAGCCGGGGTCTACGGACGAGATCGTGTTGAACATACAAACTCCTCATAGCAAAAGAAGAGGGGGCAAAGCCTCCTCTTCTTAAGCTCGGTTACTTTTTCTCCTCGTCTACCTTGAGAACCTGACGGCCATCGTAAGAGCCGCAGGCCTTGCAGGCCCGGTGGGGGAGCTTGAAAGCGCCGCACTGGGGGCACTTGACCAGAGCGGGAGCGGTGAGCTTCCAGTTGCTGCCGCGTCTCTTGTCGCGTCTGGTACGGCTTACTTTACTCTTGGGGACTGCCATGGTGACACCTCCTCGTACTTTGGCTGCTTTGAACAGCGCATAATCATGGTTTATCGTCCAACAGCTGTTCCAAAACAGCCAGTCTTGGATCCGATTCTGTCCTGCAATCGCAGGAGCCTTCGTTGAGATTCTTGCCGCAGCGGGAGCAGAGCCCCTTGCAGTCGGCCCGGCAAAGAAACCGGGTGTCCATGTTCAGGATGAACACGGTCTCCAGCAGCTCTTCCAGATCGAGCTCGTCACCCTCCAGCAGGAAATAATCGGGGTTTTCCTCGTCCTGCAGTTCGGAGGCGAGCGGGACATCGAGCGGATAGCTCACTTCCCGGTCAAACTCGGCGGCGCACCGGTCGCATACGCAGCGCATCGCAGCGGAGAGCGTGCCCCGCAGCGTCAGAGCGCCGGCGTTGTTCACGATGAAGCCCTCGCCCACGGGGGCGGCGGTGTAGGAGAGAACGGCGGGAAAATCCAGCCGGTCAGTGGAAAGCTCACACCGGAAGGGCAGCCGCGAGCCGGGATTCAGGAGAAGTTCGTGGAGATTCATGTTGATTCCAATCCTCTGTCAGCATCTCACAAGCCTTGCTATTATATATGAGCATTTCTGTATTGTCAACAGAAAAATCAACAGACCGCTTCTTTTTCCGTAGTTGAGCGGTCTGTGCAAGACCACAAGATATTGTATCACATCTTCTCGGAAAAAACCAGAGGAAAATGACGAAAAAAAGAAAAAAGCCTTGCCCATCATAGCGGCCTTTGATATAATACTCATTCACGATAATCAAGAAAAAAGCGAGGAAACGGATCTATGGAGGAAACAAACAGCCTGGCCCGGTCCCGGCGCATGGGCGAAATGCCGGAGGGAAAGCTGCTGCTGTCAATGGCAGTGCCCATGATGCTCTCGATGCTGGTGCAGGCTCTCTATAATATTGTGGACAGCGTATATGTGGCGAAGGTGTCGGAGGACTGCCTTTCGGCGCTCTCACTCGCGTTCCCGGCGCAGAACATTCTCATCGGTCTTGCCACCGGCACGGGCGTCGGCGTTTCGACGATGCTCTCCCGCGCTCTCGGCAGCCGGGACAATAAGCTCGCCAACCGCGTGGCGGGAAACAGCCTGTTCCTCTGCGTGTGCTGCTGGATTATTATGGCGATCTTCGGTATGTTCTTTGCCGACGCTTTCATCCACTCGCAGACGGATATCGAGTCCATCCGCAGCTACGGAGATTCGTATCTGCGCATCGTTACGATCGGCTCGGTATTCGTGTATTTTGAGATCAACTTTGAGCGCCTTCTGCAGTCCACGGGCCAGACGAAGCTCTCCATGTGGGCGCAGATAATCGGCGCGGTGGCAAACATCATTCTTGACCCGTTCTTTATCTACGGCTGGTGCGGCCTGCCCGCGATGGGCACCACCGGCGCCGCCATCGCCACGGTCATCGGCCAGGCATTCGGCGCGCTGGCGGGCTTTCTGTTTCACCTCAAACATAATAAAGAAGTCAATATCCGTCTTTCCGACTGCCGCCCGGACGGGCACATCATCCTCGACATCTATCGCATCGGCTTTCCGTCCATCCTCATGGTCGGTATCGGTTCCCTTACGAACTATCTCATGAACCGCATCCTCATGGCGTTCACGTCCACGGCGGTCGCGTTGTACGGCGCATACTTCAAGCTGCAGAGCTTCTTCTTCATGCCGGTGTTCGGACTGAATAACGGCATTGTCCCCATCGTCGGCTATAACTACGGCGCGCGGAAAAAGGAACGCATTTACCGGACGATCCGCTACGGCGTGCTGTATGCCGTGTGCATCCTTGCTGTCGGCCTGCTGCTCTTTGAAGCGATCCCCGGCGTGCTGCTGCAGGCGTTCTCGCCGTCGGAGCACATGCTTGCCATCGGCATTCCCGCGCTGCGCAAAATCGCCATCCATTTCCCGGTCGCGGCGTTCTGCATCGTGGGCGGGTCGGTCTGTCAGGCGCTCGGCAAGAGTCTCTATTCGTTCTTCACGTCGGTGCTGCGTCAGGTCGTGGCGCTCATCCCGGCGGCGTATCTTCTGTCGCTGACAGGGAACGTCGGCAACGTATGGTGGTGCTTCCCGATCGCGGAGGTCGTATCGGCGTGCGCAACGGCGTTTTTCCTGCGCCGCGCGCTGCGAAATATGGACCGGGAGCTGACGCTCGCGGATCTCACGGATAACTACGACGCTTTCCTCTCCGCCGCCGTCGATCAGCTCAAGGATATCATCAGCTACGGCGCAGAATACGCCGCCTACGGTCTGAACGATGGCTACGAGGATCAGCTTGCCGGTCTCTTCCGCGACGGCAACTGGTACTTTAACGACGAGGGCCTTGTCCTTATGGCAAACCCCTATGAGCTCGCGGGCTATGCCGCGGGGCTCATCGAGTTCACGCTGCCGTACGCATGGCTCGCCTATCAGATCAAGGCGGATTATCTCCCCGCCGAGAGCACAGCGGACGGTACGCTCACCGGCGAGCTGAGCGAAAGCGCCGACGCCGCCGGGAACGCAACGTATGTCTGCGACACCGGTACGGGCGGCCTGGGCGCGTGCGTCACGTTCACCGCCTCCGGCACGGTCGAGGACGTCGAGCTCAATGCCGTGACGTATCTGGAATACTCCAACGCCTACCGCACGGACGGCACGCTCTGGTACGCCGGGCGTCTCGCCGACGGCGAGAGCGTCTGCGTGCAGACATGGATCCCCGACGTGATGCCGAATCTCGCCATCTCCTGGCGCGACGCCGATGGCGAGCACGTAAAGTATATCTCCCAGAGCGGGATGGACGGCTCTCTCATCCTCATGGACGGAGAGCAGTATGCCGAGCGTCCGCTGAACATCTCCGGCAAGAGTGTGTATCACTATGACATTAACGGCGACTATGCCGCCGAGGAGATCACCGTGACGGCGAAGGATGCCGGCGGCATCAACGAGTACACGATCGCCGTGAACGGCACGGTGCTCGACCGCACCAATATGCCTGTGGGCGACCGGTACGATCTCTGGATCTGTGATCTGGACGGCGACGGCATTTGCGAGCTTCTGTTCGCCGCCGATCCCGGCAGCGACGATTACCGCACCTGCGGCTGGCACGGCGACACGCTCGAACCCATCCAGTTTACCGGCGACGCGCGCTACGGCAAGGATCCGAACGGCATTACCGGCAGTCTCGACGGGCGCGTCGTGTTCAGCGGCGGCATCCCGGTGCTCGAGGCATGGTACTATCAGCTCGGCACCTACTGCGCGGTCATCGGTATGAACGGAACGTCCGACGGCGTCGTAACGCTCGATCCCTCTTTTAAATGGAACTACCGCGGCAGCTGCTACTATCTGACTGTGGCGAAGATCCTGCCGGTGTATCTCGATGAGGGCGGCACCGCCGTGCTGACGCCGGGCGAAAAGCTTCTGCTTACCGGCACGGACGGACAGAACACCTTCTTCCGCACCGATGACGGCCGCACCGGATCGATCCGGCTGGAATACGATGGGGAAGGCGGCTGGACCATCAACGGCGAGAGCGAAGAGAACTTCTTTGAGATGCTTCCCTATGTCGGCTGACGCCTTCAAACGAACCTCTGCTGTCAGACAAAATGACCGGAACACAGAAAAGAACCTGTGTTCCGGCCTTTTTTATAAAAACCGGTTGCAGAGCCGGGGAAAAACGGTTATAATGCAGCACAGAGCCTTGGAATCGTTTCCACGGCACTATTCCATCACCGAAAGGACAGAGAACCATGATTTATTCTCCGCAGGATCTTCTGGGCACCACGGAATCTCTGCTGAAATATGACGAGGACGAGCGCCTGAGCGAGGCCTCGCCCCAGCACCTCCACAACGCTCTCGGGCGGGCGGTAATGATCGCGGTGGGGGACAACTGGGCCAAATCCCGCGCCCGCCGCGCCGGAAAGCGCAAGGCGTATTATCTCTCCGCTGAGTATCTTGTCGGACGGCTCGTATACAATAACCTTTTCAATCTCGGCATTCTCGACGAAATGCGCCGGGTGTTTGCCGAGCGCGGCATCGATCTCGCCTGTCTCGAGGAGATCGAGGACGCTGCTCTCGGCAACGGCGGTCTGGGCCGTCTTGCCGCGTGCTATATGGACAGCGCCGCCACCTGCGTCGTGCCGCTGAGCGGCTACGGCCTGCGCTACCGCTTCGGTCTTGTCAAGCAGAGCTTTGAAAACGGCGCGCAGAAGGAATCAGCCGACGACTGGGAAAAGCACGGCGATCCCTGGAGCTTCCGCCGCGAGAAGCACACTGTCCGCGTCCACTTTGCCGACCAGACGGTGCTCGCCGTGCCGTACGATACGCCGGTCATCGGCTATCATACCGACAACGTTGCAACGCTCCGTCTCTGGCAGTGCGAGGCCGAGCAGGAGCTCGACTTTGACGCGTTCAATTCGCAGGATTACGAGCGCGCGCTCACGGAGAAAAACCGCGCCGAGGACATCACCCGCGTCCTCTACCCGAACGACAGCACCGTCGAGGGCAAGCGTCTGCGCATCAAGCAGCAGTACTTCCTCTCGAGCGCATCGCTGCAGGACATCCTGCGCACCTACAAATCCTCCGGCAACGGCGATCTTCAGCGCCTCGGCGAGTTCATCGCCGTGCAGCTCAACGATACCCATCCCGCCATGTCTATCCCCGAGCTCATCCGTCTGCTCATGGCCGAGGGCATCGACTTTGACCGCGCCTTTGCTATCACCCGCAGCGTGTTCTCCTATACGAACCACACCGTTATGGGCGAAGCGCTCGAGCGCTGGGATATGGACCTCCTGCGCAGCGTCGTGCCGGAGATCTGCGACATTCTCCTGAAGATCGAAGAGCGCCTGCAGCAGGAGTTCCCCGGCGCGAATCTCCATGTCGTCTGCGATGATCAGGCGCGCATGGCCGACCTTTCGGTGTATATGTCCCGCAAGGTGAACGGCGTTGCGGAGATCCACAGCCAGATACTCCGGGACGATCTCTTCCGCGCGTGGAACGAGAAATACCCCGGCCGCATCGTGAACGTTACGAACGGCATCACGCCGCGCCGCTGGCTCGGCCTCTGCAACCCGGAGCTCACCGAGCTCATCCGCGCCGAGATCGGCGAGGGCTTCCTGCGTGATCTTGACCGCATCGGCTATCTGCGCGAGCACGTGAGCGACGAGCTTGCCATGCTCTTCAACGCCGTCAAGCTGCAGAAGAAGAGCCAGCTCGCCGCGCACATCCGTGCCGCGGAGGGCGTGGACATTCCCGAGGAGTTCGTGTTCGACGTGCAGGTCAAGCGCGCGCACGAATATAAGCGCCAGCTGATGAACGCTCTCTGCCTTGCCGACTTCTATTTTGAGATCAAAAACGGCGGTCTTGCCGATATGCCGCCCACGGCGTTCATTTTCGGCGCGAAGGCCGCGCCCGGCTACCGCCGCGCGAAGGCCGTCATCCGCTATATCAACCGTCTTGCCGAGCTTGTGAACAACGACCCCGACGTGAACGGCAAAATGCGCATCGTGTTCGTGCAGAACTACAACTGCTCCTACGCCGAAAAGATCATCCCCGCGGCGGACATCTCCGAGCAGATCTCCCCGGCAGGCACGGAGGCCTCCGGCACGGGCAACATGAAGCTCATGCTCAACGGCGCTGTGACGCTCGGCACGATGGACGGCGCGAACGTCGAGATCGTCCGGCAGGCCGGGCTGGAGAACAACTACATCTTCGGCGGCACCGTCGAGGAGAACAACGCCGTGCGCGATACCTACGACCCCGAGGCGCTCTACGATTCCGACGAGCGCATCCGCCGCGCGATGGATACGCTTGTGGACGGCACTGTGCCGACCGACGACGATCAGAAGGAGCTTTTCGACGCCATACTCAAGGGCGCGAGCTGGCACCGTCCGGACAACTATTTCGTTCTGCGCGACTTTGAAAGCTACCGCGAGGCGCGGCTGCACGCGCTCACGGATTGGAAGGACCGCGTATCCTTCGGCAAAAAGTGCCTTTACAACATCGCCGCGGCGGGCATGTTCTCGTCCGACCGCGCGATCCGCCAGTACGCGGAAACCATCTGGGAGCTGCACTGAACCGGCATACAAGATCAAAAATGTCCTCTGCGCAAATTGGTGCGCAGAGGACATTTTCATTTTCATATGCTCGTTTGACCGGTCATTCCGCTTCGTCCGGCAGGAAGGGGGCGAACGGCTTTTGCATCAGCCAGAGATCGGTGTAGCACGTCACGGCCGAGAGCAGCACGAGCCAGAGAACGCTCACGCCGTAGAATGCCGCCGGGGATATGGCGAAGAGGATCACCGGCAGCAGATGGATCACCGCCATGAGAAGCGTCCTCGGCAGATACCCGACGCCGAGAAGCACCGCGTTTTTTATCGTGTTCCAGAGCGTATTTTCAAAGGTCGCCGTGAGCGGGAACGCCCAGATGAACACCATCAGCCACAGCGCAAAGCAGACGCCCGGCAGCACGAGCCAGAACAGCTGCTCCGGGAAGAGCGCGCGGAGAATGTATACGTCCGCGCCGAGGAGAGCGAGCGCCGCAAGCAGAATGAGCCAGAGCAGCGTGGATTTTTTGAAATTATCGCGAAACGCGCGGAAAAAGGCCGCGCTGTTCCAATGCCCCGATTCGCGGATCATGTTCCGCACCGCCGTGCAGAGCGCCGCGGTCGAAGCGCCGAGCGTGAAAACCGGCAGCGAGCACACGACCCACAGAATGTTCAGCCACGCGAGCTCCGCCGCCTGCGTGAGAAAGCGCAGGATGGGGGAATCCGGATCAAAGAGTTTTTTCATATTGCCACCTCCGGGAGAATAAGCCTATTATACAGGAACAAATGACCGCATGACAAGACCAACCGCACAAAAAGTTGACGAGGTTTTTGTGTAAATGACATAAAGTTAAGCGTTTTCGCCGAAACGCACTTGCAATATTTCTACAAAGAGGATAGAATACAGACAAGCTTGGTTGGAATCGTTTCCAATTCAGAGCTTTACTTACGGAAAAATTAGGAGGAAACAAACAATGAAGAAGCTTCTCGCTGTTCTTCTGGCTCTGGTCATGGTTCTGAGCCTCGTCGCCTGCGGCGCTGCCCCGGCGGAGACCCCGAACACCCCGGCTGAGCCCGAAACCCCCGCGACGGAAGAGCCCGCCGCGGAACCCGAAACCCCGGCCGCGACCGGCAGCGTGTACTACCTCAACTTCAAGCCCGAGTCTGACGCGGACTGGCAGGACCTGGCCGCCGCTTACACCGCGGAGACCGGCGTGCCCGTCAAGGTCGTCACCGCCGCTTCCGGCCAGTACGACACCACCCTGACCGCCGAGCTCGACAAGGACGCCGCCCCCACCATGTTCCAGGTCGGCAACCTCGGCGCTGTCAACAGCTACGGCGAGTTCTGCTACAATCTCGAAGGCACCGACGTGTACAACGAGATGACCACCACCGACTTCAACCTGAAGAACGAAGCCGGCGAGACCGTTTCCATCGGCTACTGCTACGAAGCCTTCGGCATCATCGTGAACAAGGCCCTGCTCGAGAAGGCCGGCCACTCCGTCGATGAGATCACCAACTTCGAGTCCCTGAAGGCTGTTGCGGACGACATCCACGCCCGCGCTGACGAGCTCGGCTTCGACGCTTTCACGTCCGCCGGTCTCGACGGTTCCTCCGCCTGGCGTTTCTCCGGCCACCTGGCCAACATGCCTCTGTACTACGAGTTCCGCGATGACGGCGTGACGGAGCAGCCCGCCACCATCAAGGGCACCTACCTCGAGAACTACAAGAACATAT
>OLQD01003584.1_pt1 | contig 10085 bp, 5 predicted proteins | sample 1672841 | NCBI WGS metagenome assembly OLQD01 (sample SAMEA3136729, study PRJEB25190) | human gut metagenome | biome: human gut; feature: human-associated habitat; material: faeces | place: Austria | collected 2013 | reverse complement strand
CTGGAAACCGTCGGCTACCACATTGTGGAGACCGAGGATGCTGACTTTGTCGTTTACAATACCTGTACCGTCCGTGAAAACGCCAATCTTCGCGTCTACGGCCGTCTCGGACAGCTTGGCAAATACAAAAAGAAAAATCCGGGCATGATCATCTCCCTCTGCGGATGCATGATGCAGGAGCCGCTCGTTGTCGAAAAGCTCAAAAAAAGCTATCATTTCGTCAACCTGATTTTCGGAACCCACAATATCTACCGCTTCGCTGAATACCTTGTCCGTTGTATGACCGAGGACCGCATGGTGATCGATATCTGGAAAGATACCGACAAGATCGTGGAAAATCTTCCGGTTGACCGGAAATATCCGTTTAAATCCGGCGTCAATATCATGTTCGGTTGCAACAACTTCTGCAGCTACTGTATCGTACCGTATGTGCGCGGCCGCGAGCGCAGCCGGAAACCGGAGGAAATCGTTGCAGAAATCAAACGCCTCGTTGCAGACGGCGTTGTGGAGATCATGCTGCTCGGTCAGAACGTCAACTCTTACGGAAAGAATCTCGAGGAGCCGATGACGTTTGCCCAGCTTCTGCGCGAGGTTAATAAAATCGAAGGGCTGAAACGCATCCGTTTCATGACCTCCCACCCGAAGGATCTCTCTGAGGAGCTGATCGATGCGATGTGCGACTGCGAAAAAGTCTGCCTCCATCTTCATCTCCCGCTCCAGTCCGGAAGCAGCCGCATCTTAAAGCTGATGAACCGCCGCTACTCGAAAGAGCAGTATCTTGACCTTGTTGACCGCATCCGCGCGAAAGTACCGGATGTCTCCCTGACAACCGATATCATCGTCGGTTTCCCTGGCGAGACAGAGGAAGATTTCCTCGAAACGATGGATGTGGTACGTAAGGTCCGCTACGACAGCGCCTTTACCTTCCAGTATTCCAGAAGAACAGGAACACCGGCTGCCGCTATGGAGGATCAGATTTCGGTCGATGTTGTGAAGGACCGTTTCGACCGTCTTCTTGCTGAAGTACAGGAAATCTCCCGTGAGGTAACGGCAAGACATACCCACACAGTTCAAGAAGTTCTCGTCGAGAGCATCAATGAACAGGATCCGTCCCTTGTGACCGGCCGTATGAGTAACAATACGCTCGTTCATTTCAAAGGTGATGCTTCCCTGATCGGCACGCTGCAGAATGTATATCTGGATGAGTGCCGCGGTTTCTATTACATGGGAACACCGGTGGAAAACAACTAAATCTTTCAAAAACAAAAATCCCGGATTTTCGGTTCCTGCTTTTACGGCAGGCATCCAGAATCCGGGATTTTTATTTTTACTTCGAAACACCTTTTGACAGCCGCACCTGATACACCAGATACGTAACCATCAGCATCGCTCCCGCGCCAATCCATGCGGAAATCTCAGCGAATGCGACACCGCGGAACGCAAAGTGCGGAACCGCAATCTGAACGATGCCGACACGCATCACAACTTCAACAACACCGGAAATCATCGGCAGTACCGTTTTTCCCATGCCCTGGCAGGCGTTTCGGAATACGAAAAGCCATCCAAGCGGAAACAATGCGATTCCGGTGAGCGGAAGAAAGATACAGGTGTAGGAAATGACGGTCGGATCGTTCAGCATCAGAGATGCCAGGAATTTCGGCGCGAAAATTTCCAGCGCCGCAAACGGCAGATTGACCAGAATCGACAGGATCACACCGGCCCATACGCCGCTCTTGATTCTGTCATACTTCTTTGCTCCATAGTTCTGTCCGGTAAAGGTCAGAAGCGCCAGTCCGACGGTCACACCCGGCTGCTCAAACAGACCGCATACCTTCATGCATGCCGCATACGCAGCCACATAAGCGGTTCCCATCTGGTTGACAAAGACCTGAAGCACCATTCCTCCGATGGCAGTAACAGAATTCATCACTGCAACCGGAAGACCTTTTCCGGTCAGCGCGGCAAGAATTTTTCCATCCGCTTTCCAGTCCCCCTTCTGTGGAAGCAATTCCGGTGCACGGAGGATGTGCCTGAAGCAGTACAGCGCGGAAATCGCCTGCGCCAGAACCGTGGCAAGTGCTGCTCCAAATACACCCATGTGAAGCGGAAACACAAAGAGAAGATCCAGCACAATATTGGCAATGGCAGAAAGCACCATGGAGACGAGCGGAACCTTGCTGTTTCCGACCGAGCGGAGCAGTGTCATCACAAAGTTATTGAAAATCGTGATGGTGCTTCCGGCCAGGATTGTTCCGAAATACACGAGAGTATCCGTCATCATATCCTCCGGCGTCTGCAGAAAGATAAACAGCCGCCGCATCAGAAGCAGGCTGAACGTTGTGATCACAATTCCGATGGCAAGGCAGATATAGACCGACATGGCAATCTCTTTCCGCAGCTTTTTTGTATCGTTTGCACCAAAAGAATGCGAAATACAGATGCCAAGGCCACCCGTCAGTCCGACGGCAAAGCCGATAATCAGAAAATGAACGGAGCTTGTGTTTCCAACTGCGGCAAGCGCCGTATCTCCGATTCCTTTTCCAACAACCATGGAATCCACGAAGCTGTAAAGCTGCTGGAACAGATTTCCGATCAGAATGGGCAGGAAAAACTGAAAAATCAGTTTCATGCTGTTCCCTCTTGTCATATCATTTGTTGTGTTCTGCATGGTATTTTTTCTATCCTGTCCTTTCTCTTTTAGAATTTCCTGTTTCTTTATTGATTCCCCCCTCGTCTTGTCAAGACCGCAAAATGCGGCTATAATAGAGCATAACTTAGACGAAAGGTTTTTACATCACTGGCATGAACAATTTATACGAATACATCGATCCAATTGCTTCCCCCTATGAGGCATTTCTTTCTGACAGCACCCGCGATCTCCTGCCGATTCCGGCGCACTGGCATTATTATGTAGAACTTCTCTACGTCCGCAAAGGCGAAATCGAAGTTTCCCTTGACAATGTCGTATCCACCTGCACGAAGGGCGCTGTCATTCTTTTTCCGCCCAAATGCGTCCACTCCATCGCTCTTGCGAGAGGTTCTTCTCCGGTTCAGTACGATGTGATCAAATTCGATCCCAATCTTCTGCCGTCCTGCAAAACGGATGAAATCGATCTGCGCGCCATGCTGCATGGGATTCACGCCTACCGCTGTCCCTGTATCTTTTCTCCGGAACAGACGGCCCAAATGAATCTTTTTCCGCTTTTTTCCGATATTCTTTCCGAATATCAGAATAAAGAATTCGGTTATTCGATGGTATTAACTGCCGATCTTCGGAAAATCGTCACCAAGTTTGCGCGGATCTGGCAGAAAAATGGTGATTTCTTTCTGGCTCCCGGCGTTCATCCTTCTTATGAAATCGGGTTTGACCTGATTTCCGAATACATCGATTCCCACTACTTTGAGGAGCTGACCGTAGAAAAACTTGCCGCGATGTGCAATATGTCGCACTCCACCTTTTCCATGAATTTCTACCGCCGGTACAATATGACCTGCAAGGAATACATTACAGCAACCCGGATCAATGCAGCCGAAAATATGCTTTTGTTTTCCAGCCACGACATCTCGTTTATCGCGCGGGAGGTCGGTTATACGGACTGCAGTTACTTTATCCGCTGCTACAAAAAACTGAAAGGCGTCACGCCGAAGCAGGCACGAAAACTCCAGCTTGGACGGTAACGATCATCTGTTTTCGAATTTTTTCAGAGAAAGAACGCACAGGCATTTGCTGCACGCTCTTTCTTTTTTATGTATTTCTTTAAAATTTTTCCTTATCTCTCTGCAGTCTCATAAACGCTTCTTACGCGGTATGCGCCCGATACGCCGGTTCCCTCTGCGGTAAAGTCTGCGGTCGGCAGAATGCGGAAGGTCTTTGTTCCGGCTTCCATATCCACAAAGTTATCGTCCAGACGAAGCACACCGTTCTCAGTCTCTACGCTGACAGATTTTGCAAAGTTCTCTGCGGTTACGGTTACGGTATCGCCGTCTACTGATACAGAAAGCTTCGGATCTGCAAAATGGTAATGCTTCGGTGCGCAGAACAGAGTTGATCCGGAAGATACTACGTTTCCATCAACAACCAGCTCATAGGTCAGATGAACTTCCAGCGGATCCTGATCGTTGAAATCAAGATGCGGCATCCACTGTCCGCCGTAAGCCGGTGCATTCACCTCGAAAGCTCCCTCTTTGACTACGGAAGAATCCGGACGGCACAGGGACCATTTTACGGTTCCGACGATCGGCTCACCGGTCTCATTGGCAACATGAAGGTCTGCACTGACATCAATCGGATGCGGCAGTGTGTTGACAAACGGTTTCTGATCGATCTCTCCGTGCTCCTCGCAGGAAAGCAAGACCGGTGCAAACATCTTCTTCTCTGCGTACTGCAGGGCTTTCCAGTTTCCATAGTAGTCCACGCTTGCCCAGGATGCTACCGGCCAGATATCGTTCAGCTGCCATACAACAGCACCCATGCAGGTACCGCGGAAGCGGCGGAAATGCTCAACGCCGTAACGAATCGCATCGGCCTGAAGAAGCTGTGAGCAGTACAAAAGCTCGTCGAAGTTCTTCGGATACAGGTATGTCTGTGAAATGTAGTTCAGGATCTTTCCGTTGGCAGCCGTATTTCTCTGGTGCATTTCCATGACACGGGAGAAGATGTTGCGGTCGCCGTCTTCGGTAAACCGTTTTACAGTCTGCAGTGCCGGGAAGGACTGGAATCCGAACTCGGACAGGAAACGGTAATGGTGGGAACGATAAGCGGTGAACGGCTCGCTTCCGTGCCATACACCCCAGTAATGGGTATCGCCGACGTTCTCTGCATTGCTGTTTTCGTAATTTCCGCCTGAAGACGGGGATGACGGCCAGTAGAATTTCTCCGGATCCTCTTCTTTGACGATTTTCGGAATGATGTACTCATACAGATGGATGTAATCATACGTCTGTTTCTTAGATTTCTGCCATGCCAGCGTTTCGTACTGGGTTTCCATCTCGTTGTTTCCGCACCATAGAGCAATACTTGCATGGGAACGGAGTCTGCGCATATTCTGACGGATCTCCGCGGAGATATTCTCTTCGAAGTCATCTGTCAGCTCGTAGGATGCGCAGGCAAACATGAAGTCATGCCAGATGAGGAGTCCTCTCTCATCGCAGACATCATAGAAAAAGTCATCGAGGAAGTATCCGCCTCCCCATACACGCAGGGAGTTAAAGTTTGCCTCCTGTGCGGATTTCAGCAGCAGATCGGTACGCTCTCTCGTCTGACGGGTTAAGATATTGTCCTCCGGAATGTAGTCAGCGCCCATCGCGAAGATCTGCAGTCCGTTGATTTCATACGCAAAGTTACGGCCCTTTACGGTCTTTGCAGGTTTATCGGTGATGATGATTTTTTTCTCACCGCTGGTCATGATCATGTTGTCGCCGTCATCGTAATCCGGTGACTGGCCGGTCATGTGCTCATCAAAGACTTCATCTTCCATCACGTCAGTATTTACGGTGATGGTACGAAGACCCATCTTCTTCTCCCAGGTATCCAGGATATCGTCTGCAACGAGCTCCACCTTTACCTGATACAGTGCCTGTGCACCATAGCCGTTCGGCCACCACAGCTCCGGATTTTCTACGGTAAGGGAAGCCTGTACATGATTGCTGCGAAGATCACAGGTAAGTCCGGTCAGATTCTTTGCCGGTGCAGAATTGGTCAGCGGATCCATTGTGCCGCTTTCTGCGGTCAGAACGGTTTTTCCATCCGGGGAAGTAACGGTCATTACGATCTTTGCTTTGCCGTCGGTTACACCCGGCATCCACTCGATTTCAGCATCTGCGGTCAGGCGGACGAAGTCAACCACATTTCCATGAACGGTTTTTCCAGTTACATGATGCTCCTGTCCTACAAATACCTGTGCCAGACGGGCAGTTTTTACTGCGAGAACAGAAGCCTCACGGAACAGTCCTGCATCTGGAAGACGCGGACCCCAGTCCCAGCCGTACATGCAGGCTGCTTTACGAATATGCGGGAATCCCGGCATTGCATCGGATGCTGCTCCAACCGGGCATTTTGCTTCTTCTTCTGCGATGAATTTTGTCGGGGAATGCAGAACCACTTTTACCTGATATACGGTATCGGCTGCATCACCTGCAACAAGATCGGTAATATCATACTCCCAGACACGGTTCATGTTGTCTGCGGAGCCGATTTTCTCTCCGTTCAGATAAACATCTGCGATGGTATCAATTCCGTCGAAGTGTAAAAACAGACGGTCCGCTTTTCTGTCTTCCTCACTGATCACGATCGTTGTCTCGTATGCGAAATCGTTCTCCATCAATTTCAGTGCATCGAGCTCATTGTCACGATAAAACGGATCCGGGATCAGGCCTTTCTCCAGAAGGGTGCCGTAAACGGTAGACGGTACCTTCGTTTCAATTGGAGTTTCCGGAATATCGTAAACATTTTTTCCGAGGACAGTTAATGTCCAGTTGTCTTTCAGACATATTGTATGCATTACAGTATGTCCCCCTTTCTTCATAGTTTCTGCTTTTTCGCGTAGTTTCACCACGCTTTTCACTTCATTTTTATCTTACTGCTTTTTTAACCAAAATGGTACAAAAAAGCTCTTGAAAAATAGGAAAAATCTCCAAATGCGAAACGATTTTAGAAAATTTCGGAAACAGTGAGACAAATTCTCAATCATCACTTTGACAGATCTGGAAAATGTGATAGAATAAAAATGTCGGCATCCTGAAAAAAATGCCGGCAGTATTTTTCGAAAAGAAAGATGAGGAAAAAATTATGATACCAGAAAGATTAGCTGCTCTCCGCGAAAAAATGAGAGCCTACGGCGTGGACGCTTATCTGGTTCCGACCGCCGATTACCATGAATCTGAATATGTAGGAACTTACTTTAAAGCAAGAACGTATATCACAGGCTTTACCGGTTCTGCCGGAACCGCCGTTATTACCCAGGATGAAGCGTGCCTCTGGACCGACGGCCGCTACTTCGTACAGGCAGCCAAAGAGCTTGCCGGAACCGGCGTTACTTTAATGAAAATGGGCCAGGAAGGTGTTCCGACCGTAGAGGAATACCTGCAGGCAAATACAAAAGAAGGCATGACCATCGGCTTCGACGGCCGCGTTGTCAATGAGATGCTCGGTGAGACACTGGAAAAGACACTTCCGGAGCGTTTTCTCTCCTATCGAAGTGACCTGATCGGTGAAATCTGGTCCGACCGCCCAGCACTTTCTGCAGAACCGGTATGGATTCTTGATTCCAAATATACCGGCGAGTCCGCTGCTGACCGTCTTGCAAAAGTCCGCGAAAAGATGAAAGAGAACGGTGCCGAGGTACATATCCTGACCGCACTCGACGATATTGCCTGGATGCTGAACATCCGCGGAAACGATATTCCGTGCAATCCGGTTGTCCTCTCCTACCTCATTCTGACCGAAACCGAAGGCCATCTGTTTATTCAGGAAGCAACTTTAAATGATGAAGTAAAACAGTATCTTGCCGGTCTTGGTATTTCGATTCATCCATACGATGCTGTCTATGATTTCGCTGCAGGCATCACAGGAAAAACGATTCTTCTGGAGAAAGCCAAAGTCAACTACACAATCTGCCAGAGCGTCATGGGCGAAAACACGATTGTCAATGTGATGAACCCGGCTTCCTCCTTAAAGGCATTGAAAACACCAGTTGAGATGGAAAATATCCGCAAAGCCCACGTCAAAGACGGCGTTGCTGTAACCCGTTTCGTTTACTGGTTAAAGAAAAACATCGGCAAAATCCCGATGGACGAAGTTTCCGTTGCAGAGAAACTGGAATCCTTCCGAAAAGAGCAGGAAGGCTACATTGAGCCGAGTTTCGGAACCATCTCCGCTTACGGCCCGAATGCCGCTATGTGCCATTATCAGGCAACGAAAGAAGATTTCTCCGTTCTACAGCCAAAAGGCATGTACCTCGTGGATTCCGGCGGACAGTATTATGAAGGAACAACCGATATCACAAGAACCATTGTTGTCGGACCGCTGACTGAGGAAGAAAAAGATGAGGTCCGCAGCCAGATCGGGGAATTCCGTAAATATGCGCCACTGATCCAGAATGGACGGTACTATCGCCTGACAGATCCGTTTAAGAGTGAGGTCTGTGCATGGGAGATCGTTGGAAATTCTCAGGAAGAAGTTTTGCTCAATGTTGTCATGGAGGAGATCCATGGAAATATGACTGTGAATTATGTGCAGCTTCGCGGCCTTGATGAGAGTGCACTTTATAAGGAACAGACTACCGGCAGGATCTATTCCGGAGCTGCTCTGATGCATGGTGGAATGCCGCTTCCTGCAGAGTTTGGGGAGTACAGAGCTTATCAGTATCATTTTGTGAGAGAATAAGAGCGTATTGAGACAGTAAGATAAATAAAAGGATCCGTCATACAGACAGCTGAAAAAGCCGATGTATGGCGGATCTTTTTTATCATAGCTCAGTGTACGGTGATCTGATAGCTCTTGATAAATTCCTCATCCGGTTTCAGCACATTGATATTTGCTTTTTCGGAAAGAGGTTTTTCAAAACCACAGTCATCACAGCGTCCCATCCACGGCTCCAGGCATACGAAGGGAGCACCGGGTACGGACCAGATACCGAAATTCGGGAAGCCCTCACTGGTAAGTGTCAGATATGGAGTTCCGTCCGGGAAGAGGATACCGGCCTTTTGGATCTGGCCGTTATCAAAAACAAGAGCGTCTTTATCAAACATGTGAGGAGCAATGGAACAGGTTCCGTTTTCAAGGGAAAGTGTATGTGGTTCGTCAGCAAGGACTGTTCCTACAGACGTATCGATAAGGAGATAGGTAAGAGTGTCCAGGCCTTCAAAAGCAAGACGGTAATCACTCTGGGATTCGCCTTCACGTACCGGAACACGGAATGCCGGATGGCCGCCGATGGTAAAATACATAGTTTCAGAATCATTATTAACTACTTCCCAGCATACTTCCAGGTCGTGCTTCTTCAGAGTGTAGGTGATCTTCAGAGCGAAAGCAAACGGATAAACATTCAGGGTTTCTTCAGAGGACTTAAGGACAAAGGAAAGGGAAGTATCGGTGATATCCGTGCAGATAAAATCGCTGTCTCTTGCAAAGCCGTGCTGGCTGGAAGGATATTCCTTTCCGTTCAGACGCCAGATATCTTTGTAGTTACGTCCCACGTTGGGAAAAAGTACAGGCGCATGGCGTTTCCAGTAAGCCGGATCTGCCTGCCAGAGGATCTCCCTGTCATTAGTCTTGTCATAGATGCCGGTGAGTTCAGCACCGTGATCGGAAACGGAAATCTTAAGAAAGCTATTTTCAATCGTTCGTGTCATGATAAACCTCCTGTATGACAGCATTCGGGTAATATTACCTCGGAATTGCTGCATGTTTTTTTCTATTTTAGCACATTTTTCAGATGATAACGAGAAAAATACAATCTGTGAAAAATATAACTGGAAAATCTGTCATATTTCACAAGAGAAATTGCTGTTTTTTGGAAGAATAACCTTGACTAATGAAGGATAAATCTATAAAATAATTATGTGCGTAGAAAACATACATTTTTTATGTTTTAAAGAACAATAATTAGGAGGAAAATGTAAAATGGCAAAATGGGTTTACATGTTTACAGAAGGTAATGCTACTATGAGAAATCTTCTGGGCGGCAAAGGTGCCAACCTTGCTGAGATGACAAACCTCGGTCTTCCTGTACCGCAGGGCTTCACAATCACAACAGAGGCCTGCACACAGTACTACGAGGATGGCAGATCCATCAACGATGAGATCATGGCTCAGATCATGGAAGCAATTACCAAGATGGAAGGAGTTACCGGTAAGAAATTCGGTGACAAAGAAAATCCTCTGCTTGTATCCGTTCGTTCTGGTGCGAGAGCATCTATGCCAGGTATGATGGACACAATCCTCAACCTTGGTTTAAATGAAGAAGTTGTTAACACTCTTGCTGAGAAATCAGGCAATGAGCGTTGGGCTTGGGACTGCTACAGAAGATTCATCCAGATGTACTCTGACGTAGTTATGGAAGTTGGTAAGAAATATTTCGAAGAGC
>OLQD01003583.1_pt1 | contig 10088 bp, 10 predicted proteins | sample 1672841 | NCBI WGS metagenome assembly OLQD01 (sample SAMEA3136729, study PRJEB25190) | human gut metagenome | biome: human gut; feature: human-associated habitat; material: faeces | place: Austria | collected 2013 | reverse complement strand
CATTGGCCCCGGCCAGCACGCCCCTTTCCCGGCCGTCCGGGCAGACGGTGCCCAGGGCGGTGGTGGCGGGCAGCAGCACATTCGGCAGCAGCAGCCGCACGATGGAAAGGCATAGCAGTGTCCGCTCCGTCGACCCTGCGGGGAAGTCCTTAAGCGGCGTGGCGTGGTGCGGAATGAAAGGACCCAGCCCCACCATCTGCGGCTTTAACTCCTGCAAAAAGCGGAAGTCCCGCACGATGCACTCCGTCGTCTGATAGGGTGAGCCTACCATGAAACCTGCGCCGGTCTGAAAACCGATCTCCTTCAAGTCCCGCAGGCATTGCAGCCGATGCGTCAGCGTCATGGAAACTGGATGAAGCCTGGCGTAATGCGCTTCGTCCGCGGTTTCGTGGCGGAGCAGATAGCGGTTTGCGCCCGCGTCGTAGAGCCGCTTAAAGCTCTCCCGCCCGCGTTCGCCCAGCGACAGCGTGATGGCGCAGTCGGGATAAGCCTGCCGCATGGCGCGGACGATGTCCGTCATGCGCTCGTCGGTATACCAGCCGTCCTCGCCGCCTTGCAGCACGAAGGTGCGGAAGCCCAGCGCATATCCGCTTTCGCAGCAGGAGAGGATCTGTTCCTTCGTCAGCCGGTAGCGTTCACAGGAGACATTGCTCTTTCGGATGCCGCAATAAAGGCAGTCGTTTTTGCAGTAGTTCGTCAGTTCGATCAAGCCGCGGATGTAGACTTTGCGGCCGTAGTGCGCGTCCCGAACGGCGCGCGCCCTTTCAAAGAGGAAGTCCCGATCCGCGCCGGACGATTGATCCAGCAGGACGGCAAACTCCGCATTTGTCAGGTCACGCTCTCGCTCGAGCCTTTCAATGAGTTCTTTCATACCCTTTCCTCCGCCAAAAAAGCGGCCCGTGCACACGCTCTTTTCTGCGCGTGCGGGACCGCCTTTGGTCTATTTTCTTGTTTTTCCCGCCGCCTTTCCCCTTAGCCGGAGCTTTGGGGTCAGAGCGCCGCAGCCTTCTTTTTGATCCGGAGCGCTGCGTTGGAAAAAGAATAACACATTCTGCCGCCGCCGTCAATTCTTACGGCTTCTGGAAGCAGAGGCTGATCTGCCCGGCATTGTCGCGGTGCATGAGCAGCAGCAGCCCGGCTTCATCGCCGAAGGCGCGAATCTGATCCAAGCTCACCCCGCGGCCGGAACAATGCACTTCGTAATCCGCGTGCAGGTTCTGTCCGGGCAGCACGATATCCAGATGCACTTTGGCGGGATAGGTGTCAAATTCCATGTCCCAGATGTGCATCAGGCCTCCTTTGCGCAGCACACGCGCCGCTTCGGCCAACACCTCGCGCCGGGTGGCTTCGTCCATATACATCAGCGCATAAAACATCGTCACATGGTCGAATTTGCCGTCCGGGAAGTCGAGCTTTCGTGCGTCGGCCACAACGCGGGCGCATTTTTCCGGCAGATTGTCGAATTCTTCAGGCTCTTTGTCTACCGCTGTGACCTGCCGTCCGTACAGGCGGCCGATCACGCTCTCACCGCCGCCGCCGATGTCGAGAATCGCGCCGGCCAGTGTTTTATCCAGCTTGATGACGGGCATAGCTGATTTCCTCCTACCGATGCGCGGGGTGAGGAGTAAGTATAAAAGCCTCGCCACGCGTGGGGTTACCTAAAGCATAACACTTGTAAATTTTCTATTCTATTCCTGGTTTTTCCTGCTGAACGGATGAAAAAAACCTGTTTTGTTTCACGATGTGGGTTGACGCAACATTCTGCGGTAGCTGGGCGCATCGGAGGGTGCTTCCGTCACGACGCACAGCGCGCCGCGCTCAATCATCTTTTCCATCCGCAGTGCGAGAAAGCCGTCGCCCACGCCGGGGCGGTCGCGTCCCAGCACTTCTCCGATTACTTTGGCTTGCAAAAAGGCCGCGCCGCCCTGTCGGTCGATTGCTCGCTCAATCAGGAAGTCATAAAAATCCTCCGGCACGCTGTGCAGCCTGCCGTTGATCTGCGCGCGCAGGGGAGCATTTTCCCGCATCAAATCTCCCCAAAGCGCGCTTTCTGCCAGGAGACGCATGGGGCTGCATCGCTGCGCCGCTTTGGAAAGGTGCGCAAAATTCTCCGGAAGCACATCGCCCCAGCCGTTGTATTCCACCCGCACACCGGCGGATTCCTCCGCCGCGGGCAATTCCGCGATCCAAAGCTGCTCTGCCGGCACACCCCAGCGCTTCATCTGGTGTGCAAACCAGGAAAGGCCGCAGCGCTCGTCGGGCTGGGCGCTCGTCCAGAGCCGCGCCTCTTCGCCTGCCAGCATTCGTTTTTTTGCGCTCTCCCAACCGGCCTTCGCGGCGGCAAAGCAATGCCGCGCGGCCTCTTCGCCGATTTCGTCCGGTGCGAAAGAAAACAGCGCCCGCAGCGTGTCCATTCGCGCACGGCCTATTCCCTCCTGTGCAATGTCGCCTGCGTCCAGCGCCAGCGCAAAAGGCAGCACGTCTGCGCTTTTGCACAGCCGGGCACAGACCAATCCGCCTGCGGCGCTCTCGCCGAACAGGATTTCCATCATGGCTTTTTCCTCCGTCTCTGTTATGCGTTGAGTATAGCACGGTGTGTATGATGGCGCAATCGCAAAGCCTTGGGGTAAATTGCGCCGAAGCGGCGGCTATGGTAAAATCATTTATGTCAGATTCAGGGAAAAAGAGGAGGAGTTTTCATGAAGGACGTGATTGCCATCGGCATTGCGGGCGGCACGGGCAGCGGCAAGACCACCATCCCCCGCCGCATCGCAGAGGCCTTCGGCGGAGACGTGAGTGTGCTCTATCACGACAATTATTATAAGCAGCACGACGATCTTCCCTATGAAGAGCGCGCAAAGCTCAATTACGACCATCCCGATGCCTTCGATACGAATTTGCTGATCGAGCATCTGGACGCGCTGCGCCGCGGAGAAACGGTGGAATGCCCAACCTATGATTACGCGGCGCACAACCGCGCTGCGGAAACCATTACGGTGCGCCCGGCCAAGGTCATTGTGGTCGAAGGCATCCTGATCTTTGCGGAGCCGGAGCTGTGCCGGCGGCTGGACATCAAAATCTTTGTTGATACCGATGCGGATGTGCGCATCCTGCGCCGCATTGTGCGCGATACCAAGGAGCGCGGCCGCAGCCTGGATTCCGTCGTGGAGCAGTATCTGGCTACGGTCAAGCCCATGCACGAGCAGTTCGTCGAGCCCTCCAAGCGCAACGCGGATCTCATCATCCCGGAGGGCGGGCACAACGAGATCGCCATGGATTTTGTGATCGAGCGCATCCGCGCCCATGTGGAGGGCAGGCGGTAGGAGCCGCGGCAAGGCTTGGTTTTATATCAAATATGGCGCAATGGGACATCCCCCCATCCGTCCAGGTGCGAATCACGCAGTTCGATGATGAGAAGTTGGGGATGAAGGTTTGGGGCTTATCAAGCTTTTGATCGACGATCGGAACGGCGGGGGACGATCTGCCCGCGCATCGGTTTGAACCGCAGGGTGCCAATCATCCTGCCCAATGGAAATATCTGTGATGCCTTTGATAAAGCTGGCGGCGCGGATGTCATCATTGCAGACGAAGCGCAATTTTTGCTCCGGAACAGATGGATCCGCTGGGTGCGATGGTGGATGAATGCGATTTGCCGGTGCTTTGTTTCGCGCCGGGGACGGATTTTCCGATCTATTTCTTTGATGGCGCGCTGTCTGATGGAATTGGCCGATTTCCATCGCCAAAGTCAAAACGATCTGTGCCTGCGGGCACAAGGCCATCGTCAACGTCCCCATTGCCCCGCAGGGGAACAGCGTTGCTCCGGTGTGCAGATCCGGCTCGGCGGCAATAGCTATCTTGCGATGTGCTGCAATGCCGGCCGGAGAAAAAGCGCCCGGCAATCCGACATTTCGAGTCGGGAGAAATGATTCAAAGCAAAATGAGACAGCGCGTGAGTTGTCGCTGTTTGTCTTTGGAAAAAATGAACCGCAAAGCGAACCGCTGAACCGCATTGCGGAAAACCTCACAAAAAACCGCCGGTTCAGCTTGTCTGCTGTTCGGCGTTATGCTATCATGAACACAGAAGATAAAATTTACAAGGGGGACGATGTAATGTTTTTTTACACCAAAGAAGAAGTGATCAAGCTTACCCCCCAGTGGACGGGCGAGCGCCTGGAGGACGGCCGTCCGAAGGTTCCCGCTTCCGTGCTGGAGCGCATGCGCAAGCTGACGCTGGAGGAAGTCTGGGGAACGGCCTGGATGCAGGGCTATGAGTTTCAGGCGGAGGGTCACTTCCTGCACACCCATCCCACCGAGGATCACCGCATGGTTGGCCGCGCCGTGACCTGCGTCTGCGTCCCGCTGCGCCAGGATCTGCATGAGGTCGCTACCGCCGAGTCCCGCGAGTTCGGCTTCATGGGCGGCTACAACAAGTCTGCGGTTGACCGTCTGGTCGAAGACGACGTCATGGTCGTTGACCTGTTTGACAAGGTGCACTACGGCACCTTCTTCGGCGGCAACCTGTCTACCCAGCTCAAGAACAAGACCAAGCGCGGCGGCGCGGTGGTCTGGGGCGGCATCCGCGACCTGGATCAGGTCAAGAAGATCGACGGCATCCAGATCTACTACCGCGGCAGCCATCCCACCCCGATCCGCGACTATGTCATGACCGGCTACAACGCGCCCTGTCGCATCGGCGAGGCCATCTGCATGCCCGGCGACATCGTCTTCGGCTCCAACGAGGGCGTGGTGGTGCTGGCCGCCACCAACCGTGTGGATATCCTCGATCCGGCGCTGCTGCGTCCCGGACGGTTCGACCGTCATCATCCCCGCGCACCTGGCGGAAAAGACCGTGGACAGTGCGGAGAAGTCCCACCTGAAGGACGATTTCGGCTTCGAGCGCCTGAAGCAGGGCGTCTACAACGCGACCGAGATCGACCATGTCTGGACGGAAGAAATGTGGAATGACTTTATGGGCTGGTTCAAGAGCGATGAAAATGCTCAGAAGTTCAGCTACCTCGATTGGACGGAAGATCTCGAACTTGCGCGCAAGATGAGAGAGGATCCTGAAACCATGCAGCGCATGGCTGCACGCTTCGGCGCCCGCGGCGGCAATTCCCCGGCTCGTTCCACCATCTAATTTTATCGCATCTTGAAAAAGCGCTGCCCGGCTTCGGTTGGGCAGCGCTTTTATCGCATTAAAAAGAAAAGAGGGAGAGCGCATGAGCAGTCTATACGATCGCGCGGAAATTTACGACCTGTTGGAAAGCGAGAAGAGAAACGAGGCTGCCCGAAGGGACTGGCAGGGCTTTCTGGGAGGCAGAAGCATACGGACGCTGCTGGACGTCAGCATCGGAACCGGCGGCATGACGCTGCCGCTTCAGGAATTGGGGATCGCGGTCTGCGGCTCCGATCTGAGCGAAGCCATGCTGAAGCGGTGCGGGGAAAAGGCGATGAAAAAACAGCGGCCCGTGGAGCTCAAGCGCTGCGATTTCCGGGATCTTTCCGCCTGGCAGGATCGGCAGTTCGACTGCGTGACGAGCACGGGCAATTCGCTGGGCTATGTCTCCAATGAGGAAGTGCGCAAAGTGCTGGAGGAAATGGACGCGCACGTTCGCCCCGGCGGCTATCTCTGCTTCGATTCGCGGAACTGGGAAAAGATTCAGCGGGAAAAGCAGCGGTTTTACCTCTATCCGCCCTTCTTCCACGAAGGAACCCGCATCAACCTCGTGCAGGTTTGGGATCACAACCCGGACGGCACCATCACCTTCAACCTCCTGTATACCTTCGAGCGGGAAAACAGGATCGTTCAAAAGGAGATTTTTGAAGAGCGGTATACGCCGTTTCCGCTGGAAATCGCCCGGCGGAAGCTGCGCGAAATGGGATATGGCGAGCCGGAAGTCAAACCCGTGCCCAGCTTTGCGCCCGAGACGGACTTTGAGAACATGGATTGGTACAGGATCATCGCGCAGAAGCAGTAGGTCTTTTTTGATAGATATGGAAGCGAACCATTTCGAGTTTCTGCCAATCGGCGTGAATAGAGGGAGTCAAAATGATGGAAATCGGTGCATAGGGCTGGCAGTCCTTCAACCGGGCTTGTTCAAGTACATGTATTTATCTGATCTGAAGGTAAGCAAGGAATACCGCGGGCGGCATATCGGACGAAGGCTGATGCAAAAATCAAAGGAGATTGCCGTTCAAAACGGCTATTGCGGACTTTATACGCAGGGGCAGGACGACAATCCGGGAGCCTGTTTGTTCTATTTGAATTGTTGTTTTTTTAATTTTGCCTGTTTTCTAATGCGGCCGGATGCGATATAATGAGCTTGGAACACAGAACGACAACATCCGAAAAACAAGGAGGATGATTTTTACCATGACTGCCTATGAATCGGCAAAGGCCCGCTATGAAGCACTGGGCGTGGATGTGGACGCGGCGCTTGCTGCGCTGGCGGACAAGGCGATTTCGATCCATTGCTGGCAGGGCGACGACGTTTCCGGTTTTGAGACGGCGGACGGCGCGCTCTCCGGCGGCATTCAGGCCACCGGCAACTATCCCGGCAAGGCTCGTACCCCCGAAGAGCTCATGGTGGATTTCGAAAAGGCCATCAGCCTCATCCCCGGCAAAAAGCGCATCAATCTGCACGCCAGCTATGCCGTGACCGGCGGCGAAAAGGTGGACAGGGATCAGCTCGAAGGCCGCCATTTTGACGCGTGGATCGATTTTGCAAAGAAGAATGATCTGGGGATTGATTTCAACCCCACCTTCTTCTCCCATCCGCTGGCGGCGGATTCGCTCACGCTTTCCAATCCCAATGAGGAAATCCGCATGTTCTGGGTGCGCCACGGCATCGCCTGCCGCCGCATTTCCGCCTACATCGCGGAAAAGCTCGGTCAACCCGTGCTGAATAACATAAGGACATTCCCGCCGACCGACTCGGCCCGCGCCTGCGCCTGAAGGACAGCCTTGATCGCATCTATGCCGAAAAGCTGGACGGCGTGATCGACTGCGTGGAGAGCAAGGTGTTCGGCATCGGCCTGGAAGCCTATACCGTCGGCTCTTCGGAGTTCTATATGGCCTATGCCGCGCAGCACCCCGGCGTTTACAACCTGCTGGACAACGGCCATTATCATCCCACCGAAATGGTCAGCGACAAGATTTCCTCGCTCCTGGCCTTCTTTGACAAGCTGCCGCTGCACGTCACCCGCCCGGTGCGCTGGGACAGCGACCATGTGGTTCGCCTGGACGACGAGCTGAGGGAGATCGCCATGGAGATCGTGCGCAACGATGCGCTCGACCGCGTGCTGATCGGTTTGGACTATTTCGATGCGTCCATCAACCGCGTCGCGGCGTGGGTCATCGGCACCCGCAATATGCAGAAGGCGCTGCTCAACGCCCTGCTGATGCCGCATAAAAAGCTCAAGGCGCTTCAGGACGAGGGCAAGTTCACCGAGCTTTTGATGCTGCAGGAGGAACTCAAGACCGCGCCGCTTGGCGAGATTTGGGCGCACTATTGCCAGACGCATGGCGTGCCCGCAGATGAGCGCTGGTTTGAAGAAATCCAGAAGTACGAAAAGGACGTTTTGTCCCTTCGCAAATAATTCCCGATCGGTGAGCAAAGAGGGGGCACAGGCGCTGTGCCCCCTCTTTGTACTGGATACTGGATAAGGAGAGTCCCGATGAACAAGAAATCCCGGCTGCTCCGCGCAGCGCTGATCCTTCTTCTGGCAGTACTGACGGCGGTGGGCACGAGCGGCTGCATGGCCTTGGCGCTCTATGCTGTCTCCGGCATTACGGCGGCGGAAACCGGCGTTTGCTCCACCTTTTATCCGCACGGCACACCCGCTGAGGGGACGGTGCGCATTCCCGTTTTTCTGGTGGAGTTTCCCAACGCGGCCTTCTGTCCGGATCGCCTGAGCGACGACGAGGTGGAGCAGATGCTGTTTGATCCCGACGATGCGGCGAGCATGGCGGCGTTTGAACGCGCCGCGTCCAACGGCAGGCTGCGCGTGGAGGGCGACGTGTTTTCCTATACCGTGCGGCAGGACAGCACGGATTATCAGGACGAAAGCGGCTCGTTTGAAAAGCTGGCGATGGAGGTGCTGGCGGCGCTGGACGGGGAGATCGACTACCGCGATTACGACAGCGACGGGGACGGCTATCTGGACGCCTTTGTGCTCAACATCGCGCAGGGCGATCAGGATCCTTATTGGTTCGGCTGCCAGACCTATTGGAACGAAAATCCGGATTTTGCGGTGGACGGTGTGCGTCCCTTCAACTACATTATCAACGACGCGCAGCCCGATGCGGACGGGTGGAGCATGGATTATTATGTCAGCGTCCTGTGCCATGAGTTCGGGCACTGCCTGGGTTTGCCGGATTATTACTACCTCGATCTCAATGCCGAGGAAACGTCGGACGAGGCCGATGGGCTGAAAGGTGCGGCCGGGCTGGAAATGATGGACGATATGGAAGGGGATTACAGCCAGTTTTCCCGCCTGATGCTCGGCTATCTCGATCCGGAAAGCGTGCAGATCTACCGCGGCGGAGAGGAAGAATTTCTGCTGACCTCCGCGCAGCGGGGCGGGGGCTGCCTGATCCTGCCCCGAGACGGAATGGGCAGCCGGGCAAAGCTGCTCTGGGGAGAATATTTTCTGGTGGAATACAATACGGGCGACGGAAACCTTTCCTGGTATGCCGACGAGGATTTCGGCGTGCGCATTTTCCATGTCAATGCGGAAACCGTGCGCTACGGCGACGGCACGCGGGGATTTACTTATGACGACGCGCTCTACGGCAGCGTCGATGGGCGGCGCGTGCTGCGCCTGGTGCGCGACGGGGAAGGCTATCTGACCGGCGGAGATGTTGTGGACGGCGATACGCCCGGCTTTGCCTGGTATGATGCGGAAGGCCGCAAAACAGTCGATCCGGGGCTGGTCCTGCGCTTTGAATGGGACGAAAAGGGGCGAGGGATGCACTGCATCGTGACGCCCACAGGGAAATAAAAAGCGGAGCGTGGGTTCCACAGAGCGATAAGTGCACCAGGATGATCTCATGCGGGATTACCGGCAGCAGGGCGATATGGCCGCCGGACTGCTGCGGCGGTTCGTCGGGAACCTGGAAAAGCTCAATGTGCGTCTGCGTGAGCTTGCCGAAGAAAAAATAAAGTGAGAGCGCCCCTTTCTGTCCGAATGATTTCAGACAGGGAGGGGCGCTTTGCGCGTCTTGAGATGCGAAGAAAGATATGCTACAATCAAAAAAAGAATGCGGAACGAAAAGACCGCGCCGGGATGCGCGGCGGGAATAGACAACTCTTTTTCGGAGGGAACAAAGATGCTCAACGAGACGGCAAACGAATGCCTCGGTGCGCAGTGGGTGCGCGCAAAGAGGGAAAGCGCCGGTGCGCTCGACCGCACGCAGGCGGTGCTGTTCCGGCTGGAAATCGAAGTGAATGCGCCGGTGAAGCGCGCGGAAATCAGGATTTCTGCGGCGGACCGCTACCGGCTCTATGTCAACGGGGAGTCCGTGGTGTGCGGCCCGCGCAAGGGCGACGCGCTCAACCGCTATTTTGAAACCGTGGATCTCGCGCCGTATCTGAAATCGGGGCGCAATGCGCTGACCGCGCGCGTTATCTCCTATGCGTATGACTGCGCATCGGGCGGCATCGGTGCGCCGAAATCGGTCTACGTCGCGCCCACCGGCGCGGTGCTGATGTGCCGGGGCGAGATCGAGACGCTGGAAGGGAAGATCGCTCTGTCCACAGGCGAGGCGAACTGGACGGCCTGTCAAGACGAATCCTTTGCGCTGCACAGCGAGGGCGCGGTGTACGTTGGTGCGCTGGAGGACTTTGACGCGGCGCGCTGCCCCGATTGGCGCAATGAGGAAGCAATGGGGTGGGAAAGCGCGGTGATCGCCTTCGGATCGGGCATCAACGATTACGGCGAATTCACACCGCTGCCGCTCAAAGGCCGCGCCATCCCCAATATGGAAGAGATCCGCATGGACTTTGCGGCGCAGCTGCCCGCGCGGGAGGGCGAAAAGGGCTTTGCCTTTGACGAAAGCGGCAGGGCAGTGATTCCCGCCGGGGAAA
>OLQD01003582.1_pt1 | contig 10092 bp, 3 predicted proteins | sample 1672841 | NCBI WGS metagenome assembly OLQD01 (sample SAMEA3136729, study PRJEB25190) | human gut metagenome | biome: human gut; feature: human-associated habitat; material: faeces | place: Austria | collected 2013 | reverse complement strand
GGCGCGCTCCGCCACCTTCCAGGCAATGGATTGCTCGTTCAAAGCTCCGAAAATAAGTCCCTTCTTTCCTTTCAGTAAATTGTATGCCATCGTAATTCAGATTAAAAATTCGGGCAAATATAACAATTTTTTTTCATTCGGACGACCGCCCATCCTCCCTGCACCCTGCAAAGGCCCTGCCGCCCGGCCCGGAGCCGCCTGCGATCCGACGCAAATTTTTATCGCCCCGGAATACGTAGTTCCGTCGGGTCTCTCGTAAGTAACAATACCAAGCAACATAGTGCCGCGGCCGCAGGCCGGGGCGGAACGACCGAACTAACCTTAAATTTACTTATGAGAAACCTTAGTCTGAAATCAACTCTGTTTCTTGCCGTTGCACTCGGTCTTGCCGGGAGTATGGCCTCCTGCGACAACGACGAGCCGACACCGAAAGATCGCTATTCGATCGAACTCAGCAGCGACAATCTGCATTTCACGGAGGAGGGAGGCAATTCGAGCCTGACCCTTTCGACGAACAGCCAATGGGAGGTACTGACAAAGTACGGACTGATGAGGAAGAAGTTCTTACAGGAGCACAAGAACGGAGTATATACGGGACTTCTTCTGAGCGGGAAGCTGAAGGAACACTTGTTGATGATACAGGAGCAGGCAGAGGAGAGAATGGAGCTTCTGACCAGACAGATGAAGGAGAGAGAGGGGATAACGGAGCAGATGAAAGCAGAGAATCAGATGCTCTGGGTAGCGAAGATGAACAGCATCGTACACTCGGCAGAGGAGATCGTGATGACGGAACTAATCTACAGTTAAATATCGAACAGCCGGAGGGAACCTATCAGCAGTTAAGCCTGTTTCCGAGCTTTGAGGAACAGGTTGGCACAATCGCAGCAGCGGAAGCAAGTATTCAATATACCATGCCCGCTGCTTTTTCTTTGCCACAGGAGCAGATTGACAGTATCTTGCGTAGTGGCGGCGGTAGGGATAACAGCAGAAAACGTATCTATGCCAAGTATCAGCAGGGTAAGACACCGGAAGAAATGGCAGAATTTTTAAAGAACGAGTATAAGACCACCGGAAAAGGTTTTGAGTTTGACGGAAATCCTGTTTCACTGTGGTTTGATGAAATGGGTATGCGTATCGGTTACGGTACATCGGCAAAGGAAAATACCCTTGCAGTGATGAGTTGGAGCGAAGTGGAGAGCCATATCCGTGTTATGGTGGAGAATGGTACTTATATGAGTGCCAACGAAGTATTCCTTGTGGATGCGGTGGAGCGTGAGAGAATTGCTACGGACATTAACAATTTCTTCCGTGACGGAATATCGGAAATGCCGGAGAGTCTGGAGCTTAAATTTTCCAATTACCCGGCAAGCATGGAAAAGTTGTGTGAGCTTTTAGCCACAACAGAAGGCAGAGAGCTGATTAAGGATGAGCTTGAAAAGGCAAAGGCACAGCTTGACAGCGGAGAAAAGCAGATTAAATGGCGGTATGTGAAAAGACCGGATTATTTATTAGAACAGCTTGCGGATTTAGGTGTGGAAAAGAAAGAATTTCCAGCACTTGATACGGTAGAGGTAAGGAATGAGGACTTTATCACACAGGACGAGATTGATTACAGGCTGGCAGGAGGAAGCGGTTTTGAACATGGAAAATTCCGTATCTATGAGTATTTCATGGAAGGGCATGACAAGAAAGATAACATTGCTTTTCTGAAAAATGAATATGGTACGGGCGGCAGCTCCCACGCACTTCCGGGAAGTGACAGAGCGCACGAGGATCACGATGCCAAAGGTATCCGTCTGGAGAAAGGTAACTATGGCAGTCCTTACGCAAAGGTGCTTTTAAACTGGAATGTAGTAGAGAAACGTATCCGGGAGCTTGTGCAGGCAGATAAATACCTTTCGCCGGAGGGAAAGGAAGCCTATGCACAGTATAAACAGGAACAGGCAGAGAAAGCCATGCAAAAAGAACAGGCGAAGTTGGAGGGTGGTGTAACCAATCAGGAATTAGATAGAGAAACAGGAACTGTTGCTGAAGGAGAACCAAAAGCACCGGAAACCGGAAAAACAGACATAGAGCAGTTAAATAAAAGGCTGTCTGAAATGTCGGCTGTGGTTAAAATCTGCGGAGCATTAGACCGGAAAGATGTGGTTGGCTGGAACGAGAAAACACAGGCAGTCACGATTGCTGACGATGAGCGAGCTTTGGAGGGAAAAGAGGTCTATGATTTCCTTTTTGCAGAAGCGGCAGACTATGTAATGATGCAGACAATCAGCGGCGAAACAGAAAAAGCTCTGGAGATGGACGGTCTGTTAAAGGATGCCGGACAGTATGCGGCACATTATGAGGGCGAGCCTGCCATAGAGCAGACAGAAGAACCGCCTTTGACTGCGGATGATGTTCAAAACCTTGTATTGATAGACCGGGAATATATCAGAGGTACACGAACAACAGTCTATGATTTTGAGTGTGATATTCGTGGGGAACATGATAAGCTGCAATATACGCTTGGATACCATGATGACGGAGAAGGCTTTACCATTCATACGGAGAAGGATGATATTTGGGAACGTATGCCGGAGCCTGAACTGGCACGATTGGAGGGCATTCTTGTCAGGGAAGCATTATATTTTAAGTACCATGATAAAATAGCCGGGGCAAAGAGCCTTGAGGACATGGAGGAGATTCGCTTCAGCATTATGGAAGAAGAATCTCCTTATTTTTCTGCTGTTTCCCAAAGAATATGGGGTGAATATGAACAGAAAAATGAAGAATTGTCCAATCCTATGCAAGAAAGTGAAGTGATTGCCGAACCAGAGCCGCAGAATGAAGCAGAAGCGCCAAAGGAACAGCCACAGATTGACAAATCGGGTGCAGTCAACTTCCACATTGCTCCGGAAACAGAGAAAAGTGACGGGAAAGGCTTTGCGGCAAAAGAAAAATTCCGTCAGAATGTGGAAGCAATCAGAACGCTTGAAAAGATTGAGGGCGAAAACCGTATTGCCACGCCAGAAGAACAGGAGATTTTAGCAAAATATGTGGGCTGGGGTGGTCTTGCTGATGCCTTTGATGAAACCAAAACGAATTGGGCAAGTGAATATCAGGAATTAAAGAGCCTGTTGTCAGCCGAGGAATACGATTCAGCAAGGGAAAGTACCTTAAATGCCCACTATACAAGCCCTGTGATCATCAAGGCTATTTATGATGCGATGGAACGAATGGGCTTTTCCAAAGGTAACATCTTGGAGCCGGCAATGGGTATCGGTAACTTTTTCGGTATGTTGCCGGAAAAAATGCAGGAGAGCAGGCTTTATGGTGTGGAGCTTGATGGAATTACCGGAAGAATTGCAAGGCAGCTATACCCGAATGCCGATGTGAAGATCACTGGCTTTGAAAAGACGGATTATCCCAATGATTTCTTTGATGTGGCAATCGGAAACGTGCCATTCGGTCAGTACAAGGTGGCAGACAGAGCCTACGATAAGCATAACTTCCTCATACATGATTACTTTTTCGCCAAAGCCTTAGATAAGGTCAGACCGGGCGGCGTGGTGGCATTTGTCACCTCAAAGGGAACAATGGATAAGAAAAGCCCGGAAGTCAGAAAGTACCTTGCGCAGAGAGCGGAGCTTCTTGGAGCGATCAGGCTTCCCAACACAGCCTTTAAGGAAAATGCAGGGACGGAGGTTACTTCGGACATTCTTTTCTTAAAGAAGCGTGACAGGGTAATCGACATCGAGCCGGATTGGGTGCATCTTTGTGAAAATGAAGATGGCATAGCCATGAACCAGTATTTTGCAGACCACCCGGAAATGATCATGGGAAAAATGGAAATGGTCAGCGGGCAGTTTGGCATGGAAGCCACCTGTACACCGGATACCACCATTTCATTATCCAAGCAGCTTGAAAAGGCTATATCCCATATCGAGGGCAGCATTGACGAGGTAGAGTTCGATGAGCTTGATGATGAGCTGGCAAGAGAAGCAATCCCCGCCGATCCAGGCGTGAAGAATTACAGTTACACTATCGTGGACGAGAGGGTGTATTACCGGGAAAATTCCATTATGAAGCCTGTGGACGTATCAGAAACGATGGAGCAGCGCATGAAAGGCATGGTGCAGATTCGTGACTGTACACAGGAGCTGATTGACTATCAGTTGAACGAATATCCGGAAGATATGATTAAGAGCAAGCAGGCAGAGCTTAATGAGCTGTATGATGCGTTTTCCAAGAAATACGGTCTGATCAATTCACAGACCAATAAGAGAGCGTTTAATCAGGATTCAAGCTATTGTCTGCTTTGTTCATTGGAGAAATTAGACGATGAGGGCAACTTCAAAGGCAAGGCTGATATGTTTTCCAAGCGAACCATTAAAAAGGCAGAGGTTGTTACAAGCGTGGATACCGCAAGTGAAGCACTGGCGGTGTCATTAGGGGAAAGGGCAAGGGTAGACCTAACCTATATGTCGGAGCTTACGGGAAAAAGCGAGGAAGAAGTGGCAAAGGAGCTTGCCAGAGTGATCTTCCAGAACCCGGTCACAGAAAAGTGGGAAACCGCAGACGAGTATTTAAGCGGAAATGTCAGGGAGAAGCTGGCAACCGCAAGGGTATTTGCAGAGAACCGTCCAGAGTTTGCAATCAATGTCACAGCTCTTGAGGGCGTTCAGCCCAAGGAGCTTGATGCAAGCGAGATTGAGGTGCGTATCGGTGCCACATGGATTGAGCCTAAGTACATCGAGGATTTCATGCGGGAAACCTTTGAAACACCGGATTACCTCTTTGACCGTAACCTTGTCGGGGTGCAGTATTCCGATGTGACAGGACAGTGGAACGTAAAGGGCAAAAATGCGGATCGTGGCAATTCACTTGTCAATATGACCTACGGAACGAGCCGGGCAAATGCCTACCGTATTCTGGAGGATTCCTTAAACCTTCGTGATACCCGTATCTTTGATACGATAGAGGAAGATGGGAAGGAAAAGAGAGTTCTTAACAAAAAGGAGACCATGCTTGCCAGCCAGAAACAGGAAGCCATAAGGGAAGCCTTTAAGGACTGGGTATTTCGTGATCCGGAGCGCAGACAGACCTTGTGTGCCAAGTACAATGAGCTTTTCAATTCCACCAGACCGAGAGAGTATGACGGTTCCCACCTAAAGTTTCCGGGCATGACACCGGACATTACATTAAGACCGCATCAGCTTAATGCGGTGGCACACCAGCTTTACGGCGATAATACCCTGCTTGCCCATTGTGTGGGTGCGGGTAAGACCTTTGAAATGATTGCTGCAGCAATGGAGAGCAAGCGGTTAGGGCTTTGCCAAAAGAGCTTATTTGTTGTACCGAACCATTTAACAGAGCAGTGGGCGAGTGATTTCCTGCGCCTGTATCCGGGTGCAAATATTTTAGCTGCTACAAAGAAAGATTTTGAGCCTGCCAACCGTAAAAAGTTCTGTTCCCGTATTGCAACGGGAGATTATGATGCGGTCATCATCGGGCATACGCAGTTTGAAAAGATACCGCTTTCAATGGAAAGACAGGCTGCCATGATTGAGCGGCAGATAACGGAAATAGAAATGGCAATCGAAGCGGTCAAGGCGGAAAAGGGAGAGCGTTACACCATTAAGCAGATGGAAAAAACAAAAAAATCATTAGACGCAAGGCTGAGCCGATTGAACGATACTTCCCGCAAGGACAATGTAGTAACCTTTGAACAGCTTGGTGTTGACAGGCTGTTCGTAGATGAGAGCCACAATTATAAGAACCTTTTCTTATACACCAAGATGCGGAACGTGGCGGGCATTGCACAGACAGAAGCACAGAAGTCCTCGGATATGTTTGCAAAGTGTCAGTACATGGACGAGCTGACAGGCGGCAAGGGCATTACCTTTGCCACAGGTACACCGATTTCCAACAGTATGACGGAGCTTTATACGAATATGCGCTATCTGCAATACAGTACGCTCCAGAAACTTGGTCTTGGCAATTTCGACAGTTGGGCGGCTACTTTCGGAGAAACGCAGACAGCCATAGAGCTTGCACCGGAGGGAACCGGATACCGGGCAAAGACAAGGTTTGCCAAGTTCTTCAATCTGCCCGAGCTGATTTCACTTTTCAAGGAAAGTGCAGATATTCAGACACCGGATATGCTAAAACTGCCTGTACCGGAAGCAGAGTATGAAAATGTGGTGTTAAAGCCGAGTGAGTATCAGAAAGAAATGGTACAGTCCCTTGCGGATCGTGCGGAGGCTGTTCGTGATAGGAAGGTAGAGCCACACGTTGACAATATGCTCAAAATCACCAATGACGGTAGAAAACTTGCATTAGACCAGCGTTTAATCAACGATATGCTTCCCGATGAGGATAATTCTAAATCCACCACCTGTGTGGACAAGGCATTTGAGATATGGGAGGAAACAAAGGAACAGAAGTCGGCACAGCTTATCTTCTGTGACTTATCGACACCGAAAGGAAATGGTACATTCAATGTTTATGAGGACATTTGCAACAAGCTGAAAGAAAAGGGTGTCCCACCGGAAGAAATCGCATTTATCCATGATGCCAATACGGAGAAAAGAAAAGCGGAGCTGTTTGCAAAGGTAAGAAGCGGACAGGTTCGTTTTTTGTTGGGTTCTACTGCCAAAATGGGAGCCGGAACCAACGTACAGGACAGACTGATTGCATTACATCATCTGGATGTGCCCTGGCGTCCGTCTGACATTGAACAGCAGGAAGGTCGTATTTTACGACAAGGCAATATGAATGATAAGGTCAAGATTTTCCGGTATGTGACGGAAGGCACCTTCGACAGCTATTCATGGCAGCTCATTGAGAACAAGCAGAAGTTTATCGGGCAGATCATGACGAGCAAGTCCCCGGTGCGTTCCTGTGAGGACATTGACGAAGCGGCGCTCTCTTATGCAGAGGTCAAAGCACTTGCAACCGGAAACCCTTACATTAAGGAGAAGATGGATTTGGATATACAGGTTTCAAAGCTGAAGCTCTTAAAGGCAAACCACACAAGCCAGCGTTACCGTCTGGAGGACAATATCGCAAAGCATTACCCGATGCAGATCACAGCCTTAAAAGAAAGGCTTGAGGGATACCGGGCGGACATTCAGACCTATGCGGCGCATAAGCCTGTGGATAAGGACGCTTTTTCCATGAAGATAGGAAACCGTACCTATACGGACAAAAAGGAAGCGGGTGCGGCGTTGATTGATATGTGCCGGAGTGCCAAACAGCCAAACATGGCGGTCACAATCGGAGAATATCAGGGCTTTAAGATGAGCGTGTCTTTTGACTCGTTCTTCTCCAAGTTTACGATCAGCTTAAAAGGAAGTCTGAGCCATGAGGTGGAAATCGGAGCCGATCCACTTGGAAATCTGCAAAGACTGTCCAATGCGTTAGAGGGAATGACCGGGAAAATGGCAGACGTGGAGCAGAAGCTTTCTAACGTGGAACATCAGCTCGAAACTGCAAAGGTGGAAGTTACAAAACCTTTTGCGCAGGAGCAGGAACTGGCGGAGAAGCTAGAACGCCTTGCAGAGTTAAATACGCTTCTGAATATGGACGAAAAGGGCGATAATGCACTGGATATGGGCGATGATGAGCCGGAGGACGAAAACGGAGAGCAGAGCGCACAGACGCAGGAAAGTGAGCCGAACAGGGCAGAAGATATACAGGCGGTGGCAGAGGAACCGTTAAAGCCTGTTGCAAGTTTCCTGATGTCGGAGCGTATCGCAGAGCATGACAAGGAGCGGATGTTAGCAGACGGTTCCGGAGGGAGGGTATCCGTTAAGGAGAAACTTGCCGAGATGAAGCAGAAAATATTCGATCAGAAGATGCCGGAGAAACCGGAGACTGTAAAGAGCAAAGGAAAAGAAGAAAGTTTATAGGAGGGTGCTATGGAAGCAAACGAACCAAAGAAAGAACAGAACACAGAGGAAATGGACGTTATGAAGCAGTTCATGGAGCTTTTGGGACAGCAGGGCATGAAAGAGCAGTCACAGGACTTTATGGAGGTCTTGCAGTATATCGCCGGGATGCAGTTACAGCTTTCCGCTATGGTGGACGAACTGCAAGGAGTACGGAAGCAGCTTGAAAGGATGCAGGAGAGCCAGCCGAAAGCAGCGGAAAGTCAGCTTTTGGATAAGGTGTCATACCTTCAGGAGAAGGTAAGCAGTCTTGCAGAACGCTTATCGGAATTGAAAGACCATTTGATTGACACCGCAGCACAGGCAGTAACCGCCTTTAAGGAAAAGGGAAGGGAGGAAATGAACAGGGTTCTTCAGAAAGGAATTTCCGGTGTGCAGTCGGTGCTTTCCGGATGCCGGGAGAAGATGGTTGATGTGCTTACCAGTTATGAAAAGACCGCCAACCAGATAGACAGTATCGGGGACGAGTTCAAGCAGATAGGGAACAGCGTAGCCAACGTGGGAAGGCTCTTAACCGGAAAAGGTACAAAGGAAGTGTCGGACGAAAAAGAGGGCGTTGCCCTTACAAGGGTACTGAATATGCCTGTAAAGAAGCATATCTCAGCCTTAAAGAAACAGGTGGAGCGGATTGACGGTGCAGTAGCGAAGCTGGATAAGATCTGTGCCGGACTGGATACCGGAAAGGATAAGGAAAAAAGCAGGGTGTCCGTCAAGGAAAAGCTGTCACAGATGAAAGTGAAATCGGAACAGCAGAAGAAAGAACCGGAAAAATCAAAGACCAAGAGTCAGGAAGCAAGTTTATAAAGGTTTATGGAAAGAGCAGGTAGCAATCTATCTGCTTTTTCCTGTTATGTGGTTATCGTAAGCAGAGAAGATTAAGTGACGAGCAGAGGAAACAGGCAAGGTTGCGATGGAGAAAATCAATTCAGACGAAAACAATAGGCAAATTTAAAGTTGATAAGAATTCACCGATATATTTATTAGACTATTCAGCATTACACATCATTACAGTTACATTTCAAAGCATTATAATTGTTTCACTTGAGGATAGATGCTAAAATAAATTTTTTAAGGAAAGAGGTGGTCGTGTGATTAACATAGCAATTTGTGATGATGAAAAATACATATTAGATAAAATCAAAAAGCTGGTATTTGATTTTTTTCATAGAAAAAACGTAGAAATAACTGTTTCACAATTCGGGAGTGGTGAGGAATTACTGAGACACAACAAAAATATAGATATTCTGTTCTTAGATATTCAAATGGATGGAATAGATGGGATGGAAACTGCAAGGAAGATGCGTAGTCAAAATTATAAAGGATACCTAATTTTTATAACAGTTCTAAAGGAAATGGTGTTTCAATCCTTTGAAGTCCAGGCATATGATTATCTGGTAAAACCGATTGAAGAAGAATGCTTTGAAAAAACGATGGAGAGATTATTTTCTGCTATGCAAAATGCAAAAGACGCAAGTTTGCTTGTCCAAAAGGGATACGAGAGTAATATTATTGCCTTTGATGACATTGTTTTTTGTGAAATTATAGACAGAAAAATATATCTGCATCTAAAAACGGAGGAAGTTATTGATTACTATGACAGAATTGAAAATCTTGAAACAAAACTAGATGGGAGATTTTTTAAATGCCATAGAAGTTATTTAATTAATTTGAGCCATCTGAAAAGTTATAAAAATGGGATGGCGTATATGATAAATGACAAACAGATACCTGTATCACGCTTACGGAGCAAGGAATTTTCAAGTGTTGTTTTGAAATATATGAAGGAACGGAGAGTGTGAAAGAATGGATGGATTAGATATTTTCAATGTATATATTATGGGAAGCATTGAAATGTTGACGGTTTTTCATTTCTTTACCAGATTTCTTAAGAAAAAGGTAAAGTTTATTTATTATATATTGTTTGCCTTTCTTGGAATGACGATTATGATGTTTTTTCCAACCGGCAGTATTATGGAATTATTGGTATATGTTCTGCTGTTGATGGCAGGAGGATTTTTTATATGTAGAACATACAATATATTTGTCGGGTTATATGCAGTTGTAATGATTGAAATAATGCACTTATGCTATGGAGTTTTTAATTCGATTTCGTGTATTTTATCTCCCTTGTTTTTTCAGGAAAATCCTAAAGCGGTTAGCG
>OLQD01003577.1_pt1 | contig 10105 bp, 7 predicted proteins | sample 1672841 | NCBI WGS metagenome assembly OLQD01 (sample SAMEA3136729, study PRJEB25190) | human gut metagenome | biome: human gut; feature: human-associated habitat; material: faeces | place: Austria | collected 2013 | reverse complement strand
AAGCGACAGAACGGTCTTGCGCAGCAAGATGGAGGGGCCTCGCCCCGACAAGTTCCTGCGGAGGCACTACTCAGAACAGTAAGCAGGAATGAGTAAAGGCAGGGTATCATCGTGGCGATGGTATCCTGCCTTTTGTGCGATAGGATGATTATAAGCCAAAGGCTCTCACCTGTTCTGTCGTATGCGCAGAACGAGCGAGAGCCTTTGTGATGAAAAGAAGAAAATGAAGGAGGATAGCTTGTTATTTGGCGGCTTTTTCGCCCTCCGGGAAGATGATCTTATTCACAAAGAAGAAGATCACCATGGAGATGCCGCCGTTGAGCACGGTGGTGCCGATGTTGTAGATGAAGTCCGGCACCAGCAGGCCAGCCACGGCAACCCAGATGCAGTTGATGGAGTTGACGATACAGGTGATGAGGCAGAAGGCCAGCACATACCAGCCGATCTGCTTGGCCAGGTTGCCCTTGCTGCGGAACACAAAGCTGCGCTGGATGGGGAAGTTGATGCACTCCCCAATGACCATGGCGATCATATAAGCGCAGAAGTAGGGCAGGCCGCCGTGGGCGGCGTCGTAGCCCAGGATATTCCACTTGAAGGTCTCCCCAAACAGGGTGATGTCGATGCCGGGCCAGCCAAAGTCCACCACCGGCAGACTGGCAAAGGCCTTTGGCAAAAACTGCAGCAGCAGATATTTGAACACGGTGATGAGGTTGGACACGATGACAAAGAGGCCGCCCTCACGCACCCACTTGGCAGCGGCCGGGTGCTTGGCCGCAAAGTTATTCCAGAAGTTCATAGGTTGGCTCCTCTCAGCTGTTTTTCAGGCGTTCTTCCATGCGGCTGTTCAGCACCACATTCTTCAGAGCCTCCCAGATCACCCGCACCAGGCCGATGATCCAGAAGCCCTTCAGCTCCATGACGATGCCGTCCACCATGCCCATGCTGATGGCACCATTGGTCATTTTAGCCAAAGCACGCAGGGGCATATTGTACTGGAACAGGATGTTCAGGTCCGGTTTGCCGTTTTTGATGCTGCGGCGCAGCAGGGCCCCCAGCACAGCGGCAGCCAGCCAGCCGATGGGGCTGCGGCCGTGCCCCATCTCGCCCAGGGTCATGTTCCGGTCGATGCGGACCTTGTTTTCCGGCAGGGGACGGCCCAGCAAAGCCTCGTACTCTGCATCCGGCACGCTGGTCACCTCTCCGGTCTTGTAGTGGGGCAGCTCCAGCCCGGCATAGGGGTCCGGGGCGTGGGTGCCCTCCACCGTCACCCCGGCGGTGAGCCGGATGTCGGTACTGGAAGCGCCCACCAGCAGCTGGTAGCTGCCTCCCTCCACCTCCCAACGATCGGTCTTGACGTTCCAGTAGCGGAACGCCTTGTCATCCAGCGGGATGGTGACGGTCTTGCTCTCTCCGGCTTCCAGCTGCACCTTGAAAAAGCCCTTCAGCTCCTTGGCGGGACGGAAAATTTTTGCATCCGGTTTTGCCACATACAGCTGCACCACCTCGGCACCTGCACAGCTGCCGGTGTTGGTGACCGTCAGGGTAACGCCCTGGGCGTCGGCCTGCAGGTCACTGTAGGCAAAACTGGTGTAGCTGAGGCCGTAGCCAAAGGGGAAGGCCGTGGGCACCCCGGCGGTGTCGTAGTAGCGGTAGCCCACATACAGGCTCTCCCGGTACTCCACGGTGCGGCCCTGGCCACCAAAATTTTCCCGGGCCGGGGTGTCGGCGTAGCGGCAGGCCCAGGTCTCGGCCAGCTTGCCGCTGGGGTTCTGGGCTCCGGTCAGCACCTCCACCAGGGCACCGGCACCAGCCTGGCCACCCAGGCAGCCGTAGACCAGGGCCTTGCAGTCCTTGATCCACTGGCTTTCCAGGGAGGAGCCGGCACTCAGCAGCACCACCACGTTGGGGTTCACAGCAGCCACGGCGGCCAGCAGGTCCAGCTGGTTCTGGGCCAGCTGCATATCTGCCCGGTCGATGCCCTCGCTCTCCTTGATCTCGTCCAGGCCCATGCACAGCAGCACTACCTTGGCGTTCTTGGCCAGCAGCACAGCCTCGTCCTGCAGGGCCTGGTCGGCCTTGCCCTGGCGGTCAAAGCCCTGGGCGTAGCCCACGCTGTTGAGGCCGCTTTCTGCCAGGCAGTCCAGGAAGGAATCCACCTGGATGGAGTTGACGGCACTGGAACCGGCACCCTGGTACCGGGGGGTCTTGGCAAAGTCGCCGATGACCGCCACCGTCTCCCCCTTGGTCAGGGGCAGCAGGCTGTCCTGGTTCTTCAGCAGCACGATGCTCTGGGCAGCGGCCTGCCGGGCCAGGGCGTGGTGGGCGGCAGCGTCGAACTTGCTGGGGGCAGCGTCCACCGCTGCCTTGGTGGTGAACACCAGCTCCAGCAGCTCCTCCAGCCGGGCGTCCACGTCGGCCTCGGTGATCTTGCCGGTCTCCACAGCCTTTACCAGCTCCCGGATGGAATCGTCGCCCGGGCAGGGCATTTCCAGGGTGGAGCCGTTCTTGACCCCCAGGGCGTGGTCGTTGGAGCCGCCCCAGTCGGTGACCACAGCCCCCTCAAAGCCCCAGTCCTTCCGCAGGATATCCTGCAGCAGGTGGGCGTTCTCGTTGGCGTAGGTGCCGTTGACCAGGTTGTAGGCCGACATGATGGTCTTGGGCTTAGCCTCTTTGACCACCATCTCAAAGCCCGTCAGGTAGATCTCCCGGAGGGTGCGCTCGTCCAGGATGGAATCCGAGGCCATGCGCCGCAGCTCCTGGCTGTTGGCCGCAAAGTGCTTGGGGCAGGCGGAAATGCCGTTTTCCTGGATGCCCCGGACGTAGGCAGCGGCCATTTTGCCGGCCAGATAGGGGTCCTCAGAGAAATACTCAAAGTTCCGGCCGCACAGGGGGCTGCGCTTGATGTTCAGGCCGGGGCCCAGCAGCACCGATACCCCCTGGGCAGCAGCTTCTTCGCCCATGGCCCGGCCCACAGCCTGCCCCAGGGCAGGGTCCCAGCTGTTGGCCACGGTGGCCGAGGTGGGGAAGCAGGTGGCCGGCACACTGGGGTTCAGGCCCAGATGGTCGGCGGCGCCCGCCTGCTTGCGCACGCCGTTGGGGCCGTCGGACAGGGTAATGGCCGGGATGCCCTTGCCCGGCAGCGCCCGGGTGGTGAACACCGTGCCGCCCGAGAGCAGGGCGCATTTTTGTTCCAAATCCAAGCTGTTGATGATATCTGTATGTTTCATGGATCGCTCCTGATAAAAAGAAGGGGCGACGGATGCTTTGCCCGCCGCCCCTTCCGTTTTTTGTATTACTCAGACGGTTTTGATGTCGTCCTCTTTCTTTTTCCGGAAGCGGAAGATGGTCAGGATGACCAGGACTGCGATCAGACCGCCGCAGACGCCATCCACAGCGTAGATGACCTTCTGGTAAGGCTCGACCTTTGCCAGATAACGGCTGCCCGGCATACCGCCGTTCATTGCCTTGGAGTTTGCAATGGTGTACAGGATGTTGTGAACTGCCTCACGGCCATAGTGATAATCCGAAACATCATCCTTGTTGAAGGTATAACGTGCGCCGGTGGGCAGGTTGGTCAGCTTGCCGTCTGCACCGGCCTGGATCATCTGGCCAGCGTCCATAAAGACACCGGTGTTTGCGTTGTCGGTGATGATAAAGCCGTGGAAGCCCCACTCGTTGCGCAGCAGGCCGGTGATCATGTTGTAGTTGCCGCCGGCCCAGGTATAGCCAACGCGGTTGAAGGAGGTCATGATGCCGGTGACGGACGGGATCTCGGTGGTGGCATTGCTGTAAGTGCCGTCGCCGTTGTCCTTTGCATAGTTCATCTCGGCCTTATCAGACTTGACGCACATCTCAAAGGGCTTGAGGTAGATCTCGCGGGCCGCCTGCTCGTTCAGGAAGGTCGCAATGCTGTACTGGCCTTCACGGTCGCCGCGGTGGTTCTCCTGATCGTTGATGGCGTAGTGCTTGACAAAGACATACATACCGCGGGAGATGACGCCCTCACACTCGAGGGAAGCAATGTGACCGCCGATGAACGGATCCTCGGAGTAATACTCGCTGTTGCGGCCGGAGAATGCAGTGCGGTGCATGTTGACTGCCGGTGCATACCAGCCATCGACATCCAGATAGTAGGACTCGTCGCCAATGTTCTCGCCGTAGTGAGTGGCCAGATCATCGTTGTAGGTCTGGGCCAGAACGATGACGCCGCAGTGGGCGATGTTCCTGCTGAAAACAAAGTTGCCGCTTGCATCAAAACCATAGTTCACCAGACCGGTTGCCGCGTCACGGTCTGTTGCAGCAGGCTTGTCCACGGACTTGATGGCTGCCGTACCATAGCCGGACTGGGTGATCAGGGTCTGGTAATCGCTGGGGGTCAGCTGGTCGAGCAGGTCGTTCCACTTGGGGTCGTTGTAATCCAGACCACGCATATCGATCAGGCCGAGGCCGTTGTCCTTGCCGTAGACAAGCTCATCGGTCAGGGTAGAAGGATCGGTGGGGTTCAGGGAATCGAAGGAATCCAGCTTTGCCAGATCCTCGCTGCTGATGGTCTTATAGTAAGTATAGGAAGCGGGGTTGCCGTTTGCATCGGTGCCGTTGATGGGGTTGCCCCAAGTGCTGATCTGGTCGCTGACCTCGCCGTCAACAGTCGGCCAGGTGCCAGTCCAGTCGTTGCGGGACAGATACTGGAAGCCGCCGTTTGCCTGATCCAGCTGGTTGGTGACCTCCACGCCGGTGGTGGTGTCGTTCTTATAGGTCGTGGTATCCACGGTGCCGTTGGCCGGGGTATAGGTTGCAACAAAAGCAGTGTCGCCGTCGGCGGTCATGCCGTCTGCCACGGTCTTGCCCTTGGCAGAGAGGATGTTGTTGACAGCATCGTGTGCATTCTTAGCTGCGGTGATGTAGTAGTCACCGGCATCCAGGATGTAGGTCTTGGCGTTGGTGTAGTCGTAGGACTTCAGCTGTTCCTGGTCGAAGGTGACCGTCACGGTCTCGCTTGCACCGGGAGCCAGCTCCGAGGTCTTGGCATAGCCCACCAGCTCCACAGCAGCCTTTTCCACCTTGTTTGCCTTGTCGTAATCGGTATAGGGGCTCTGTGCATAGACCTGTACGACATCCTTGCCGGCCACATCACCCGTATTGGTGACCTTGACAGTCACGGTGCAGGTATCACCATCCCAGCTGGTGTTGTAATCCGACCAGTCAAAGGTGGTGTAGGACAGGCCGTAGCCGAAGGGATACATCACAGCATCGTCGTAGTTGTAATCGCCCGCATTGCCCTGACCGAGGACTTTATCCTCGTAACGGGTCTCGTAGTAGCGGTAGCCAACATAGATGCCCTCTTTGTAGCTGACGTAGTTGTACTTGGTGAGGTTGCCATTCTCATCGTAGTAGGCAAAGTCGCCGAAGTTCTGCGCCGCCGGGCTGTTCATGGCATCCACTTCATAGGTATCCACGGTGCGGCCGGAAGGATTGACCTTGCCGGAGAAGATCTCAGCCAGAGAGCACAGGCCGTAGTCGCCCATGGCAGGAGCCGAGATGACCGTGTGGATGCTGGGATAATCCTCCACCCAGCTCAGATCAACCGCTGCACTGGAGTTGAGCAGCAGCACGACATCGTCAAAGTTGTCGTTCAGGTACTGGAGGATCTCCAGTTCCACGGAATCCGGCTCGAGGTAGGTCTTGGTCTTGTCCTCTTCCACATCGGTGTGGTTGTACATGGAGCGCGGCATATCGCGGCCTTCGCCCGCCACACGGCTGAACACAAAGACCGGCACCGTGCCCTGCATGGAATCGGTCAGGCCCGGCTCCGCCTGAATGACGGACAGCGGGCACTCGTTGATGGAGAAGTCCTCGTCATCACCGTAAGAGACCGAGCCGACACCCAGGCCGTAATCCTTGCCGTTGCCTTCGGAATAGAATTTCCAGAGGTCCTCGTTGACACCGAACCCGGCATCTTCAAAGGCCGTTTTCATATCGACTTTGTTGCCGCCGATGTAGCTGACAGCAGAATGGCTGACAAAGCTGAAGGTGGTATCCGTGCTGTACGGCATTCTGCCTTCATCGTTCTTCAGCAGGACGATGCCCTCTGCTGCGATCTGCTTGTTCAGGGCGATCTCGTCCTGTACCAGCGCTTCTTCCGTGTCAAAACCGGGCTTGCTGTACTCCATGTTGATGCCTTCGGTCTTGGCCTTGCTGTTGTCGATGCCGCCGCTCTTCAGCCCCAGGATGCTCTGCACACTGCTTGCGTTGGGCGGGATCAGCACGTTGGCCGCGACAATGCCACCGGCCAGCGCGATACACAATACACCGGAAACAGCGGTTTTGACGATCTTACCGACCATCTTGCCGCCTTTCTTTTTCTGTGCCATAACTCGATTTCTCCTTGTCTTTTTCCTACACCGGCCCGGGCCGGTGCCTGCTGTCCAGAACGCGTCCGTTCTTTCATTGGATGTATTGTAGCACGTCCGCCGCCCGGTGGGACGTTTTCTGCATAATCTGTTGCTTCTGAAGCACAATCTGCAAAAAGTTTCAGAAACGCCGCCCTTTTTATTGTGCTTATCCACAACTTAAAAAGCGGAATCTTGTGCATTCCGCCAAACAAAAAGCGGCAGGGGATACCTGCCGTAAAAAATCATTCGTTTTTGGGGAGTGGGAACAGGATGCGCAGGGTGCACCAGTTGTTTTCCCAGTGCAGCGTCATGCTGCCGCCGCGCTGCCCGACGGTGGTGCGGACGCTTTTCAGGTCGGTTCCCTGCGGCAGACCGTCCGCATCCAGCGCCGGGGCAGTCTCTGTATAGTGCTCGAACCGCAGCATGGCAAAACCGCCCTGACTGTACACCGCCACCTTGACCAGCCGCTTTTCGGGGTCCGGCTCGGCGCGCACGGCGGCAATGGCGTTGTCCAGCGCCACGCCCACGATGGTGCACAGCTCCCGGATGGTGAGAAAGCCCAGCATCCTGCCGTCCGCTACGCTGGTGATGGTGATATTCTCCTGCTGGCATTCCATGGTCTTGGCGGTGAGCAGGGTATCCAGCACCAGGTTGCCGGTCTTGTTCTCGGCCTCGTACTGGCGGATGTTCTGCTCCATGGCAGCAATGGCGGCGTTCTGCTTGGTCTGGTCCTGCTCCTCCCGGATGCGGGCAAGTTGGACTTTCAGTTCATGGTACCGCCGGTTGATGAGGTTGATGCCCTCCTTGCTGCGCTTGTACTGCTCGTACTGGCGGTGCAGCACCTCGTCCATGGCGGCAAGCTCGCTGTGCAAAGCGTTCTCCCGCAGCTGCTCGTGCTGCACGGTCAGGATCAGCACACCGGAAAAATCCACCAGTGTGCGGATGGAAAAGATGCTCATGTTGATATCGCTGCCCGGCAGAAAGCCCAGATTGCTCACCGCAAAGGCGGTCAGCGCCAGCATGACCGCCGTCAGGGCAGCGCTGCCGCCGATCTGTAAGTGCCCGGCGGGCTGGGGGCGGCGGTGCAGCCAATAGCACATTCCCCCAAACAGCGCCCCGTACACCAGCACCAGCAGCAACAGGGAAAGCGGCTCCCACGGGCTGCGGGTAGGCCAGAGGGCGCAGTGGAGCTGCCACTCCACGCTGGCGGCAAGCTCTGCCAGAATAAACGCCCGGGCGCAGTGATACCCGGCTTCCAGCAGGGTAATGCTCCACACGCCCCACAAATATAAGTAGGAAAGCCCGATGGCCGCTGCCATGCAGGGGATCCAGAACCTCCCGGGCACGTTGCCTGTCAGCCCCAGAAACGCCGACAGCACCGCCGCCCACAACAGGGTGACGCCCGCAGTGACCGTCTTGGAAAAGCGGGGCACCAGTGCCGGTGTGATCAGCAGTACCGACAGGCACTCGGCAAGGGCGGTGTACAGCCGGGGGATGTCCGGCAGCGCAGTCATGAACCCTCACCTCCGATGTAGTCGGTAAGGGCCGCCAGAAAGCTCTTGCGCTTGGGGCGGCTGACCTGCAGCTCGCAGGGGCCCACCTGCACGGTGCTCTGCCGCAGCTCCCGCACCTGTGCCAGATTGACAAGATAGCCGCTGTTGCACCGGGCAAAGGGGCAGGCAGCCAGCTTTTCTTCAAAGGTCTTGAGCGCACCCGGGGCAGAAAAATCCCCCTCGTCGGTGTAAAAATGGACCCGATGGCCCTCACTTTCCAGGTAGTAGATGCTGGCGGTATCCAGCCGCCGCAGGCCTCCCTCCACCGGCACGGTCAGGTAGCGCTTTGCCCGTTTTTCCAACCGGGAAACCGCCTTGAGCAGCTGCTGCGAAAAGGCGAAGTAGGGCACCGGCTTCAGCACATAGTCCAGCGCTCCCACCGAGTAGCCCCGGATGGCATACTGCGCCATGTTGGTGATGAAGATCAGGATCACCTCTGCATCCATCTGCCGGATGCGCTCTGCCGTGGTCATGCCGTCCAGATGTTTCATCTCCACATCCAGAAAAATAATATCGTAGACCGCGCGGTAGTCGTCCAGAATGTCCACCCCGTCCGCAAAGAGCGTTACTTCAAATTCTGTCCCGTACTGCCGGGTATACCGCCGGACATACTCCTGCAATACCCCCTGTACCTCCGCGTCATCCTCTACGATCGCCACCCGGATCATGACCGCACCTCCCTTACCACACCTTTGTGGAATTATTACGGCTCCATTATAGCGCAATCACGGCGGGTTTGCCAAGTCCCTGCACCGTCTGTTTCTGAAATCGTGAAATAGCTCCCAAAAACGGATTTGAATCAGGAGATGACGAACTCTCAGCTTGTCGCACGCGTTTCCAGCAGGGTTTGGGGCAGGCACGCCCCAACAAGACCGCGTTTGCGAAGCAACGAACGCCCCGGCGGGGCGTTTGAGTGGCAGCCCGGTCTTGCGCAAGCAAGATGGAGGGGCTTTGCCCCGACAAGGGCTACTTTAAAACGTGGGCGCGTTGCAGAAGTGCAGTCCCGGAAGGGCAAGAAATTTTCAAGAATTGAAAATTTGCGGCCACGGGACGGTTCTTGCTCTGCCATTGCCATTGTAGTTGTAGTCATCTTGTGATACAATATCTCTGACAGGAGGTGTTTTTCCATGATGCAGACATTTGTTCGTCCTTCGCGCGATTTACGCAACCATTACGCTGAAATTTCGGATATGCTCAAAGACCACGACCATGTGATCATCACAAATCATGGCCGTGGGGAATCCGTTCTCATCAACATTGAGGACTATGCCAAGTACGAGGAGTTCCTGCACCAGCGCTATGTTGCCGAGGCACTCACCAAGGCAAAACAGCAGGCGGCTGACCCCAGCACGCAGTGGGCAGACCACGAAAGTGTATGGGAGACGCTCCATGAACAGTATGACGTATAAAATCAAATATCTGCCCCTTGCCGTGCAGGACCTGAACGATATCGCCCGGTATCTTTCGGAATTTTATCCCAAAACCGCCAGCCGGGTGCTGAAAGAGATGCGGGATAAAATCGCAAAACTGGGCGATAACCCGAAGATGTGTGAAATCTATCCTCTTGACCCGGTATATCGCCAAATGGTCGTTGAGCAGTATCTTGTATTTTATCAGGTCAACGACTATGCCAGAACCGTGGAGATTCACCGTGTACTGCGCGGTTCGTGGAATCTTCCGCAGTATCTGGAATAAACGGTTCGGGTTCGAGTGCTGTGGAGAATGCTCCACCATGATCCCCAGGCCATTTGGTCTGGGGATTTTTTGTGGTGGGCGGTACAGGACTTGCACACGGTCCGGCCTGCCGTTCCGGTCGTCGTGCCTCCCAGTTCAGCCGGAAAAAGAGCAACAAAAAAGCAGTTCTGCCGAAGCAGAACTGCCAGGTTTGCGATACGGGATAAATCAGCGCTTGCTGAACTGGGGTGCACGACGTGCAGCCTTCAGACCGTATTCACCTGACCATGATCCAAAAAGTCCAGTATTCATGCGGGTTTTCGGGCTTCCATCTCTCAGTAAACCCATAGGTAAACCCACGAAATCGCGAAATTTTTGGTGCCGTTTAACGCAGCCCGAATGCAGCATTCACAACGCTGCTTAATTCTTCTGGTTTATTATACTTGACTTTCGCATAGATGTCCATAGTCGTTTTGCTGTTCTCAT
>OLQD01003576.1_pt1 | contig 10108 bp, 9 predicted proteins | sample 1672841 | NCBI WGS metagenome assembly OLQD01 (sample SAMEA3136729, study PRJEB25190) | human gut metagenome | biome: human gut; feature: human-associated habitat; material: faeces | place: Austria | collected 2013 | reverse complement strand
TCCTGCCTTTTCTGTTCCCCTGCCGCCCCATGTTAACGGCAGGTCCCCCATCAGCGTGAAGCCTGCGCCGCACTCAACCGGTGAAGCCGCCGCCCACATCCTGCCCCAGACCGCAGGTATAGACCCACTCCACCGTGTCGCCGTCCTGTAAGGCGTACCGCGAGCAGCCGTAGTTGGGAAATTCGCCGTTCACGCGGTACATCCAGCCCGAGCCCTCGCCGCAGTCGAACTCGTAAAGGTTGCCGATGCCCTCGATGTAGGCGGACTGGTAGACCGGCGTTTCGGAAAACTCCATGTGTATTTTGTTCTCGCGGCACACGCGCTTGAGCACGTCAAACACGCTCTCGCCCTCGGTAAATTCCACTGCGGTCGGAGCCAGCAGAACGCCGTCCGCAGGGATCAGGTCAGCCTTCTCCGCGTTGAGCCGGTCGAGATTTTCCAGAATCGCCGCGCAGGAGATGGAGACCGTACACGTCGGCACGGTGCTCTCCGACGGTGTGTCCGTCTCGTCCGGCGAAGCAGGTGTGTCGGCCGTCTGTGACGGTGCTTCAGCCTGCTTTGACGGCTCGGCAGGAGTCTCTGCCTCCTGCCGCTCAGTCTCGGAGGGCGCGGACGTGGCGGGCACATCCTGCGCCGCATCGGGCGCGGGCGTTTCGCTCTGCGCCGGCGTGGGTGTCGGCGTCGGCTCCGTCGTTTGTGCATTGCAGCCCGCAAGAGTGAATATCAGTGCAAGCGCCAGCAGCGCCGCACAAAGGCGCTTTGCCGTTTTCATGTCCGTCTCCCTCCTTTCGTTTCGGTGCTGCTATGCCATCAGGCGGCAGGCTGCGTCAGCGCCGCCATCCGGTAGAAGCTGCTCTCGCCGCGCTCGGCGCGGACGAGCGACGCGAGGGCGCAGACCGCCTGCTCGCTTGCCATGAGATTCGTTTCCCCACTGCGCTCGTGGCAGAAGCCGCCGTCCGCGTTCTGATAGGTCAGCAGCGCGTCGAGCACGCTGTGACCGTTCTTTACGAAGCGGCTGTCGTCCGTGTCAAGGCCCAGCGCGTTGAGCGCAAGGAGCACCTGCGCGCAGCTCTCGGCATTCTCGCTCCCCCAGGAAGAGAAGCCGCCGTCCGCGTTCTGCATGGCGCTCAGGCACACGAGCGCGCGGTCGACTGCCGGCCGGACGCTGCTCTGTTCCTGATACTTCGCCAGCACCTGTAAGGCCATGGCGGTCAGGTCGGGATCGGCGTCCTCGCCCATGAAGCTCCAACCGCCGTTTGCAAGCTGAGCGGCCAGGATAGCGTCCACATACAGCTGCCGCGTCGCCTGCGTGCTTGCCGCCGCGTTCTGCGGCATGGGATAGTCGCGGCTGTCGAGCGCGAGGAGCGCGTAGATCACGCCGTTCACGCCCTGCGCCGCCGTCTTTTCGTAGTCGCCGAGCGGAAGCGTCAGATCAAAGCCCGCGACGTCCCGCGCGTCCTTCCCGAGCGCGGAGAGCGCGAGGATGACGCGGCTGTACTCAGTGTACTTGCGTTCGCTCAGCACGCCGTTTGCTTCGCGGACGGTCTGCTCGAGCGCGGCGCAGTAGCCGGTGAAATAAGCGGTCTCGGTGTCCGCGCCGCCGCGGGCGAGGGCCAGCACCGTCCACTCGCCGCCGAGACTGCCGTAGCGCGGCGCGCTCACGGCGGCGGTCAGGTAGGCCGACGCGCGGTCATAGGCGGTCTGCACGGCGCTCCCGCTTACGGCTTCCTTGGGCAGCTCACAGAAGCGCCGGAGGATGGCTGCCAGCTGCGCGCGCGTCGCGGTAAGCTGGGGGCTGAGCGTCGTTTCGCCCGTGCCGTTGAGGACACCCTTCATCACGCACCAGTGCATCGCCTCGTCCGCCCAATCGCTGATGTTGGCCGCATCGTCATAGCGCAGTGGGAAGTACCACATACCGGTAAAGCCCTGCCCCTGCGTTTTAATATAGCGGTAGAGGATCGCGGCGAGCTGCTCGCGGGTAATGGCGTCGTTCGGGCCGAAGCTGCTCTCGGTATAGCCGGTAACGACGCCGGTCGAAGCTGCCCAGCGCACGGCCTCGCCGTACCACGCGCCCTCGTCCGCATCGGCGTAGCGCATGGCATAGTTGACGACGGGACTGCCCGCGAGACGCCAGAGAATGGTGACGATCTGGCCGCGCGTCGCTGTGCCGTCCGGCGCAAACTCGCTCTCCGAAACGCCGGTCATAAGACCGTTTTCATAGACGTACTGCACCGCGTCCGCGTACCACGCGGCAGCGGGAACGTCGGCAAAGGACGGCGCATTTTCCGCGGCGCGAGCCGCGGACGGCAGAAGGCCGACGGCCAGAGCGAGAGCTGCCAGCAGAGAGCATAACTGTTTTTTCATTGGAGGTTCTCCTTTCTTTGTAAGCGCCGCTCACGGGGCGATCTCCCCGGGCGCTGCGGTATGTCAGAACGGCAGGATGCCCATGAAATACTCCACGGCCAGCGCCACGAGGACGACGAGCGCGGAGATCAGGAAGCCGTGCACCATCGGGGCCGCGCCGGATTTCTTCATTTCGGCGAAGCTCGTGTTGAGTCCAACGGCGGCGAGCGCCGTGACCATGAGAAATTTGCTGATCCTCTTGAGCGCCGCCGCGGCTGCCGCGGGGATCACGCCCACGCTGCTGAGCACCGCCATGGCGAGAAAGCCGAGGATGAACCACGGGAAGACGCTCCTCCACCTGATCTGCACCGCGCCGCCGGACGCGGCGGCTTCCTTTTTCCTCAGGTGCATACTCACAAACGAGAATACCACCACCGTCGGGATGATGGCGAGCGTGCGCGTGAGCTTGACCATGGTGGCGAAGTCGCCCGCGCCCTCGCTGAAGGCATAGCCTGCGGCGACGACGCTGGAGGTATCGTTGACTGCCGTGCCCGCCCACAGGCCGTAGGCCATGTCGGAAAGGCCCATCGCGCGGCCCATGATGGGGAAGAGCACGATCATCGCCATATCAAAGAGGAAGGTCGCGGAGAGGGCGTAGGCGATGTCGCTGTCCTTGGCGTCGATGACGGGTGCGACCGCCGCGATGGCGCTGCCGCCGCAGATGCCGGTGCCCGCGGAGATGAGGTTCGAGAGCTTCCAGTCCAGACCCAGCGCGCGGCCGATGAGGTAGCCGCCGCCGAAGCAGGTAAGGAGCGTAAAGAGCATGACGGTCAGCGACATTCTGCCGACGTTCAGGATGGTCGTGACGTTCAGGCTCGCGCCGAGGAGAATGATGGCAAATTTCAGGATCTTCTTTGCCGTGAACTTCACGCCGGGCGCGGTGGTCTTGCCGGGCTTGTGGTAGCCGTTGATGAGCATACCGATGAACATGGCGATGACGGACGCGCCGATGACGTCGAACGGCAGCAGCGCCTCGATGCCCTTGGCGAGCAGAGCGATGATGAGCGCGAGCGCGAAGCCCGGCGCGTAGCTTTTGATTTGAGCGGGAATGGAGCGCATGGTGATCTGACCTCTCTTTGCCGGTAGTGATTTCTTTTGAATTTGCCTTGCAGGCCGCGCGCACTTCTGCTATGATCTTTGGCAGAAGCACAGCCAAGGAGCAGAGGAGCACGATAGCTATGATAGAGAATTATGCAGAAAAAATCAAGCACGAATCCAATGGATTTATCCGGCACAACGGGATCCGCATCGTTTTCGTTGATGAGGAAAGGAGCGTGCTGGAGGCTGAGATCACCGACAACAGCCGCAACGTTTGGGGCAGCGTCCACGGCGGCTTCCTCTACACGATGGCGGACACCGCCGCCGGAGCCTTTGCGCGCATCAGGTACGGGCGGCGCAATGTCACGCTCAACGGCTCGATGAATTACCTGCGGCCCACCACGCACAGCAGGACGCTGACGGCGGTCGGGCGCGAGATCAAGGTCGGCGGACACGTTGGCTTTTTTGAAGTCAATATCACCGACGACACCGGCGCGCTCGTCGCCTGCGCGCAGATGAATATGTATTTTCTGGATTGAGCGGCCCGCGTGCGGGTCACGCTCCGTCATACCGGCAGGGTCGGGCGCAACACCCGGCCCCCTTTTCATTCCGCCGGGCGGAGAAAGGATAAGGGAAGATACGCAGCGCGTGTCTTCCCTTTGCCTTATATTGCCTTATTTTTCCGCTGCGCGGTGAACAGGCGGACGACGGATGAGACGAGCAGGATCGCGGCGGCGATACTGCCGGCGATGCCTGCGGTGGCGAAGCCCCGCTGGAGGGCGAGCTGGGTGCTGCCGTTCAGCCCGAGGGACATGGTGTAGTAAATACCGGCGCCGGGCAGCAGCGGTACGGCGGAGATGACCTGATACGAGGTGACCGGATACTTGCGGGCGCGGGCCATGCCCTCGGCATAGACGGCGGCGACTGCGGCGGCGATGAAGTTCGCGCCGTAGGGACCGAGACCGAGCTCGCCGCACAGCAGATACGCCATCCACGTCACGACGCCGCCGAGCGCGCACAGGCAGCGCCCCCAGCCGTGGACGTTGAAGAGGATAACAAAGCCGGTGCAGGCGACCGCGATGGCGATGGCCTGAAGCCAGAAGGGATAGGAAAGCGTGCTGGCGGCGGTCTGGCCGTAGAGGGAGGAGGTGATGTGCCACGCGGCCGCAGTGCCCATGGCGATGGCGAGCGCCGAGAGGAGCACCTGCACGATGCGGTTGACGCCGGAGTTTGTGTCGCCGTAGATGATGTCGCGCATGGAGTTGGTGATGAGCAGACCGGGGACCAGGATCATCAGCGAGCCGATGATGACCGCGTCCACATAGTCGACCAGCCCGAAAGCGGCGGCGAGGTAGGCCGGTACGGCCATGGCAAAGGCGGCGGCAATGGTGCTGAAAAAGGGGTTGGCCTCGAGCTTGTCCATCCGGCGGGTGACGAAGCCGATGATAAGCCCCAGCAGACCGGCCCACAGACTGTCGCGCAGCGTGCCGCCGAACACGGGGCAGAAGCCCGCTGCGGCGAGGAAATTGCCGAGGTAGTAGACGGGAATGGGGTAGGTGCGGCGGGCGGCGCTCGTCTCCTTCAGCCATTGCGCGGCAACGGCGGGGTCGGGCGTTTCGGCGCAGATGCGGCGCGAGAGCGCGTTGAGCTGCTCGACCGCGTCAAGATCGTTGCCGTGGAAGCCGACACGCTTCATCACCATCAGCGGCTTGCCGTTGTCCGTCTCAAGGCTGACCATGACGCAGTTGGGAATGGCGAAGGTCTCGCAGACGATGCCGTAGGAGGCGAGCACGCGGCGCATCGTCTCCTCGATGCGGAAGGTCTCCGCTCCGGCGGCGGCCAGCTCGTAGCCGATCTGCGCGGCCATATCCGTTAAAAGATAGTAGTCCATATCGAACCCTCCTGCTGCCGCCTTACCTAACGGCGGGCATTATCTTACTGCGAAAGCATTCCCCTGTCAAGAAGAGAAAACACCGCTTAAAAGGCGGTGTTTTGCGCGCTGTGACATTTTTTCTCCGTAAGCTCCAGAAGCGTCTGGCGGAAGCCGTATTTTTCGGCAAGCTCCCACGCGGCGGAAAGGTTCCTCTCGCCCGCGCGGCGGTCCTTGACGCAGCGGAGCATGAGGTTTTTCGGCGAGTGGGCGAAGTCGATGAATTCGATCACGTCCACCGTGTAGCCCATGTCCTCGAGCACGGCGGCGCGGATGGAATCGGTCAGCAGCGCGGAAAAGCGCTCCTGCAAAAGACCGTGACGCAGAAGCACGTCGAAATCGCCGCCCTTGTGGATGGTGGCGTTGATCTCGTGCTGGCAGCAGGGAACGGAGAAAATGTGCTTCACGCCCTTTTCGACGGCGTACCAGAGGGCGTAGTCCGTGGCGGTGTCGCAGGCGTGGAGCGTGACGACCATATCCACATGGGTGTCCGCGAGCGTGTCGCGCGTGACGTCGCTCACGACGAAGCGCAGGCCGTCGTAGCCGTACTTTTGCGCGATGGCGTTGCAATGCTCGACCACGTCCTCCTTGAGGTCGTAGCCGAGTATCGTGGCTTTCACGCCGCGCTTGACGGTGAAGTAATAGTAGAGAATGAACGTGAGGTACGATTTGCCGCAGCCGAAGTCGAGAATGGTGATCTCCTGCTGCTCCGAGGCGCGGAAGGCGTCGTCCACCAGCTCGATGAAGCGGTTGATCTGCTTGTACTTATCATACTTCGCCTTGACGATGCGGAGGTCCGGCGTAAACACGCCGAGGTCGACGAGCGCGGGAATGTTCTCGCCCTCGGCAAGGATGTATTCCTTTCGGCGGTCATGCGCCTTCGGCGCGGCGGTGCGCTGCGCCTCGCCTTTCGCGGTGCATTTGTAGCTGCCGTTCGTTTTGCGGATGTACTGGCGCGTCTCCGTCTCGGTGCAGAGCACGGCCTGAAGATAAAGACCGTCCAGCTCCTGCACGAACAGCCCGGGCAGCTCGCCCTTCGTCACGTTGCGGTGCGTGACCTTCTGCCCATGCTGGTATTCGAGCTGAAAAAACGCCTTGCCGCGCAGCGACAGCGGGCGGATGGTCACCCTGGAGCAGCCGATGCGCGCGAGCGGCTGAGAAAGCACGGCCTTGGTGAGCGTGTCGAGCCGCGCGGTGAGGTCGTCCAACACAATGCTCATGCGCCAAACCTCTCTTTCAGGGCAAGATGCGCGGCGTAGAGCTCGTTTTTGCTGTAGGTGTTGTTGTCGTCCTTGAGGAGCAGCTTGATGGCGTCCTTGGCGGTGCAGTCGCAGCGCACCATGCAGTCCACGAGCAGCGCCTCGGGCGAGGAGACGTGCTCGACCTCGGTGATGAGATAATCCTCCTCCACCTCGCAGAGCAGGACGTATTCGCCCTTATCGTAGCTGCCCTTGGCAAGCAGTTGATCGCGCACCTCGGCGGGCGTGCCGCGGAAGGTCATCTCGTGGAGCTTCGTCATGTCGTTGCACAGGCACAGCCGCACGCCGGCGTGCTCCGAGATAAAGAACTCCACCGCGTCCATGATGCGCTTGGGGCTTTCGTAAAAGCAGTAGGTGCGCGTGTCGCCGCGGCGCATCATGGCGAGCGCACGGCGGCGGTCGGCGGCCTCCCGCGGGAAGAAGCCGAAGAAAAAGAAGGTCGAAAGGTCGAAGCCCGAGATAGACAGCGCCGTGACCGCGGCGCAGCAGCCGGGCACGCCGACCACGCGGATGCCCGCGTCGATGGCGGCGCGGATCAGCTCGTTGCCGGGGTCGGAGATGCAGGGCGTGCCCGCGTCGGTGATGACGGCGATGCTCTTGCCCTGCTGAAGCTGCTCGATGAACCACTTCGCCTTGCCGTATTCGTTGAACTTGTGGTTGGCGGAGAGCTGGTTGCCGCGGATGCCGAGCTTGTTGAGCAGCACGACGCTGCGGCGGGTGTCCTCCGCCGCGATGATGTCCGCCGTCTCTAAAATTTGGCGGCCGCGCTCGGTCATGTCGCGCGCGTTGCCGATGGGCGTCGCCACGATGTAGAGCGTGCCGACGGTGTTCATTTCGTCCATAGCGTTCTCCTCTTAGAATAGCATGACCTGGTCGGGGTCGTCGCCCTGCCCGATGGCGCGCAGCTGCTCGGCGTTCTTCTCGCTCAGCGCGTCGGAGACTGCCATTTTGCGCAGAATGTTGTGCACCGTTTTATCAAACTCCGTTCCCTCGCGGTAGTCGGCGGGGAAAATGAAGTCTACACGCCCGTCCTGCAAAAGCTTTTCCACGCCCGCGCGGTTGCTCTTCTGATAGACCGCGACGGCCTGTCCGCCGTAGGCGCGCATCATCTTCATGCACGGCACGTCGGAAAGTCCATCGCCGACGTAGACCATGTTGGTGAACGGCACGCGCTTGGAGTCGTCGGGCATGGAGTCGTTGAGCTCCTTGTCGCGGGCGATGTCGAGAATGCCCTTGTTGATGCGGTAGACGAACTGCGTCTTGTTCGTGAAGTTGACGTCCAGCTTCGGCCAGGCGGCGAGGCCGCTTTCGTCGTAATAGAACTCGCAGGCGTAGATCTGCTTGAACTCATGGGCGATGCCGCTGCCCTCGATGATCTCGCGCAGGCCGGAGGAGATGACGTAGTGCTCCACGTCCACGCCGAGGTCCGCGCCGTAGGCGGTGATGCGCGCGAACCATTCGCGCACACCGGGAAACAGCTCGATGGCCTCGCCCGAACGGACCAGATAATCGCGGTCGAGACGGATGCCCTGCGCGGCGCACTCGCGGATCATGGTGTACATATAGGCGAGCAGGCCGTCCATTTTGTTCTCATAGCCGAAGCCGTTGGCCTTGGCCCAGAACTCCGAGGGCGTGTAGCCGAGGGATGGAATGAAGGCGTAATCCTCCATATCGGTGGTGCAGAGGGTCTTATCAAAGTCGTAAAGGAACGCGACGATAGGGCGTTTGGTCATGGTGTCCTCCTGTGAAAAAAGCGGCTCGGAGAGAGCCGCTCTTTTGAAGTGCGTTTTATTCTTCGCCGTGGTAGTTGCGGCCGAACTTGAGGTCGCTGAGCTTGATGGCGCGGGTCGCGGAATCGAGGAAGGGATTGCCCTCCTCCGGGCTTTCCTCCGGCTCCTCGGGCGCTTCCTCGGCCTCCGGCTCGACCTCCGCCGCCTTCGTGAGGTCGGGGAGCTTGAAGGAATCCATGATGCTCTTTTCGATCTCGCTGACGTCGGCGGCGGGCTTGGCGAGCTCCAGCGGAGCCGCGGGGGCGAGGTCCGCCTCGGGGAGCTCCTCGAGGAGCTTCATTTCACGCTCGTAAAGCTCGCGCACGCGGGCGAGGAAGTCCGCGGTCTCGGCCTTGGCGGCGGTCAGGCGGCGCTCCTCCTGCGCGACCTCGTCGCGCAGCGCGCCGATCTTGCGGTTGGCCTCGCTTTCGGCGTTTTCGAGCAGGGACTTTTTCTTCTCCTCCGCCTCGGCGACCATGCTGTCGGCCATCTTCTGCGCGGTCAGCAGCGCGGCGCGCATGGCATCCTCGGTCGAGCGGTATTCCTCGACCTTGTCCACGAGCACCTTCATCTTCGCCTTGAGCGCGGCGTTTTCCTTGTAAAGCGAGGTATAGTCGTCGGTCAGCTCGTCAAGGAACTCATCGACCATGGCCATGTTGTAGCCGCCCATGACGGCCTTGGCAAATGCGTGGTTGGAAACCTCCTGCGGTGTCAGCATCGTGCAGCCCTCCGTCTCTTATAAGTACAGTCCGTTGTTTTCCAGCTCGTCGATCAGGTCGCCCATGATATCGACGTGGTAGGGCGTGATGATGTAGGTGTTGGCCGCGACCTTCTTGATCTTGCCCTCGCCCGCGTAGGCGACGCCGGAGAGGAAGTCGATCAGGCGACGGGCAATGTCCTTGTTCGTGGATTCGAGGTTGATGACCACCGTGCGCTTTTCCTTCAGGTGGTCGGCGATCTCGCTGGCATTCTCAAAGCGCTCGGGCTTGACGAGCACGACCTTGAGCTGCGTCGTCGCGTGGATGTTGACGACCTTGTTGCGGCGGTCCTCCGCCTTGCGCTCGGCGCTGCGGCGGTCGGCAAAGGCGCCCGTGTCGCCGCGGTCTCTCAGATCGGGGAAATCATCTTCATATTCCTCGTCCTCATCCTCATAGGGGTGAGCCCACTTTTTCAGATCATCCAAAATACCCATGGTATCAAGACCTCCTCGATCAAATCGTATAATTGCGGGCGCCGAAGATCGCCGTGCCGACGCGCACCATCGTCGCGCCTGCGCGCACCGCGTCCTCGTAGTCTCCGCTCATGCCCATTGACAGTATATCAAGTGTATTATCATACAACTTGGCATTGATGTCAACAAAAAGTGCATGAACTTTTTCAAAGTAGGGCAGGCTGCCGTGCTCGCCCTCGGCGACCGGCGGGATGCACATGAGGCCGCGCACGCGGACATTTGCGCACTTTTTGCCCTCTTCCGCCGCCTGCTCCAGGCTCTCGGGCGCAAAGCCGCTCTTGGCCTCCTCGCCGCCGATATTCACCTCAAGCAGGATATCCTGCACGATGCCCAGCTTCTCGGCCTGCTTGTCGATGGCAGAGAGCAGCTCGAGCGAGCCGACCGATTCGATCATCGCGACCTTGCCGACGACATTTTTCACCTTGTTGCGCTGGAGGTGGCCGATAAAGTGCAGGGGCGCGCCGTCATAGGCGTGCTC
>OLQD01003573.1_pt1 | contig 10114 bp, 8 predicted proteins | sample 1672841 | NCBI WGS metagenome assembly OLQD01 (sample SAMEA3136729, study PRJEB25190) | human gut metagenome | biome: human gut; feature: human-associated habitat; material: faeces | place: Austria | collected 2013 | reverse complement strand
CGCGTCATCACGATCCCCGAGACGGCAACTGAGCTCATTTCGGGCTTTGGCATCAAGCCCTTTGACAACTGTATGTCGATGCTGCAATTTCAGGATTTTGTCGTCGGCGATCAGATCCACAAGGAAAAGCTCGCGCTGGACGCTGCGCAGCTCGTGCCGGAGGACAATATTCTCATTCTCTACGACCGCGCGCTGATGGACGACAAGGCCTACGTGTCGGATGAGGAGTTCGCGCAGGTCATCGCGCGCTTTGACGGCCGCACCGAAGAGCGTGTGCTCGCCAATTACGACATGGTGCTCCATCTCATCACCTGCGCCAAGGGCGCGGAGTTTGCCTATGACCTCGGCAACAACGCGCGCACGGAATCCATCGAATTCGCTCGCGAGATGGACGACCGCACACTGCGTGCGTGGAGCGCGCACCCGAATCTGCGCATCATCGACAACGACGCAAATTTCAACAATAAAATCGAGCGCGCCCTGCGCGAAATTTACCGCGCCGTGGGCGAGGTCGAGCCAATGGCGCAAAAACGCAAGTACCTTATCGCCATGCCCGACATGGCGGCGTTTTCCCACAAATACCGCGCCGCGGCCATCGACATGACGCAGACGTATCTCGCGCTGACGAACCCGAACATCGAGCGCCGCGTGCGCATGCAGAAAAGCGGCGCGGAGACGCTGTACTTCTACACCGAAAAGCACCGCATGGAAAACGGCGAAAAATGGGACACCGAGCGCCCCATCTCGCAAAAGCAGTATGAAAAATACCTCTTAGAGCGCGACACGGCGCTCTCGCCCGTGCGCAAGACAAAGTATCGTTTCGTCTTCGCCGACCGCCGCTGCGAGATCGACGTGTACCCCTTCAGCGCAGAAAGGGCCGTGCTGTTCCAGTACGGGCAAAGCAGTGCCGCGCTGCCGGAGGAGATCACCGTGCTCCGCGAGGTGACGGGGGACGCGGATTACAAAAACCGCAAGTTGGCAGCTTTGCAAAAGCTGTGAAAATTTTTGGGGGGTTCGCACAAGCGCGAAAAAGCACACGCGCCCAGTGTGGTCGCAAAAAAAGAGCTGTCCGCAAGGACAGCTCTTTTTCATTCCGCTGCGTGGGACGCATCCAGCGGCTTGACATATTTCTTATAGCAATACAAAAAGTATGCGATCTCCGCCGCGCCCGTGAGTACCCACGAGAACGGATAGAGCATATAGAGCGAGCGGATCGTATGGAAGTGGGCGAACACGGTGTAGATCCACGCCACGCGGAACACGCACGAGCCGAGGAACACGAAGATCATCGGCACGAGGCCCTTTCCAAGGCCGCGCGAGGCGGCGGTGGTGCAGTCCATCGTGGCTGAGATCGGGAACGAGAAGCACATGACCCAGATGCGCGCGAGGCCCGCCTCGATGACGTCGGATTCCGACGTGAAGAGCGAGAGAAACTGGTGCCCGAACAGCAGGAACAGCCCGCCGAGCACCGCTGCGGCTACTGCGGAATAGCAGAGCGTCAGCAGGTAGCTCTTGAGCACGCGGCGCGATTTGCCCGCGCCGTAGTTCTGCCCGACAAAGCTCGAACAGGCGATGTAAAACGCGTTCATCACGGAGTAGACGAGGTTATCCACATTGCCCGCCGCGGAGTTGCCCTCGACGACGACGGTGCTGAACGAATTGACGCCCGCCTGAATGAAGAGGTTTGCGACCGAGAAGATCGCGTTCTGCAAACCTGCCGGCACGCCGACAGACAGCGCGTGGATGGCCTTGTCCTTGTGGAAGCGGACCTCTTTTAAGCTGAGGCTGTAGATCTCCTTGCTGCGCATGAGCGAGCGGACGATGAGCCCCGCGGACACGCACTGCGAGAGCATGCTCGCGAGCGCGACGCCGTCGGTCGACATCCCGAGCCCGATGACGAACACAAGGTCGAGGATGACATTGAGCACGCCCGCGGTGGAAAGGAAGATGAGCGGCGTTTTCGTGTCGCCGATGGCATTCAGAACGCCGTTGCCGTAGTTATAGAGCGCGGCGGCGGGCATGCCAAGGAAGTAAATGCGAAGGTACAGCTCCGCGCCGTCGATCAGATCGTCGCGCGTGTTCAGAAGCTCGAGCAGCGGGCGGGCAAAGATAAGGCCCAGCGCCAGCATCAAAAAGCCCGCGATCAGACAGACAAGAAACGACGTGTGAACGGACTCGCGCACGTTTTTCTCGCTGCGTGCGCCGAAATGCGTGGCGACAAGCACGTTGACGCCGCTGCCAAGGCCCATCAGAAAGCCCGTGAACAGGAAGATGAGCGTCGTGGTCGAGCCGACCGAGCCCATGGCGGCGGAGCTTGAAAAGCGGCCGACGACCGCAAGGTCGACCATGCTGAAGAGCATCTGCAAAAGGTTAGTGAACATCAGAGGCAGCGAAAAGCCGATGATCTGGCGGCTAAGGCTGCCCTGCGTCATATCGAGCGTGGCGGAACGCGCCATAAAATATCCCTCTCTCTCATTCTCTATTCAGAGTCCTATCCTTATAGCATACTTTTCCCCGCTTTGCAAGCGGGAAGGGTGCGGCGCGCAAAAAATAACGAAAAACAGCGGAAATTTTTTCAAAAAAGCCGCAAACTGCGCGCAAAAACGCTTGCATTCCGCAGCTTTGTGTGATAGTATGCTTGTGTTATGGATGCAGGAAACGCAGAGTGGACCGTTTGGCCCGCTCTTTCTTTTGCAAATTTCGGAAAAAACACGGATTGCGAGGGATACAATGAAGAAAGTGACAGAGACCGTGCGCGAACTGGCGCTCCCCGTGGTCGAAGAGAACGGCTGCAAGCTCTGGGACGTGGAATATGTCCGCGAGGCCGGACAGTGGTATCTGCGGATCTACATTGATAAGGACGGCGGCGTGAACATCCTCGACTGCGAGGCCATCTCCCGCGCGCTGAGCGATATTCTGGACGAGGCCGACCCCATCGAGTCGAGCTACATTTTCGAGGTCGCGTCCGCCGGCGCGGAGCGCCCGCTCAAGCGGCCCGGTGACTTTGAGCAGTTCATGGGCTCGCCCGTGCTCTTGAAGACCTACAAGCCCGTGGACGGGCGCAAGGAATTTTCCGGTGACCTCGCGGGCTACGACAACGGCGCGGTCACGCTTCGCATCGGCGAAGAGGAAAAGCGCTTTGAAAAGGACGCGGTCGCGCTCGTGCGCCTGCGCTGCGACTTTTAACCAAAAAGAATACCAATTACTTTGATTATACAGAATAGGAGCATACCCATGAAATGTGATGAAATCTTCGCAGCGCTTGCGATGCTGGAAAAGGAACGCGGCATTTCTCAGACCTTTATGATGGATAAGATCGTTCAGGCGCTCACCACCGCCTACAAGCGCGACCACGAGGGCGTGGAAAACGTCGTGGTCGATGTGGACGAGGGCAAGCGCGAGCTCAAGATGTTCGTGCAGAAGGAAGTCGTGGATGAGGTCGAGAACCCCGGCACGCAGATGAGCCTCGATGACGCGAAGGCCATCTCCGCCAAGTACAATGTCGGCGATATCGTCAACATTCCCGTCGACAACATCGAATTCGGCCGCATCGCCGCGGGCAACGGCAAGCAGGTCATCATCCAAGGCCTGCGCGAAGCCGAGAGCGGCATGGTCTACGACGAATACAACTCCAAGCAGCATGAAATTCTCACCGGTGTCGTCACGCGCATCGATCCCCGCACGGGCAATGCGTCCCTTCGCATCGGCACCGGCACGGAAGCGACAGACGCCATTCTTCTCGCCGGCGAGCAGGTCAAGGGTGAGACGCTCATCGAGGGTCAGCGCATCAAGGTCTACCTTGTCGACGTGCGCCGCCAGTCGAGAGGCCCGCAGGTCGTGATCTCCCGCACGCATCCGGGTCTCGTCAAGCGCCTTTTCGAGCTTGAAGTGCCCGAAATTTACGACGGCACGGTCGAGATCCGTTCCATCGCCCGCGAGGCGGGCTCCCGCACGAAGATGGCGGTGTGGAGCAACGACGAGAACGTCGACCCCATCGGCGCGTGCGTCGGCCCCCACGGCCAGCGCGTGAACAGCATCGTCGAAGAGCTGCGCGGCGAAAAGATCGACATCATCAAGTACAGCGACGATCCCGCGGAGTACATCGCCGCGGCGCTCGCTCCGGCGGACGTTGTCGACGTGCGCCTTGCCGAAGAGGGCAAGGCCTGCCGCGTCATCGTGCCCGACGATCAGCTTTCCCTTGCCATCGGCAAGGAGGGGCAGAACGCACGCTTAGCCGCGCGCCTCGTCGGCTACAAGATCGACATCAAGCCCGAGAGCTATCGCGAAGAAGAGTGATCTTCAAAAATGTGCATAGGCACATTTTTGAGCTTCAATTTGCACCCCGCTGCGCGCACTCGCTTGCGCTCGCACACTTGCGGGGCGAGAAGTGTTTTTACTGACGCACCGGTCGCCGGTAAAAACGATTTCAGTTCATTTGCGCCGTGCGCGGCGCAAAAAAGTCCGAGGCGCTGAAAGCGCCAAAGAGGAGGGCGGCTCATGCAGAAAGTAAAGAAGATCCCGCAGCGCCAGTGTGTGGGCTGCCGCGAGATGAAGGACAAACGCGCGCTCATCCGCGCCGTCAAATCGCCGCAAGGCGAGGTGTCGCTCGACTTTACGGGCAAAAAGCCCGGGCGCGGCGCTTACGTCTGCCCGAACAGCGAATGCCTCAAGCGGGCGCGCAAATCCCGCGCGCTCGAGCGCGCGCTGGACACGGCCATCCCCGAGAGCGTCTACGAAGAAATGGAAAAGGAGATGGCAAACGGTGGATAAACTGCTCAATCTGATCGGCCTTGCCAAAAAGGCCGGAAAGCTGGAGGTCGGTGAAGAGCCCGTCGGCGCGGCGGCACGAAGCAAGCACGCGCGGCTCATCCTCATCGCCTCGGATGCGGCGGACAACACGCGCCGCCGCGCGCTCCACTTCGGCGAGGCGGGCGAGTGCATCTGCCTTGAGATCCCGCCGACGAAGGAGGACCTCGGCAGAGCGCTGGGGCGCACGTCGTGCGCGCTGCTGGCGCTGACGGACATCGGCTTTGCCGAGGCCGTCGCGAAAAAGCTGGCGGAGAGTGACGAAGCGCACTACGGCGAGGCGGCCAAGCGCCTGACGATCAAGGCGGCCCGCGCCGCCGAGCGGAGGAAAGAGCTCAAGCAGCACGAAAAAAATGTGCGCACCGGCAAGAAAAAGCCGCATCAGGAAGAGCCGCAGCCCGCTCCCGCCGCAAAGGCCAAGAGCGCGGAAAAGAGCGAGAGCAAGCGCCCGAGAGGCGCGGTCAAGCACGGACGCACGCGCGCCGAGAGAGAAAAGGCGCACCGCGCCGCGGAAAAGCAGCGTGCGGCAAGGCGCTTTGCCCATTCCCGCCCCGTGAAGAAGGGCAAGGGCAGCATCAAGAAAGACAGTAAGCAGAGATCACAACACACGGAGGTGCAATAATTTGGCTACTACAATGAACAAGAACAAGGTATCCGATATGGCAAAGGACTTCGGCCTTACGTCGAAGGACATTCTGTCCGTTCTGAGTACCTATGAGGACGGGAGCAAGAAGCCTTCGCAGGTGTTGTCCGCGGACGAGGTCAACCTGATCTTCGAGCATCTGACGCAGAAGCATCAGGTGAAGATCGAGTCGATCTACGCCGAGTCCGCTCCCCAGAAAAAGCCCGAGCCCAAGGCTGCCCCCGCCCCCGCGCAGAACCAGCCGAAGGCGAATAACGCTCAGAACCAGCCGAGAAACAATAACGGCAATAACGGCGGCAGCCGTCCCCAGCCCCAGCAGGGCCAGCAGGGTAAGCCCGCCCTGCCGCAGCAGAACACCCAGCCGGTGCAGCAGCAGAGCAAGTCCACCGCCACGCAGCATCCCACGACGCGCGTGCCGGAAAAGAAGATCGTCGACACCCGCAAGGTCACGAACGTCAACCTTGACAAGTACGACGAAAAGCTGCAGGACATGGCCGAGCGCTCCGGTGACCGCCGCGACTTGGAGCGCGGCAGCAAGGAAAAGTTCCGCAACAACAGAAACCGCAACAACCGTCAGCAGCCGTTCTCCGGCAAGCGCAAGCAGGAGGAGGCCGAGAAGATGCGCCGCCTGCAGCTTGAGATCGCGAAGAAGACGCCGCTGACCGTCAAAATTCCCGACGAGATCTCCGTCGGCGAGCTGGCCTCCCGCATGAAGAAGACAGGTGCCGAGGTCGTCAAGTGCCTGATGAAAAACGGCGTGATGGCGTCCCTTTCCCAGATGATCGACTTCGACACCGCGTCCTTTGTCGCTGAAGAGCTCGGCTGCAAGGTCGAAAAGGAAGTCGTCGTGACGATCGAGGAAAAGCTCATCGACGATCACGAGGACAGCGCCGACGAGCTCCAGCCCCGCGCGCCGGTCGTCGTCGTCATGGGTCACGTCGACCACGGCAAGACGAGCCTTCTCGACTATATCCGCAATGCCCACGTCGCCTCCGGCGAGGCCGGCGGCATCACCCAGCACATCGGCGCCTATCAGGTGCAGATCAAGGGCAAGCCCATCACCTTCCTCGATACCCCGGGCCATGAGGCGTTCACCTCCATGCGTGCCCGCGGCGCGATGATCACGGATATCGCCATCCTCGTCGTCGCCGCCGAGGACGGCATCAAGCCGCAGACGGTCGAATCCATCAACCATGCCAAGGCCGCCGGCATCCCCATCATCGTGGCGATCAACAAGATGGATAAGCCGGACGCGAACCCCGAGCGCATCAAGGAGCAGCTCACGAAGTACGACCTGCTGGCTGAGGACTGGGGCGGCGACACCATCGTCTGCCCGATCTCCGCCAAGACCGGTATGGGCGTGGATAATCTGCTCGAGATGGTCGCGCTGACCGCCGAGGTCGGCGAGCTCAAGGCCAACCCGAACCGCGCCGCCAGCGGCGCCGTCATCGAGGCGCGCCTTGACAAGGGCCGCGGCCCCATCGCGACGCTCCTCGTGCAGAACGGTACGCTCCACCAGGGCGATATCATCATCGCGGGCACGGCGGTCGGCCGTGTGCGTATGATGACCAACGATAAGGGCCAGAAGCTCACAAGCGCGGGCCCGTCCGTTCCCGTGGAGATCACGGGCCTCGGCGAGGTGCCGGGCGCGGGCGCGAACTTCAACGCCGTCGCCGACGAGCGCCTGGCGCGCGAACTGGTCGAGCAGCGCAAGGCCGAGGAAAAGGCCAAGGCCAACGCGCCGGTCTCCAAGGTCTCGCTGGAGGACCTCTTCAGCCAGATCCAGGCGGGCGAGATGAAGAACCTCAACATCATCGTCAAGGCGGACGTGCAGGGCAGCGTCGAGGCGGTCAAGGCCTCGCTGGAGAAGATCTCCAACGACGAGGTCCGCGTGCGCGTCATCCACGGCGCGGTCGGCGCGATCAACGAGAGCGACGTCATGCTCGCGGCCACGTCCAACGCCATCATCGTCGGCTTCAACGTCCGTCCGGACGCCGCGGCGCGCGACAGCGCGGCCCGCAACCATGTCGACATGCGCATGTACCGCGTCATTTACGACGCCATCGACGAGATCGAGGCCGCTATGAAGGGTATGCTCGCGCCGAAGTTCCGCGAGGCCATCATCGGCCACGCCGAAATTCGCCAGACCTACAAAGTCTCGTCCGTCGGCACCGTCGCGGGCTGCTATGTCACCGACGGCAAGATCCAGCGCGCGTGCGACGTGCGTATCGTGCGCGACGGCATCGTCGTCCACGAGGGTCACCTCGCCTCGCTCCAGCGCTTCAAGGACTCCGTCAAGGAAGTCGCGCAGGGCTACGAGTGCGGCCTGAGCTTCGAAAAGTACAACGACATCAAGGTCGGCGATATCGTTGAAGCGTACGTTATGGAACAGATCGAGCAGTAAGACTTCAAAAATCCGCGAAGCGAATTTTTGAGTAGGATTCAGTCTGCGGCAGCGCACTCGCTGCGCTCGCACGTTTGCAGCCTGTAAAGTGTATTTCTGACGCACAGGTCGTCAGAAATACAGATCAAGATTTTTGCGCCGTGCGCGGCGCAATGTTTAGAAGCCTTAAGGTAGGGGCGGGCGTTCGCCCGCCCTTGCTTTTTTCAAAGGAGGAATAAAAATGGCAAGCAATCGCATTGGACGCATCAATGAAGAGATCCAGCGCGAGCTCAGCTCGCTCTTCCGCACGCTCAAGGACCCGCGCGTCCAGAGCGGCATGGTGACCATTACCCATGTGGACACGACGAGCGACCTGCGCTATTCGCGCATTTACGTGAGCGTTCTCGAAAAGTCGCTCGAAAAGGACGTTATTCGCGGTCTCAAGAGCGCAGCGGGCTATCTCCGGCGCGAGCTGGGCGCGAACATGTCGCTGCGCTACACGCCGGAGCTGCAGTTCATCGCGGACGACTCCATCGAATACGGCGCGCACATCTTAGAGATGCTGCGCGACCCGCGCGTGGTGAAGCCCGCGAACCCCGAAAACGAAACACTGAACACGGAGGATGAGCAGGAATGACCGTTTCCGAAGTCGCGGCATACCTCCGCGCGCACGACAAGTACCTCATTCTCACCCATCGCCGTCCGGACGGCGACACGCTCGGCTGCGCTGCGGCGCTGTGCGCCATGCTGCGCCAGATGGGCAAGACCGCGGGCATCCTCTATAACCGCGAGACGACCGAGCACTTCGAGTCCTATGTCGAGCAGTATTGGGTCGCGGACGATTTTGACTATGAGACGGTCGTCTCCGTCGACCTCGCCGCGCTGAGCCTGTTCCCCGACAATGCCGAGATGTTCAAAACGCGCGTCGACCTCGCCATCGACCATCACCCGAGCTACGAGGGCTTCGGCAAGGAGAGCTGCGTGCACCCCGAATGCGCCGCCTGCGGCGAAATTCTGTGCGAGCTCGCGCAGGAATTAGGACAGCTCACACCCGAAGTCGCGCTGCCGCTCTATGTCGCCGTGTCGACCGACACGGGCTGCTTTGTCTACTCCAACGTCACGGCGAACACGCACCGCGTGGCCGCGGCGCTGATGGAGACGGGCATCGACTATAAAGCCGCCAACAAGCTGCACTTCCGCACAAAGAGCAAAAAGCGCCTGGCGCTTGAGGGAGAGCTGCTGCGCACGATGGAATTCTACGACGAGGACCGCGTCGTCATCGTCGCCGTGCCGCAGTCCTTACAAAAGAGCATGGCGCTTTCTGAGGCCGACATGGAGGACCTTGCGTCCCTCGGCGGCTTGGTCGAGGGCACGGACTGCGCTGTGACGATGAAGGAAACGAAGGACGGCGCGTGGAAGGTCAGCGTGCGCACAGGCGCGCGTGTCAACGCGACGCTCGCCTGCTCGTTCCTCGGCGGCGGCGGACACCGCGCGGCGTCCGGCTGCCTCATTGAGCACGCGGACTATGAGACCGCGCGCGCCATGATCCTGAACGCCATCGCCGAAGCGGTGGCGGAAGAGGCATGAGCACGATCCGCAAGGCAGCGCGCGCCGATTTGGACGCGGTGTGCCGCATTTACGACCAGATCCACACGGCAGAGGAGCGCGGCGAGGCCACGATCGGCTGGCAGCGCGGCGTGTATCCCGAGCGCGAGACGGCGGAGGCCGCGCTTGCGCGCGGCGACCTTTTCGTGCAGGAGCAGAACGGTGAGATCGTCGGCACGGCCATTCTCAACCAAACGCAGGTCGATTCCTACGCGGGGGCGAACTGGCGCTATGACGCGCCGGACAGCGAGGTCATGGTGCTGCACACGCTCGTCGTCGAACCGGCGCAGAAGGGGCACGGCTTCGGGCCGCAGTTCGTACAGTTCTATGAGGACTATGCCCGCGCGCACGGCTGTCCCGTCCTCCGCATCGACACGAATGCCCGCAATCAGGCCGCCAGACGGCTCTATGCCCGCCTCGGCTATCGCGAGGCCGACATCGTCCACTGCGATTTCAACGCCATCCGCGGCATCGACCTTGTCTGTCTGGAGAAAAAGCTGGAATGGCGCGTATTCTACGGCAAAAATTTCTGGGCCACGCGCGGACGCGGAAAGCCGGGTGTGGAGATTTCGCTTGGCCATCGCTTCCGCTGGGGCGACGCGGACTGGCGGGCGTTGAGTCTCTACGCCTGCGCGAAGGGCCTCGTGCTCGATCTGGCCAAGCATGTCCCGGCGGAG
>OLQD01003569.1_pt1 | contig 10128 bp, 10 predicted proteins | sample 1672841 | NCBI WGS metagenome assembly OLQD01 (sample SAMEA3136729, study PRJEB25190) | human gut metagenome | biome: human gut; feature: human-associated habitat; material: faeces | place: Austria | collected 2013 | reverse complement strand
CTGTCCCCTCCCCTACAACGCTCCGTTGGCAGCTTTGCAAATTATCAACTATCCACTTTCCATTTGCCGCCCGCCGGGTCCCGTTACAATCTTTCATACGGCTGCATATCGCGGAACTCGCCCGGTGTGCGGCCGGTATCCTTGCGGAACGCATTGGCGAAGGCCGTTGAGGACGGGAAGCCGCACAGCGCGGAAATGTGCCGCACGGTGTCGTCCGTGCCGCGCAGCAGGACCTTGGCCTTCGCCAGCCGCAGGCGCACGATGCGCGCATAGGGCGTCTCGCCGAAGCGGCGCTTGAACGCCGTGATAAAGTGGTTGCGCTGCATGCCGCACTGGGCCGAAAGGCCGTCGATCGTCAGCGGCTGCGTGTAGTGCAGGTAGATGAATTCCTCCATCGCCCCCAGCGTGTCGGCGGACTGCTCCTCCGCCTGCGCGGGGCGCGGCTGCGGGCGGCAGCCGCATTCGATCAGCTCCGAGATGACGAGGGCCGCCAGACAGCGCAGGTCCGCCTCGTCGCGCCGCCCGTGAAATTCCTCCTGAAACAGGCGCAGGAAGCGGCGCAGCCGCTCCGACACCGCAAACACCGGCCCGAACTGCGCGCCGTCGAGGCCCTTTTCGCGCAGGCGCTGCACCATAAAATTCGGCGAGACCTCGAGGCTGATGTTCGCAACGTCGCATTGCTCCAGCGCCTGCCCGTGGCGTACGCCGCTCTGCACGGGATAGACCATGCCGGGGCGGCCAAAATAGACGTCCGTCCCCTGCAGGATGATGGGCATGGGCGCCAGCGGCAGCAGGAATTCATAGGCCGCGTGGCTGTGCGTGAACGGCGCGACGACCTGATCGGGCGAGCGCCGCAGCTCCGCCACGGACAGAATGCTGCAGTAGCTGTGATCGCACAGCTTCGTCAGATACCCGCGCTGCGGGCAGTGAGCGTGAAACAGCGGATTCATTTCCCCGCCTCCTCGCGCTGCGGCTCATGGCGGCCGAACAGGAACTGGCGGAATGTCTGCTCCTTGCCCTCACGCCAGCGGGCAAAGTTCGACCGGTGCGCCCAGAGCATGGCCGGGAAGATCAGCGCCAGCGCGATCGTGCCGCGCCAGTCACCCGTCCGCAGCAGGTAGAGCGGCGCATAGACCAGCGCCGTCAGCAGCGGCAGGATGCTCGCCCGGTTCCAGATCATGCCGATGATAAACATCAGCGCCAGCAGCACAACCAGCGGAATAAGCAGATGGCCGCGCTCCCGGAGCACCTTGCCCGCCTGGGGAATATTTTCTTTGGATAGGCCGGACAGGCCGAGACGCTTGGCTTCCAGATGCACCGAGTAAAGCAGAGAGAGATAATACAGAAACGCCGGAATGGCCGCCGCCAGCATCACCTTGGTGTAGCTGACACACATGAACTCCGCCATGACGAAGCCGACCGCGCCCATGATCGGCGGGGTGAACTGGCCGCCCGTTGACGCGACAGCCTCAACCGCCGCGGCAAAATCCTTTTTATAGCCCGTCTTTTTCATCAGCGGAATGGTGATCGTGCCGGTCGTGGCTACATTGGCAATGGCCGAACCGTTGATCATGCCCATCAGCGCGGAGGCGATAACCGCCACCTTGGCCGGGCCGCCTGCGGATGCACCAGCTACCGTGTTGGCCAGATCGATGAAGAAGTTGGCGATTCCCGTCCGCTCCAGGAACGCACCGAAAATAATAAATACCACAATATATTTAGAGCATACATTTACAGGTGTGGAGAAAATACCCTCTTTTGTGTAGAAAAGATTCCGCACCAGGAATTTCACTCTTCCAAAAAATGCCGGATTGGTAAGCCCTACAGCCAGTGCATAGATCAGGAAAAAACCTGCCACAAACAGGATCGGCAGGCCCACGCATCGTCTGGTAAGCTCGATCAGTGCAGCAATACCGATAATACCGATCACAATCTGATAAGGAGCAAATCTGGTACCCTGATTGATGATCTGATTTGCAGAAAAAGTAAAATACAGAAAAGCACCTGTGCCTGCGATCATAAAAATAATATCGCCAATCGGCATGTAGTTTTCTCTGATATCTCCTTTTTTCGCCGGATAGGTAAGAAATCCGATAAGAATGATCAGCCCCAGAAAAGAAGTCAGTCGGATTTCCTCCAGGAATGTGGCAAATAAGGTAACATAGATACACCACAGAGAAAAGGCAACCAGCAGGCCGCGTACAGCCAGCTTATATTTGCCGGTCCACACACGAATATTGGATTCGCGGTCGTATTTCTTCATTACTGCATCTACATCTGCTGTGCTCATGTTCTCAGAACCAGCCTGCCCTTCCGGGGATGTGTTTGCTTTTTTTATCTTATTTTCTTTCATCCTGACTATTCCCCTTTCGTATCCACTGTAATTCCATGCTCTGCATAATAACGCGCCGCACCCTTATGGAAAGGAATGGTCATACCGGAAGTAGCGTTTTCCAGAGAAAGCTCCGCTCCTTTTGCATTCTCAGCAGAAATCTCGTCTGCATGGTCAAAAATTGCCGCAGTCATATCATAAACTGTATCCTCATCCAGAGATTCGGACACTACGATCGTCGCCTTGACTGTGATGGTTTCTACAGGCTCATCCTGTCCCGGATAGGTTCCTGCCGGAATCTGGTAGGATGTATAATATGGACAGTCACTCAGGATCGAATCCCTGATCGCGCCATCAATATTAATCATATAGACACCATTGGTAGTTGCAAGCTCTGTGATAGCTGTTGTAGGTGCACCTGCAACAATAAACGCAGCATCAATTTTTCCATCCTTCAAAGATTCCTTGCTGTCCTCAAAAGACAGATACTGGGGATGGATATCATCCAGGGTAATGCCGCCTGCATTTAAAACATCCAGAGCATTGAAATATACACCGGAGTTTGCCGCACCGATAGATACGCTCTTGCCCTTCAGATCTTCCACTGTCTTAATGTCAGGATCCATGGTAAACAGCTGGACAGTCTCTGCATACAGGCCGCCCAGAGTCCTGAAATCATGAGTTGCACCGTCCTGTTCAAATGCTCTTACGCCGTCCCATGCATAGGCCATTACATCTGACTGGACAAATCCAAGCTGGAAATCTCCGTCCTGTACTGACTGCAGGTTCGCTTTAGAACCACCTGTAGAAACTGCTGTAACCTTTACATTTGTATTATTGGTAATATACTGGGCCAGTACACCACCGTAGGAATAATACGTTCCCGCCGTACCGCCGGTACCGAACGTCAGACGTTCTTTACTTTGTCCGCAGCCGCTCAGAAGGCTGACTGCAAGTGCAAGAGTCAAAACAAGGCCAACAATCCTGCCAGCTTTTCTCCTGCCTCTGAAAAGCTCTTTGTTTCTCATAAATCCATCTCCTTCAGGTACATAATATTTTGAATTATAACATATTTTTTCAAAAAATGATAATCTTTATTGAATAATCTTACAAAAAACGTTACAATAAAGGAAAAACATGGATAACAAAATAAATAACAACCCAATGGAGGTATCTATTATGTCCGAAAGAAAATACCCTGTCATCACAATCAGCCGGGAGTTTGGTGCCGGGGGACACAGTATTGCAAGAGTAGTTTCAGAAAGGCTTGGTATCCCATATTACGATCGGGATTTTGCAAAACAGGCTGCTGCCAGAAGCGGATATTCCCAGGAGGATATTGATCGTGAGGGTGAAAATCTGAGCCGCAGTGCCAGACTTCTGGACAACATTCTGAATAACTCTGCAGGTTATTTCAGTTCCCATGATGCTATTTACCAGGCTCAGAAAGAGCTGATTCTTCAGTTCGCAGCAGAACAGGACTGTATTATTATCGGCCGCTGTTCCAATCTTATCCTGCGAAATGCCGGTATTCCCAGTCTGGATATTTTCCTTCATGCAGATGTGAATCTCCGCACAGAACATATTCAGAAATTAGGCTTAAACGGAAAGGAAGATCCCAGGAAATATCTCACCAAAATGGACAACCTGCGTGAAACCTATTTCAAAACCTATACAAAACATGAGCTTGGCACTTATCACGATTATGACCTGTGTCTGGATACCGGAACCCTTGGATACGATAACTGTATTGAGATTATCACTTCACTTGCAAAACAGCAGGGGTTGAATCTGAAGCATCAGTAGAAGGACCGCTGCAAGCTGTAAAACAGCAACAAGGCTGTGGCAATCAGAAAATCTGTGCCACAGCCTCTTTACTTCAGTCCTTTTAATAGTTGTTTCTAAATTTCTTTTATTTTACAAACTCATCCAGAGAACGGATCTGGATTCCTTCTTTTGCAAAAGCCTCTCTGATTTTTTCCACAAACGCCAGAGCCTTGGCTCCGTCTCCATGAACGCAGACAGAATCTGCCTGAATATCAATATCTTTTCCTGTAATTGCAGTAATCTTTTTCTCTTTGACCATACGGATCACCCTGACAATAGCCTCATTTTCATCAGTGATCACAGCACCTTCCTTACGTCTGTTTACCAGAGTACCATCTTCTTCATAGGCGCGGTCTGCAAAAACCTCCATAGCTGTACGCAGGCCCATATCCTGAGCAGCCTTTGCCAGCTGTCCGCCGGAAAGAGCAAGTACGATCAGACTGCTGTCAAATTCTTTGATTGCCTCACAGATCGCAGTAGAAAGGGCATAGTCCTCTGCAGCCATATTATATAAGGCTCCATGAGGCTTTACATGCTGCATTTTTACACCGGTTACTCTGCAGAATGCATCCAGTGCACCCAGCTGATAAAGCACATATGCTTTTGCCTCTGCAGGGGAAACACTCAGATTTCTTCTTCCGAAGCCCATCAGATCAGGAAAACCCGGATGTGCTCCTATACGAATTCCCGCTTCCTTTGCCATTGCCAGCGTATTTCCCATAACTACCGGATCTGAAGCATGATAACCGCAGGCTACATTTGCAGAGGAGATCAGCGGAATGACATTATCATCATTACCGATTTTATAGTTTCCAAAGCTCTCTCCCAGGTCACTGTTTAAATCTACTGTATACATTCATCTTACCTCTTTTTTATTTATCATCCTTTGATTTTCAGCACATTTTCTATAAATCCCGTATCTGCCTTTCCGTCGCAGAATACCTGATTCTTCATAATCTGATACTGGAAATCAAGGTTTGTCTCCACACCCATGACCACCATCTCATCCAGCGCAGAGCGCATTTTCTGCAGGGCAGCCTCTCTGTCAGGTGCATGAACGATTACCTTCGCAATCATGGAATCATATTCTGACGGAATCTTATAGCCTGTATAAAGGGCAGTATCCACCCGGACTCCGTTGCCTGCCGGAAGATGCATATGCTGTACTACTCCGGGACTTGGCATGAAATTTTTCTCAGGAATCTCTGCGTTGATACGGCATTCAATAGCATGTCCTTTAATTCGGATATCTTCCTGTTTAAAGCTTAACTCCTCTCCCATAGCCACACGAATCTGCTCAATGATCAGATCTGTGCCTGTAACCATCTCTGTTACTCCATGCTCCACCTGGATTCTGGTATTCATTTCCATGAAATAGAAGTTGCCTTTGGGGTCTACGATAAATTCAATCGTTCCTGCATTGGTATAACCTACTGTTTTCGCAGCAAGAACTGCATATTCGTTCATTTTCCTGCGGGTTTTTTCATCAATGGCAGGGGACGGGGATTCCTCGATCAGCTTCTGATGATTTCTCTGTACCGAACAGTCACGTTCTCCCAGTGCCACCACATTTCCATGACTGTCTGCCATGATCTGGATCTCCACATGGCGGGGATTTTCTACAAAACGTTCAATGTACATGGTATCATCCCCAAAAGCATTGGCTGATTCTCTCTGTGCCATATTAAACTGAAATTCAAATTCATCCTCATTGGCAGCCACACGCATTCCCTTGCCACCACCGCCTGAGGAAGCCTTGATCATAACCGGATATCCAATCTCTTCAGCCAGTTTTTTACCTGTTTCTGCATCGTATACAGGTTCCTTTGTTCCCGGTACAACCGGTACCCCGGCATCCATCATAGTTTTACGGGCATGGGATTTATTTCCCATCTTATCGATCACATCCGCATCCGGTCCGATAAAGGTAATTCCGTTTTCTTTGCATTTTCGGACAAACTCACTGTTTTCTGAAAGAAAGCCAAAACCGGGATGGATAGCATCTGCTCCCATATTTTCTGCTGCAGCAATGATCCGGTCCATGTTCAGGTAGCTGTTTCTGGCAGGACCTTCTCCGATACAGATACGCTGGTCTGCCAGCTGTACATGAAGGCTCTTAGCATCTTCTTTTGAATAAACAGCTACACTTCGGATCCCCAGATTCCTGCAGGCACGTATGATCCGAACTGCAATCTCCCCACGGTTGGCGATCAAAATTTTATTAAACAATATGAAAGCCTCCTTATCCTACAGTCTCTTAACACGGAACAGAGGCTGTCCATATTCTACTTTCTGTTCATTACTTACCAGAACTGCTTCAATCTCACAGTCATAGTCACTCTGGATCTCATTCATAAGCTTCATAGCTTCCAGAATACACACCGTCTGTCCTGCTTTTACCTGATCTCCCACCTTTACAAAAGCAGGTACATCCGGAGCAGCTGCAGAATAGAAGGTTCCTACGATAGGAGAAGTGATAAACAGACTTTCCTCCTCTTCTTCCTCTGCTTTTTCCACAATTGTATTCACAGGTGCAGATGCAGCCACAGGAACTCCCGCTGCAACTACAGGAGGATGATCCAGCTTGCTCATTGTAATCTTTACATCCTTGTCCTTATATGTGAATTCATTAAGGGATGAATCCTCAATAATCTTTACCAGTCCTTCAATCTTCTCTAAATCCATCGAACATTATCCTTTCTGTCTATTTTATATTATTTTTTACGGTTATTCTTCAAACAGCTTGCGCAGTCTCTTTGCCACCAGACGGCAATCCAGAACCTCTTTACATGGCTGATGAATGATCTTTCTCAGTCCGTCAAGTTCTTTCATTTCCTCAACATAAAGAGCCTGAGCCTCCTGTACGGTAATTGCCTTGAAATGTATCTTATCATCTGTTTTTCTCTGTACCAGCTTGGGAATATCCACAGATGCCACTGTGGCAATTTTCCCATAACCGCCCGTTGTCTGACGGTCAGCCAGCAGAATGATAGGTTTACCATGGGAAGGTACCTGTATAGCCCCAAATGCGATTCCGTCGGAAATAATATCCGAAGTCTTCTTAGGAGCAATAAACGGTCCCTCCAGCCTGCAGCCCATACGGTCAAATTCATTTGTCACTGTATACTCACTGCCCAGGAAAGTCTGGATGCCCTGTTTGCTGAACATACCATCCTGCGGTCCCATTACTACCCGCAGTGTTGCTTCTGTCTGATCAAACTCATCCATATCAAGCTTTCGGGAAAGGAAAAACGGCAGATAACGTCTCTTAATACGAAATCCGATATAATCGTCCGCTTCCAGTTTTCTTCCCTTAAATCCGCCCAGACCACTCTTTAAATTGGTGCATCGGCTTCCCATCACTACCGGAATATCCAGATAACTGGAAAAAGCAATATAACCTCTGCTTCCCGTTCTGGCGCTTCCAAATTTCAGTACATCTCCCTTATTCATATACAGGGCTGTATACATGGGAGCCGGCTCTCCATTAATGGTTGGCTGGAAATCTCCGCCTGTGATTGCAATGATAGTAGCTGATGTAAATTCAAGGGTTGGGCCTATCAGCGTTATCTCCAATACTGCCTCATTCTCCGGATTATCCAGAAGAAGATTGGCTATTTTGAATGAACGGACATCCATGACTCCTGCCACACTGAATCCCTGACTCTGATATCCATAACGCCCCAGATCCTGAACCGTTGTCATCATTCCGCCTTTTAATATACGAATTCCCATTTTATGCCTCCTCATGAACGGTGCACTGGTATTCGCCACGTTCTACTAATTCTCTGATCCGTTTGTACTCATCTTCATCGATCGGTACAAAACGGATATAATCTCCTGCCTCTACCAGAATCGGGATTTCACGGTCCGGATCATAGGTTTTTACAGGTGTCATTCCCATCAGCTGCCATCCTCCCGGAGAATCCAGAGGATAAATCCCTGTCTGGGAACCACCGATTCCCACACTTCCTGCATTGATCTTGATTCTGGGATTTGCAAGACGGGGTGTATGGATCCTTTCATCCAGCCCGCCCAGATAACAAAAGCCCGGAAGAAAACCAAGCATATAGATCAGGTAATCTCTGGAAGAATGAATCTTTATTACTTCCTCTACGGAAAGTCCGGCATGTTCTGCAATATTCTCAATATCCGGACCATATTCTCCTCCATAGCATACAGGAATCTCATAAACTTTTCTGCATCCTTCACCTGCTGTAACTTCCATCTTTAACAGAATTTCCAGTCTTTTTTTCAGGTCATCGTAGGAAATCACACGCGGGTCATAATTAACCAGCAAAGAACAGAACGCAGGGATCATATCTACAACTCCCTCTATATGCTGTTCTTTCATAAGCTGTACAGTGGCAGTGATCTTCCGGTTGATCTCCGGACTGATCTCTTTGCCAAATTCAACCAGAACAGAAGAATCACCTTCTGTTAAAATTCTAATGTCCGGCATAATCTGCTCCTCTTTTCTTAATCTTTTCGCCATGTCTTTTTATCTGCTTCTTTCTGCATCACATGGCTGTTAATGAACCAAAAAGGTGTAACCTGGACGATCACACCTTTTTGACATACTCTCCAGTCTGAAAACCGGATACATTTTCCTCAATTATAACAATGTACCGATCTTAGATACAAATGTAGTCACACCGAGGTATGCTGTAAGAATTACCACGATCACTCCAAGAATGGTAAGTACTACCGGATGATGATAATTCTCTCCCATAATAGATTTCTTATGTGCAGCGATCAGACAGATTGCCAGGGTGATCGGAAGGATCAGACCATTCACAGCACCTGCAAGTACAAGAAGTACTGCCGGATTTCCAAGGATAAACATAATGGCTGTAGAAATAATGATAAATCCGATGATCACTTTATTTTCATTTTCCTCGATAGACTTGCTGAAAGTCTTCAGGAAGGAAACTGAAGTATAAGCTGCACCGATAATGGATGTGATTGCTGCGCACAGAAGAACCAGACCTGCAAAACGGTATCCGATTTCACCAGCCCCCTGCTTGAAGGCGTCTGCTGCAGGATTTGCAGCATCCAGTGTTACGCCCTTGACAACAACGCCCAGAACAGCCAGAAACAGGAAAATACGAACAATCGTAGCAATGATCATACCCATAACAGAACTCTTGTTGATCTCTTTCAGGTTCTTCTCGCCTGTAATTCCTGCATCAATCAGACGATGTGCGCCGGAGAAAGTGATATATCCTCCAACAGTACCTCCCAAAAGTGTAAGGATTGCAGGAATCAGATTTGTGGCACCGGCTTCCGGTACAAATGTATTCTTCAATGCACTTCCTACCGGTGGTTTTACCACAATGATCACAACAAAGATTACGATAATCATAATGGCACCCAGTACTTTGGTAATAGTATCCATGGCACTTTTGGCATTTTTCAGCACAAATACCAGGATTGCCAAAAGACCTGCCAGTATGTAACCAACTTTGGTAGGTATTCCAAGCAATGTGTTAAAACCAAGTGCTCCGCCACCTACGTTTCCGATATTAAATACCAGACCACCGAATACGATCAGTATCGATACCAGATATCCCAGTCCCGGAAGTACCTTATTGGAAACATCCTGACCACGAAGTCCAGTCACACAAAGCACACGCCAGATATTCAGCTGTGCAATGGCTGCAAGGATTACGGAAACCAGGATAACAAATCCAAAACTTTCCTGATACTGTCCGGTAAACGTTGCTGTCTGTGTCAGGAATCCTGGTCCGATTGCAGATGTGGCCATCAGAAACGCTGCGCCAAGTAAGGCTCCGCCACTCTTTTTCTTTTCGCTCATTTTTATTGCCTCCTTTTCATGTTATTATCGCACATTATACTAAAAAATGAATATTTACACAAGCAAAAATTATTTTGATAACTTTTGATGTCGAATTTTTGTTACTGTTCACTGGTAATATCCCGCGAGGTGTTTTTTGTGAGCGAAGGTC
>OLQD01003568.1_pt1 | contig 10130 bp, 5 predicted proteins | sample 1672841 | NCBI WGS metagenome assembly OLQD01 (sample SAMEA3136729, study PRJEB25190) | human gut metagenome | biome: human gut; feature: human-associated habitat; material: faeces | place: Austria | collected 2013 | reverse complement strand
TCGACGAATACCGCAAGTACATCGAGAAGGACGCGGCGCTCGCGCGTCGTTTCCAGACCGTGATGGTCAGCGAACCTACCGTCGAGGACACCATCTCGATTCTGCGTGGCCTCAAGGAGAAGTACGAGATCTTCCACGGCGTGCACATCACCGATAGCGCGCTCGTGGCCGCCGCCGACCTCTCCGATCGCTACATTGCCGACCGCTTCCTGCCCGACAAGGCCATCGACCTGGTCGATGAAGCCGCAAGCCGCCTGCGCATGGAGCTCGACAGCATGCCGGTCGAGATCGACGCCACCACGCGTCAGCTTACCCAGCTGCAGATCGAGGAACAGGCGCTCATGAAGGAGACCGACGACGCCTCCAAGGAGCGTCTGGAGACCCTACGTCAGGAGATCGCCGAGGTCCAGGAAAAGCTCAACGTGCAAAAGGCCGGCTGGCTCAACCAGAAGAACGCCATCGACCACGTGCAGGAGCTCAAGGGGCAGCTTGACGAGGCCAAGAGCGAAGAGGAGCGCGCGACGCGCAACGGCGACCTGGGCCGTGCGTCCGAGCTGCGCTTCTCCGTGATTCCGGGCCTGCAGCAGAAGATTCAGGATTCCGAGGCCGCGCTCGAGGCACAAAAGCAGCAGGACGGCGAGGGCCTCAACGAACAGGTGACCTCCGATGAGATCGCCGAGGTCGTGAGCGCCTGGACCGGCGTGCCCGTGTCCAAGATGATGCAGGGCGAGCTCGACAAGCTCAAGGGCCTGGAGGGCGAGCTGCATAAGCGCGTCATCGGTCAGGACGAGGCCGTCTCCGCCGTGGCCGCGGCCGTGCGCCGTAGCCGTGCGGGTCTCTCCGATCCGGACAAGCCCATCGGCAGCTTCTTCTTCCTGGGCCCCACCGGCGTGGGCAAGACCGAGCTCGCCAAGGCGCTTGCCGAGTGCCTGTTCGACGACGAGCGCGCACTCGTGCGTATCGACATGTCCGAGTACATGGAGAAGTTCAGCGTCCAGCGTCTGATCGGTGCACCTCCGGGATACGTGGGCTACGACGAGGGCGGTCAGCTCACCGAAGCCGTGCGCCGTCGTCCGTACTCCGTGATCTTGCTCGACGAGATGGAGAAGGCTCATCCGGATGTCTTCAACGTGCTGCTGCAGGTGCTGGACGACGGCCGTCTGACCGACGGTCAGGGTCGCCAGGTGTCCTTCAAGAACACGATTATCATCATGACGTCCAACGTGGGCTCCAAAGCCATCGCCGATCTGTCCGGTAAGGACGAGGAGGAGATGCGCCATCAGGTCGACGCCGCCATGGCTCAAACCTTCCGCCCCGAGTTCCTCAACCGTATCGACGATATCGTGGTGTTCCATCCGCTCGGCATGGCGCAGATCGAGAAGATCGTCGACATCCAGCTTGCCGACGTCCGCGCACGCCTGGCCAAGGAGCGCATGACGCTTGCCATCACCCCGGCGGCCAAGCAGATGCTCGCCGTGGGCGGCCTGGACCCCGTGTTCGGTGCCCGTCCGCTCAAGCGTCTGGTCCAGCGCGAGGTCGTGGACGCCATCGCCGCCGCCATCATCGACGGCACGGTGCGCGAGGGCGATCAGGTGACGGTCGATGTCGACAAGGACGGCGGCTTTACCGTCGTGTGCGACAACACGCCGGCGGCCACCTACGAGGTTCCCGACGCCGAGTAGATTTTGGGCCATGCCTTAAAATCTGTCAGTCGTCTCTAAACGCCAAGGGCGGCGGATCCAATTGGGTCCGCCGCCCTTTTTCGTGCGACAATCGATGGTGTTGAACGGATGCGATGCAAGGAGCTATGCAGATGAAAGACGAGAACAAGACGAACGCACCGGCACCCAAGCCTGCGCCTAAGCCGGCACCCAAGCCGTGCGACCCCTACATCCGTGCCGAGAACGAGGACGACGACGGCTACGATCCCTACAGCGATCGCCGCCCCGAGCGTGAGCCGATGTTCGAAGCCGATCCGTGGCGCTGAGTGCCACCCAAAAGGCCACCAATAAGTTGCGGTGAAATAGGGACTGTTTTGCGGTTTGACCAGCAAAAACAGTCCCTATTTCACCGCAACTGCGTTGGGGATTTTTCTACAGGGGGAGGGTAGTCGTAAAAGCCCCGTCCCAAATTGACTGCTCGGGGAGTCGCATTCGAGCTCGGTTGTCCTCTTAGCCACTCGATATCCTTCGGAGCAATAACGGTGATAAAACTTGCTTAAGTGCTAATCAAACTACACACAATCTTGCTCTCTAGCTAATCAAGAATCAGTATAATTTTGATTAGCTAGAGAGCAAGATTGGAGAATCATGGCATTCAACGACTTGATCGCCCAGAAAATAAAGGACTTTGAACAGCAGGGGGTTCCGCAGGTCTTTGAGCGAGACCTTGATCTAGGAAACCCACAGGAGCCAAAGCGCGACAACATCGTAAATGTGATTGTGGGGGGCCGCCGTTGTGGAAAGACGTATCGCCTGTATCAGGAGATGCGGCGGCTTCAGAGCCGGGGCGTCGAGCTTGACCGGATGCTTTACTTTAATTTTGAGGACGAGCGCTTGCGCCCGTATGAGTCATCGCTGCTGGCGGACGTGCTCGACACGTTCTATGCGCTGTATCCTGCTGCTCGAACCGAGGGCGCTTACATTTTCTTTGACGAGATCCAGGAAATTCCCGAATGGGGTGCGTTTCTGCGGCGTGTAGTCGATACGGAGAAAGCGACCGTCTATGTGACGGGATCTTCTTCTAAGATGCTGTCCTCAGAGCTTAAGAGCGAGTTCAGGGGTCGTTCTCTTATACGGGAGCTTTTTCCGTTGAGTTTTTCGGAATACGTTCGGTATAAGACGGGGAGCGTTTTCGAGCCAGATGCGACCTTTTCCCCAAGCGATGCAGCGCTGCTTCGACATCATCTGATCGGATATCTTGAACGAGGGGGATTCATCGCGACGCTTGAGCAGACGCCCGCAGACGCGATTCAGCTGCTACAGGAATATGCTTCGCGAACGGTCGCTATGGACGTCATTGAGCGTTACGACGTCAAGAACCCTCGCTTGGCATCGCTGTTCTTGACGCGGTGTATGGCATCTTCGGGACGAGAGCTGTCAGTGAACAAAGTGTACAACGAGTTCAAGAGCAGACAGATACCCGTCAGTCGTAATTCGCTCAGCGATTTACTTGAGTATTATGAGGATGCCTACCTGTTATTTTCTGTGCCGGAGTTCACGCGTTCATTGGCAAATAACATGCGGTCTGCGTCTAAGGTCTACGCTGTCGACCCTGCGATGTTTGGAGCATTCTCTCCCGCATCGGCATTGGACCAGGGCCAGAGGCTCGAGACCGCAGTGTTCAATGCGCTAAGAAGAAGGACTCCCGCGGTGAGGACCGGCTCGGTCTGCCGCCTGCTGATCAAAGAGAAGAGCAAAAGCCATGAGGTGGACTTTGTGGCTGGGGACGCACTTCTCATGCGGGCTTATAGCCTGATTCAGGTGAGTGTGGATATGGCAAGTGAGAAAACGCGCGAGCGCGAAATTGCCGCGCTTGATGCCTCGATGGCCCAGTTCGATCTTGGTGAGTCGGCAATCGTTACCATGGATGAGCAGGCCGATATTCCATGCGAACACGGTGTGGTACACGTTGTGCCCGCATGGAAGTGGCTCCTTGCCTAATCATCTACGGATCGTGGGGCCAGGACCTCCTGGTCCCTTCATCACGGTTGGGGAGCACCATGATGCGCCCGGCTAGTCCTGGGCTTTGATGCTCGGCATCAGAATCTGGGCGAGGTAGTCGGTCTCGAGTTTGGTCGCGGCGTCAGCCTTGCCGTCTTTGCCGACCAGCACGTTCTTGATCTGGCTATAGGTGTAGCGGTTGCCGGTCGTGAGCTCGACAAGCTCAATGGCCGTGTCCATGGGGTAGGTCGACACGGGATCTTGCGTGCGCCCGTTGATGGTCTGGGGCACCACGTACGGATAGACGGGGCCGCTGGCGTAGACGGTGTAGCCGTTGCCCAGGCTGACCGTGCCCAAAACTGTATCGCCGTCATCGGGCGTAAAGGTCTCGCCGTCGCGCACTGCGACAAGCGTCACGATTGGCGTATTGGCGTCATCGTCCAGATAGATGCACAGCGTGCTGCCGTTTTGCCAGGTTGCGACCTTGCCGTACCACTCAACCGGAATATCGAGCTGATACAGGTCCGTTGCCTTATGTCGAGCATCGGCGTCGCGGGCCGCCTGTGCCTCGCGGGAGCTCACGGCGTTGACGGCGGCGTCACGGCGCGCGGTTGCCGCCTGCTGGAGCACCTTTGCGACCGCGGCGGAGTTCACCCCGCCTTCCTCGGCATACTTGGCGGCGGCATCGATCTGGTCGTCAGTCACTGTGTCGGCCGAAGGCACCTTGAGCTTAAAGGTGGCCTGGGCACTCAAATCCTGCCCATCGCTCTTAATGGTGACCTGCGCCTTGGTGGTCGGGACAGTGTAGATGGTGCCGTCTTCCGCGATGGGGGATCCAGCAATGGAGAGCGTGTAATCGCCGGGCAGCAGCTTAATGCCGCGACCATGCTCGTCAACGTAGAGCGTCTCGCTCACGGAAGAACCGTCGGAATCCTGTCCGCTTACCTGCACGGGAATCTTGGAGCCAGTTGAGCAGTCGAGGCCCGCGGCATGCACGCCAATCTGCACCGACATCATGGTATGGGCGTTTGCGGCAAGCACGGCGGCCTGCTCTTGCTGGTATCCGTTCCAAGCCGCATAGCCTGCGCCGCCGGCGACGAGCGCGACGGCCACAACGCCGGCAACCATCAGGTTGCGGCGCTTGGGCGGCATCTTACGATGACGAACCTCGGCTTCGCGTGCCGAAGGAACGGACGGTAGGGGAATATCGCCCATGGCGATGGTCTCGTCCACGGCAGGCGCAGAGCCTAAGCCAGGGAGCTCGCGGGTCAGCGAATCTTCGGCCGGCAAGTTGTCGAGCAAGATGGTTTCCTCGCTCGTGTCGGATTCGGGCTGGTCGTCGGCCTCGCATTCGGAATCCTCGTGCCCCGCCCCGTCTTCGGTGGGCGCGGCGCCATCGTCTTTTGCATCCTGATCATCGGGCTGTGCCTCGATTTCTGGCTCATCCTGCACATCAACGCTCGAATCGCCAAACGCAACCTCGTCAAGCGAAAGCCGGTCTAGGCTCTCCAGGGCCTCGGCGCATGCTTCTGCATCTTGGACCGCATCCTCTTGGCCCATCGTCTCATCTTTCATATATCCCCCAAGCTCAATATCGGGACAACACTGTACCCAAAAACGGGACTCCATAGAGCCGCCGCATGATTTGAAATCCGATTTTATATATGCGCATGTTTTTGAATAGATGAATAGAGACGCAACGACAAAAGCCCCCGAAAAGCGAGCGAAACGCTTTCCGGGGGCTCTGCGAGACATTGGATTGAAAGTCTGGCGGACGGGCCTATGCCCAGGCGCCAACAGCGACCAACATGTTACTCGGCGTGAGCGTAATCAACCTTGGCGCGGCGAGCGGTGGCCTTCTCCCAATCGCTGGTGCCCTCAAAGACATCCTGCTTGTAGGGATTGCGGCCGAGCTTCTTGGCACGGTAGGCGATGTAGATGATCGCGGCGACGTTGGCGACCAGCGCGGCGACCGAGACCGCGGTGGCGGCGCCGGGGTCGAGCGTGGAGTGGGTCACAAAGATGGACTCCTCCTGGAAGTACGGGAACACCTGGGCAAACATGCACCAAATGGCCAGCGTAAAGGCGCGGTTCTGGATCCAGCCGCCCTTGTTCCAGATGAAGGCGGCGACGGTGGGCGCCAGCAGCAGCGCAAAGCCGCAGAACCAGGAGTGGGTGGGCAGGCAGTTGTAGGTGTAGCAGAAGTTCCAGATATCGTAGGCGATGATGTAGACCCAGGTCATGTCGGGCCACAGCATATCGGTCTTGTCCTCGGAGGCGTAGACGCTCCACCAACCGGTCATGCAGAAGATGTTGATGAGACCGGCGATGCCGTTGAACACGTTGTTCCAGCCGGCCAGCTGCGTAGCACCTTCGGAGGTGACCCAGGTGGACTCGCCCAGGACAAAGAAGTGATAGGCGCTCTCGAAGTCGGACACGACGGCGATCATGATGTTGATGGCGACGATCACAAACGGCCACGCGCGGAACCAATGCGCCTTGCCGATCTTGCCCCACTGGTACTTAATGGCAATGAAGCCCCAGCAACCGGCCAGCGCCGCGTACACCTTGGCGTAGTGGAACCAGCTGTTCTGGTACACATGGGTGGGGTTGGTGAGCGCCCACTCGGCACCCTGCGAAACGCCCACGGCGATAGCGACGCAATAGATGGTCATGGCCAGCGGAGCCACGCCAAAGATGATTGCTGCGCCCAGCTTGGTGCGGCGGCCGACCTCGTTGAGCACGATCAGGCCAATAAAGACCATGGCCCAGCCGGCCCAGTGGATAAGGGTATCGCTACCCCAAACATCGAACAGCATGCTGTTCTCCTTTCACACGCCCGCGGCCCCTCTTCTGATCGCGGGCAGTTTGGCCAAATGTCGTCAGTTCTGGGGCTTGCGCTCCGGATACTTGGCGGTATAACCCTCGATGTGGAGTGTCGAGGCGATGATTTCCTTGACCGTCTCGTCGGGCACATCGGGGTGCGTGCGGATATACATCAACAACCCCATGATGAGGGTGTAGAACGTCTCGTAGACATGGTCGATGCGTAGCTCATGATGGGCGACAAAATCCACCACGGTGGTGTCGCAGATATACTGCGCCACGCGCTGAACCACGTTGTGCAGAAAGCCGCCGTAGAGTGCGCCGCTGCTCGAGGTGAGCGTGCTTGGCAGCTCGTGGCCGCTGGCGACTAGACGCTTAAAGAGCGGGGCGACGGTGTCGAGCGCGCCCTCAATATCACCGACGATGCGGTTGGTATTCCACTGCTCGAGCTCGGAGATAAAACCGTCGATTGCCTCGTCCATGACGGCGGTGACGGCGGCGTCCATGTCGGCGAAGTAGTGGTAGAACAGCGAGCGCGTGCAGCCGGCTCGCTTGGTCACGGCCGATACCGATAGGTGGGACACGCCCAGCTCGGAGCTTACGGTACGCACGGCGGCGAGGATCTCGCGACGGCGTTCGTCGCCCGTCAAGCGCTTTGCCGCGCTATTGGATGCGGGGACGGCATCGACCACAGAGGTATCTGCTGTGTTATTGCCCATGCGTTTGCCGCCTTTCATCCTCTTCTGCCTGACCGTTCGCCTAACAGTCTTGAATATTGTTGACGGTTCGTCAATACTATTTTTGACACAATGTCAACTAATGGCGGGTGAACGGCATGGGGGCATGCCCGACCTGCAAAAAAGAGGGGTGCCGCGGTCTCGCCAGGCTGCGGCAAGAGAAGGGACGACTATGATTCTCAACGGACCGGGGATTAGCTATACCGAGCCCGATATCGGCGCGGAGTTTGTACCGCCGCTGCCGGAGCATCCGCGCGAGGCCATCGTCAAACTGTGCGAGCACTGCACCAACCGTCTGTTGCACCGCGACGAGCTGCTGGGCTACGAGTACTGGTCGTTTGCCGAGGCCGCAACCGACGAGCAGGCCGAAGTGCTCTGCAAGATGAAGATGCGCCGTCCCTATACGCTGCCCGAGATGGTCAAGCTCACCGGCATGCCCGAGGCCGATATCGAGAAGATGCTCGACGACATGAGCTACACGGGCCTGCTCGAGTACAACTGGGAAAATCCCGAGCGCGCCAAGCAATGGGTGCTGCCCATGCTGGTGCCGGGTTCCGCCGAGTTCCTCAACATGCGCGTGAGCCAGCTCGAGGAGCATCCGGTCTACGCCAAGTTCTTTGAGCAGGCGTCCAAGGGACCGCTGTCCAAGGCCACGCCGATGGTGCCGCCCGGAGGCGCCGGTATCGGCATGCACGTCATTCCGGTCGAGAAGGCCATTGACGCCGCGAGCACCTCGGTGCCGATTGAGCATATCGAGCATTGGCTCGACAAATACGAGGGTAAGTATGCCGCCAGCACCTGCAGCTGCCGCGCGAGCCGTCGCGTGATGGGGGAGGGCTGCGCCGACGACCCCGCCGATTGGTGCATCGCCGTGGGCGATATGGCCGACTACGTGGTCGAGACCGACCGCGGCCATTACGTGACGCGCGACGAGGTCTACGACATCCTGCGCCAGGCCGAGGACAACGGCTTTGTGCACCAGATCACCAACATCGACGGCGAGAACAAGATCTTCGCCATCTGCAACTGCAACGTCAACGTGTGCTACGCCCTGCGCACCTCGCAGCTGTTCAACACGCCCAACCTGTCGCGCTCGGCCTATGTCGCCAAGGTCGAGAAGGATAAGTGCGTGGCCTGCGGTCGCTGCGTTGAGGTGTGTCCGGCCGGCGCCGCCAAGCTGGGCCAAAAGCTCTGCAGCAAAAAGGCCGGCGGACAGGTGCCCGAGTATCCGCGCCAGGAGCTGCCCGATGCCACCAAGTGGGACCACACCAAGTGGTCGCCCAACTACCGCAATGACAACCGCATCGAGACGCACGAGTCCGGCACCGCGCCCTGCAAGACGGCCTGCCCCGCGCATGTCGCCGTTCAGGGTTATTTGAAGCTTGCGGCGCAGGGTCGCTATGACGAGGCCCTGGCACTCATTAAGCGCGAGAACCCGCTGCCCGCTATCTGCGGCCGTGTGTGCAATCGCCGCTGCGAGGATGCCTGCACCCGCGGCCGTGTGGACGCCGCCGTGGCTATCGACGAGGTCAAGAAGTTCATCGCCCAGCGCGATCTTGATGCCGCGACCCGCTATGTCCCACCTGTGGTGACCCCGACGCGTGCCGGCGGCTTCGACCAGAAGATCGCCATCATCGGTGCCGGTCCGGCAGGCCTGTCCTGCGCTTTCTACCTGGCCGAGAAGGGCTACAAGCCCGTCGTGTTCGAGAAGAACGAGCGCCCGGGCGGCATGCTCACCTACGGTATTCCCAGCTTTAAGCTGCAGAAGGATGTTATCGAGGCCGAGGTCGAGATCATTCGCCTGATGGGTGCCGAGTTCCGCTATGGCGTGGAGGTCGGTCGCGATGTGACACTCGTCGAGCTGCGCGAACAGGGTTTTAAGGCCTTCTACGTGGCTATTGGCTGCCAGGGCGGCCGCCTCGCCGGTATTCCGGGCGAGGATGCCGAGGATGTGACCGTGGCCGTCGACTTCCTTCGCGAGGTTAACAGCGGCAAGATCGACGCGCTGCCCGGCCGCACCATCGTGGTGGGCGGCGGCAACGTGGCCATCGATGTCGCCCGCAACGCCTGCCGCCTGGGTTCCGAGCACGTTGAGATGTTCTGCCTGGAGAGCGAGGCCCAGATGCCCGCCAGCGAGGAGGAGCGTCGCGAGGCCGTTGAGGACGGCGCGCACATCAGCTGCGGCTGGGGTCCCAAGGAGGTTCACCTGGACGAGGCCGGTCGTGTGTGCGGTATCACCTTCAAGCGCTGCACGCGTGTCTTTGATGACGAGGGCCGTTTTGCGCCCGAGTACGACGAGAACGATCTGCGCCGTGTCGATGCCGACCGTGTCGTCATGTCGATTGGCCAGTCCATCGTGTGGGGCGATCTGCTGGCTGGCTCCAAGGTGGAGCTTGGCCGCGGCCAGGGTGCCCTTGCCGATTCCCAGACCTACCAGACCGCCGAACCCGACATCTTTGTGGGTGGCGATGTCTACACCGGTCCGAGCTTTGCCATTGACGCCATCGCCGCCGGTCACGAGGCCGCCGTCTCCATCCATCGCTTTGTGCAGCCGGGATCCACGCTCACTATCGGTCGCAACCAGCGCCGCTACACCGCGCTCGACCGCGACGATGTCGTGATCGAGAGCTACGACAACGCGAGCCGCGAGGTTGCCCACGTGGACCGCGAGCGCGAGAAGGCCGCGCCGTTTAGCGAGTACGTCGAGACCTTTACCGAAGAGCAGGTGCGCGCCGAGACCGCCCGCTGCCTGGGTTGCGGTGCCTCGATCGTCGACCCCAACAAGTGCATCGGCTGCGGCCTGTGCACCACCAAGTGCGCGTTCGACGCCATCCATCTGGATCGCGACCGCCCCGAGTGCTCCACGATGGTCAAATACGAGCAAAAGCTCCCCAGCCTCGGCAAG
>OLQD01003559.1_pt1 | contig 10146 bp, 10 predicted proteins | sample 1672841 | NCBI WGS metagenome assembly OLQD01 (sample SAMEA3136729, study PRJEB25190) | human gut metagenome | biome: human gut; feature: human-associated habitat; material: faeces | place: Austria | collected 2013 | reverse complement strand
TTCCTTCTTGCATTGGTCTTGAAGTTCCGCGGTGGTAAGGGACTGCTTTCTCAGGGCTTTATTCTCATCACTGTTGTTATCGTTGGTGTAATTGGAGCTTCCGCACTTGGCATGTTCAACTGGGAAGCTGTTCACAATGCTCCTTGGTTTGCCCTGCCTAAGCTGTTCCCCTATACCGGTTTGGAAGGTCAAAGCGGGTCTACCATCGCTTTTGTCGGCGCTGCCATTGTTGGCGGCTTCTCCGGCTATATTGCTTCCATGTTCGAATCGGTTGGTGACTATGCCGCTACCTGCGCTGCCTGTGATGAAGTCTATCGCATTAAGCACATCGACCGTGGTATCTTTGCCGAGGGTCTTGGCTGCGTGATCTCCGCCTTCTTCGGCGGTCTGCCCTGCACCAGCTACACCCAGAACATCGGCATCATCTCCGCTACCGGTGTATGCTCTCGCCGCGTAACTCAAATTGCCGGATTTATCTTCTTGGCTTATGGGCTTTGCCCCAAGTTGGCATACATTCTTTCCGGTATCCCCCGCTCTGTTATCGGTGCTGTATTCCTTATCTCTGCTGCTACCAGCATGTTCTCCGGTATTGATTCTATCATCAGTGATAAGCGTACTCTGCGCAATACCTTGGTTGCCGGTACTACGTTGGCTTTGGCTATTATGCTGCCTTACCATTGCGCTTCCACCTATAGCGCTTGGGCTAAGAGCCTGCCTCCTTTCCTGAACATGCTTTGCACCTCTACAGTATTTATCGCAGTAGTTGCTGGCGTAGTTCTCAACCTTATCCTCAACTATGCACTGAAGGATAAGAATGAAAATAATTCTCCTCCCCCTCAATGTAAATCCCTACAGCAAAAGACCCTTCCCTTTTGGGGGAGGGTCTTGTCTCACGCAATAATACCAGATGATAGTTTTATCTGCATCACGGTTTGCAGCAAAGCGCCGGCTGCAAAAAGGATTGCCCCAACCACCCATAGCAGCGCTTGCGTGATGTTCTCACCGCCTGATAACCGTTTTAAATCGGATTGAGCGGTATTGCAAAGTAGTATTATTGCTGCAAGCTGTACTGTTTTGGGGAGTATGTTACTCATCAAAATGTATGTTAGTCCTTTCCAGCCAAGCAGCATCAGAAGAAAAGTAATGATCGCGCCCTGCCCTACCCCAAACAGAATCGGAGTCGCAAGGATCAATGGATTTCCCCACAGGCATCGGGCTGCAATCAATAGATAAAGCACTATAATTGCAGCATATAGAAGCTTCTCTCGCCATAGTGTCCATAAACCGTGCTTTGGAAGGATTGCAAGCTGGTTTAACAATATTCGGAATGGAATTGACTCAGAACCGCATATCACAGCAGCCAGGCTGCCTAAAATCAATCCTATTCCAAAATATAAGAGATATTTGATGGTGGATTTGCGAGCCTGCCACAGACTCTTTATTTGCTTTCGCGCCAAATGATTGCTTTTTCTTCTAACCGGCATTTATCAATCCTCCATATTTCTTTAACGATGTTTTTTGCGTGGCGTTTTTGGTTTTGAGCGGCGATTAACCGCCAGAATGCAGCCCACTGCTCCGCTTGCCAGCATCATCAGGCATTTGTACACTGCCAGCAGCCCCACCTCGTTCTCCGGCATCATCAGCGAGACCGCAAGCAGCGCCAGATACATCAGTCCGCCTGTCAATGCGCCGTTTGCCATTCCGTTCTGTCGCAGATGTCGTCCGCAGCGATAGCCTGCCAGCAGGGTTCCTGCCACAAGTGAAAGCGTAACTAACGGTGCTGCCATTCCGTTTGGAATGTCCTGAGCACTCATTATCATTGCAAAAACAGCAAGAAGCACCAGCACGGCAATAATACCTATTCCGGCGCTTATTGCAATTACTTGCAGTTGCGTTTCTCCCTTTCCTGCGTGTCCTTTTTCTCTGTTTTGGGGCATAAAAATACCTCCCATCCGGATTGACTATTCAATCCTATGATGGGAGGTATTATTTTAGAATAGATTACTTCGGCTCGGCAGTAGTGTTTTTGCCGCTGATCGCCCAACGAGCCAGACGAATCTTTGAGCGGTCACTACCTGTTTCAATAACGAGAGAATCCTCTTTCATGCTGACGATGATACCAATAATGCCGCCAATGGTGACGATTTCATCACCGACCTGCAGCTCACTGCGCATTTTGGCAGTCTCTTTATCCTTTTTCCGCTGAGGACGGATAATGAAGAACCAAAAGACAACAATGATCAACGCCATCATGATGATGGAAGACCACATGGAACCGGAACCGGCAGCAGTTTCAAGAAAAGCAAAGTTCATTTTATTATATCCTCCAAAAAAGTCTTTACAAAATATTATAGAGAGTTTTTGCTCAATTTGCAAGTAAAATCCCGATAAAATTCAGAAAAAACGTTTTTTTTATATCCGCATTCCCAGGCGCGGAACATACTCACAATAAAAGCTCTCATAGCGCCCCTCGTCCAAAGCCAGACGGATCTCCTCCATCAACGTATTATAGAACCACAGGTTATGCATTACTGCCAAACGCATGCCAAGCATTTCATTGGCTCGCATCAAGTGACGCAGATAAGCACGAGTATGATGGCGGCACAGCGGACAACCGCAGCGGCTGTCTACAGGGCGATCATCGGTCATGTATTTTGCGTTCTGGATATTGATGATACCGTCCCATGTAAAGAGATGACCGTGTCGGGCATTACGGCTGGGCATTACACAGTCAAATAAGTCTACTCCACGATGCACGGCTTCCAAAATGTTGACAGGCGTACCGACTCCCATCAGGTATCTGATTTTATCTTTAGGAGCAAAGGGCTCTACTGCTTCAATGATGTGGTACATTTCTTCTGCGGTCTCCCCTACTGCCAGTCCGCCAATGGCATAGCCGTCCAACCCCATTGTCGCAATATCCTTCATATGCTGTACACGGATATCCTCATAGGTGCCGCCCTGATTGATGCCGAACAGCAATTGATGCGGATTGACGGTATCATCTAAAGAATTCAGACGGTTCATTTCCTTTTGGCAGCGTTCCAGCCAGCGGGTGGTTCGCGCTACCGACTTTTGAACATAGTCGCGTGGAGAAGGGTTTTCGATGCATTCATCAAACGCCATGGCAATGGTTGAGCCAAGGTGGGATTGAATCTGCATGCTTTCCCCCGGTCCCATAAAAATCCGATGGCCATCGATATGTGAGGCGAAGGTTACACCTTTTTCTTCGATATGACGCAGCGAAGAAAGTGAAAACACTTGGAACCCGCCGCTGTCGGTCAAAATGGGACCTTGCCAACCGGTGAACTTGTGAAGTCCACCTAACTGACGCACGACATTATCACCGGGGCGCAGGTGCAGGTGATAAGTATTGCACAGCATTACCTGACATTTCAGGTCTTTCAGATCAAAGGCGGAAATGCCCCCCTTAATGGCAGCAGCGGTTGCTACATTCATAAAAGCAGGCGTCTGCACCGTGCCATGCACCGTGGCAAATTCCGCCCGTCGGGCAGCTCCTTCAGTTTTAATCAGTTGATACATAATTATTTCCTTCCCTGTAATGTGACAACAACTATTTCTGGGGTATTGAAAAGGCGCAAGCCCATATGACCACGCCCCAAACCTCGACTTAAAATCATCGTTTTATCATGGATCTGATAGATTCCCCCGTCATATTCAGGGAATAGAATAGTCTCCGGAGAAAGCACTCCGCCAATCAGCGGCAGTCGGAGCATTCCACCGTGAATATGACCGCTGAAAATGAGATCTGCGCCCCATTCGGCATAGGTGGGAAAATAATTCGGGTTATGCGCCAGCAGAATATTATACCCCTCTGGGGCATCACCCAAAATAGTATAGACCGTTTCCGGTGTCACAGGGCGGTAATGGGCAGCATACTGATGATAATAGTCCAGCTTGTACCATAGCCCTATGAGATTAACGGTATCACCATTCGGGGCGGAAAGTGAAATGGTTTCATTGTCAAGCAACTGCACGCCTGCTTCAACCAGTTCCGTCCGGAAATTTTCCCACACGGCAGAATCCAGCCCTTCCTCATGGTTTCCACGGATATAGTAAACTGGATATTCCCCCGCCAATGATCGGCAGAGCGCCAGTGTCACAGAAAAATCTTCGTCAAAACGGCTTACCATATCGCCGGTCATGACAATAATATTAGGATTCTCTCTTTTGATTTTCTCTATCAGACGAGCGTTTCCCTTCCCAAAGGAAACACTGTGCAGATCGGAAAGCTGTACGATCCGATAGCCTTCAAACCCTGCGGGCAATCCTTTCCCGCCGACCGTATATCTAACTATTTTCAAGCCGAAATTGCTTTGCCATACCGAAAAGCACAGCAGTATAAATAATAGAATGATTAATAATAAGAGCATACCATGTTTTTTCACTCATTCTCTCCTGTGGGGTTATCCTTCCGGGTATCATCGGTGATGAACATGGCATCGCCGAAGGAGAAGAAACGATAGCGCTCCTTCACCGCCTCATGGTAGGCATTCATAATGTGGTCATACCCGGCAAAGGCAGACACCAGCATAATAAGGGTGCTTTCCGGCAAGTGAAAATTGGTGATGAGAGCATCGATGCACTTCCACTCGTAGCCGGGATAGATAAATATTTCAGTATTATCACTGCACTCGTGCAGCCCTTCGCCGGGAATATAGGCAGACTCCAGCGTACGACAGCTTGTTGTCCCTACTGCAATAACCCGATGGCCTGTGCGTTTCGCTTCATTGATAAGATCCGCCGCTTCCTGTGATACCCAGTAGTGCTCTGAATGCATATGGTGCTGTGTAACATCGTCTACCTTTACAGGTCGGAATGTCCCCAGACCCACATGAAGTGTTAAGTAAGCAATCTTTACACCCTTATCCTGTATCTTTTTCAGAAGTTCCTCGGTAAAATGCAGCCCTGCAGTGGGTGCGGCAGCGCTGCCCAGCACCTTATTGTAGACAGTCTGGTAGCGTTCCCTATCTTCTAACTGTTCTGTTATATAAGGAGGCAATGGCATACGCCCAACCTCGTCCAAAACAGCAAAGATATTATTTCCTTTGTATTCAAACTTTACTCGACGGTTGCCGCCTTCTAAAATTTCTATTACCTCTGCGTGCAGAAGCCCCTCACCGAAAACAAATCTTGCCCCCGGTTTTGCTCGCTTGCCGGGGCGCACCATCGTTTCCCATTCATCATTTCCAAGCTGCTTCAAAAGCAGAAACTCAATGGCGCCATCTGTTCCCTCTTTTTTCCCAATGAGCCTGGAAGGCATAACGCGGCTGTTATTGACTGCCAGCACATCGCCAGAGTGCAAATAGTCCAGTATGTCGGTAAAAACCTTATGCTCAATCTCTCCGGTCTTTTTATTCAATACCATCAGGCGGCTGCTGTCCCGGCGCTCCAGCGGTGTCTGGGCAATCAGCTCCTGCGGTAGGTCATAATAGTAGTCAGAGGTCTTGGTCATCAATCGGTCTTGCATCATATCACCTTATCTTTTTAGTAAAAAACTTGCTCAATTATTATATCATAATATTATCTCTTGCACAATAAATGAAAGCTGAAGAAAAACCACCGATTGTAGCATTAACTAATGTAAAGATAGATATTGGGAAGAAAGCTACCGACCATGGCGAGAAGTACGGTGATAGTACCGATGTGAATGGACGGTTTAGTAAAACTCTTTGCATACTGATCCGTAATTTCGTTCCTCCTTTTCGATTATTTGACAAGTGCTCCGACGACGATGCCGAGCACAATGGCAATACCAAGACCGTATTCCTTGAGCCAAGGCATCTTTTTGCTGAGCTTGACGCAAAGAACCATAACAACGCTGATGGCACCGATGAAGCAGGACAGGGACGGTCCGACGGCGGTAACCATACCGCACTTGAAGCTCTTGGTGCATTCAGCCTTAGAAAGACCGACAAGCGGAGCATTTTTGTAGCAAAGCTTAGCAAATGCGACAGACTGGACAACGATGATGGCGACACAGGCACCTGCGCACAGCCACACGGGCCAGTTTTTTCTCTTATAATAACAAAATGCTTCCTGTATAGCGTTCAGTGTTTTCGCTGTTCGCTATATAGGAAGCACATCAAGATATGAGGCAAGCTTTATGTTTTTTATTTCATGCTTGCCACTTGTTGACGAATTAGCGCTCGTTTCAGGCGAGCTTCCGCCAGAGCAAGCTCAGTATCGGTAAGGTTGTCGTGACCGAGCAGATCACGCGCCCGCTCCTCCGAGGCGTGGCTACGGACAGCGTCGATGTATTCAGCCCATTCAAAGGTCGTGGCGGCAAGGGTAACATCGCCGTCTAAAACTGATATCACGCCACCCATGCAGGCTGCGATATGCTTTTCGCCGGCGATGATGACCTCAGCAGCCCCCATTCCCAATGCTGTGACATAATCGGTATGACGGGCGCGAATACAGATATCCCCATCAATCGATCGAACCCTTAGGCTCTCTGCATTGCCGGAGAAGATCTTGCCATCTGGCGTAACAATATTCAGCGGAAATTCCGTCATTGATTACTCTCCTTTTTCGCCTTTTCGACCACCTCATCAATGGTACCGGCATACAGGAACGCTCCCTCGGGCAGATCATCGTGGCGGCCCTCGATAATCTCGCGGAAGCCGCGAATCGTCTCCCTTAAGGGGACATACTTGCCCGACATGCCGGTGTACTGCTCAGCTACATGGAACGGCTGAGACAGGAAGCGCTGGATTTTCCGGGCACGGCTGACAGTTTTCTTGTCCTCTTCGGAAAGCTCCTCCATACCCATGATGGCAATGATATCCTGAAGCTCCTTGTAGCGCTGCAGGATCCGCTGGACGGCACGAGCGACCTCATAATGTTCCTGCCCGACGATCTCCGGCGAGAGGATCCGACTGGTGGAATCCAACGGGTCTACCGCCGGATAGATGCCGAGGGAGGCGATGGCGCGGTCCAAAACGGTGGTGGCGTCCAAATGGGTAAAGGTGGTGGCAGGGGCGGGGTCGGTAAGGTCATCTGCAGGGACATAGACCGCTTGTACTGAGGTGATAGAGCCCTTACGGGTGGAGGTGATACGCTCCTGCAAAGCCCCCATTTCGGTGGCAAGAGTGGGCTGGTAGCCTACTGCAGAGGGCATACGACCCAACAGAGCGGAAACCTCGCTGCCTGCCTGTGTGAAGCGGAAGATATTATCAATAAAAAGAAGAACGTCCTGATTTTTGACATCGCGAAAATATTCTGCCATGGTTAATCCGGTCAGACCGACGCGCATTCTTGCCCCGGGGGGTTCGTTCATCTGACCATAGACCAAGGCTGTCTTATTAAGAACCCCGCTTTCCTTCATTTCATTGTAAAGGTCATTACCTTCACGGGTTCTCTCCCCTACTCCCGTGAATACGGAAAGACCGCCGTGCTGAGTGGCAACATTATTGATAAGCTCCATGATGAGTACGGTTTTTCCGACGCCTGCACCGCCGAACAGACCGATCTTGCCGCCCTTGGCATAGGGGCAGATGAGGTCAACGACCTTGATGCCGGTCTCCAAAATCTCGGTTGCACCCTGCTGATCCTCAAACGAGGGGGCGGGACGGTGAATCGCCCAACGTTCCTTGGCTTCGACAGGCTCGCCGTGGTCAATGGGTTCGCCCAGAAGATTGAAAATGCGCCCGAGGCATTCCTCGCCGACCGGTACGCTGATGGGCGTGCCGGTATCGGTCGCTTCCATGCCGCGCACCAGTCCGTCGGTGCTGTTCATAGCAATGCATCGTACTACATTATCACCGATGTGCTGGGCGACTTCAGCAGTAATAACCTTTCCTGCATGATGAATGGTGACAGCATTACGCAGTTCGGGCAGTTCTCCTTCTGCAAAACGGATATCCAGCACCGGCCCGATAATCTGCGTCACAACGCCCTTATGTTGATGGGAGGACATGTTCCTTCACTCCTTTGTGTTATTCTTCCGCACCTGCCACGATCTCGGTCAGCTCCTGCGTGATGCTGCCCTGGCGCGCGCGGTTATACTGCAAATTCAGCTTTTCTATCATTTCGTCGGCGTTCTGCGTGGCGGAATCCATCGCCATACGGCGGGCGGAAAGCTCGCTTGCCAGCGATTCGCACAAGGCACCGTAAATAACGCCGCCGAGGTATTCCGGTATGATAGCATTAAATACCGTACTGCAATCCGGCTCGTAAAGGATTTCGGTGGGGCGTTTTTCTGCTGCAACCGGCATTTCTGCCTTGGGCAGCGGCAGCAGCCGCAGCACACACGGCTCCTGTGAAAGAATGCTGTTCCAACGAGTAAAAACGAGATCGATAGCGTCAAGCCTGCCGTTGCGATACAGCCCTGCCAAATGGCGTGCCAGTGTGAAGCAACAGCCCACCGAAATCTCCTCGGCAGTGAGCCAGTCCTCGGTTAGAATTTCGGTCCCGAGACGGCGGAAGTACTCTCCGGCCTTTCTGCCGATGGGCAGAACGCAATTTTCCTCGCCGGTGAGGGTGGAGGCCGCCAGCCGCAGTACATTACTGTTGTACCCTCCCGCCAATCCTCTGTCACCTGCAATTGCTATGCAGCAAATTCGTTTTTCCTCTCGCTTTTGGAGATAGGGAGAGGAGAAATCGCGGGTAGCAGCGGCAATCCGGCTAAGAGTTTGGTGCAGTGTGGTGTAGTAAGGTCTGGTGCGCAATGCGATTTCCTGTGCTTTGTTCATTTTGGAGGCAGCCACCATTTCCATGGCCCGGGTGATTTGCCGGGTGCTCTCCATGCTCCGGATGCGTTGCTTGATGTCTTTGGTGGAAACGCCCGCCATGGGTCAGCCTCCTAACTGTGGGAAGATTGGAACTCGGCGGTGAATTCCGTGAGAAATTGCTTCAGAGCCGCTTCGTTCTCCGGGGTCAGCATTTTGGTGTCCCGAATGGACTGGAGAATCTCCGGACGGCGGGTGTCCAGCTGCCGGTGCAGCTTCTCCTCGTAGGCGGAGACCTGCTCCACCTCCACCTGCTCCAGATAGCCCTTGGTCACAGCGTAAAGAATCGCCACCTGGTGGGCCACCTCCACAGGTGCTCCGTTTTTCTGCTTCAGAACCTCCACAATCCGCTGGCCCTGAGCCAGGCGGGATTTGGTGTCGGCGTCCAGGTCGGAACCAAACTGGGCAAAGCTCTGGAGCTCCCGGTACTGGGAATACAGCAGCTTCAGAGAACCGGCCACCTGCTTCATGGCCTTGATCTGCGCCGAGCCGCCCACCCGGGACACAGAGATGCCAGGGTTCACAGCGGGCATAACGCCGGAGTTAAAGAGCTCCGTCTCCAGGAAGATCTGTCCGTCGGTAATGGAAATCACGTTGGTGGGGATATAGGCAGACACATCGCCGGCCTGGGTCTCAATAACAGGCAGAGCCGTGAGGCTGCCTCCTCCATACTCCGGCGCCATCCGGGCCGCCCGCTCCAACAGACGGGAGTGGAGATAGAACACATCGCCAGGGTAGGCCTCCCGTCCGGGGGGGCGGCGGATCAGCAGAGAAATGGCCCGGTAGGCCACAGCGTGCTTACTCAGGTCGTCATAGACAATGAGCACGTCCTTGCCTTGATCCATGAAATACTCGCCCATGGTGCAGCCGGAATAGGGGGCGATGTACTGCATGGGCGCCTGCTCCGAAGCCGTGGCGGAGACCACAATGGTGTACTCCATGGCCCCGCTCAGCTCAAAATCATGGACAATCTGGGCCACCGTAGAGCGCTTCTGACCAATTGCCACATAGATACAGATCACATCCTTCCCCTTTTGGTTCAGGATGGTGTCGGTTGCAATGGTGGTTTTTCCGGTCTGGCGGTCGCCGATGATGAGCTCCCGCTGTCCGCGGCCAATGGGAATCATGGAATCAATGGCCTTAATGCCCGTCTGCAGGGGGACCGAGACGGATTTTCTCTGGATGATACCCGGCGCTTGGTGTTCAATGGGCCGGGTTTGGGAACAGTCGATGGGGCCTTTGCCGTCGATGGGGTTGCCCAGAGCATCCACCACCCGGCCAATCAGCTTCTCCCCCACCGGGACGGAAAGGACCTCCCCGGTGCGCCGCACCAGGCTCCCTTCCTCCACGCCCACATCAGAGCCCAGCATTACCACCTTCAAAATAAATAATT
>OLQD01003556.1_pt1 | contig 10147 bp, 7 predicted proteins | sample 1672841 | NCBI WGS metagenome assembly OLQD01 (sample SAMEA3136729, study PRJEB25190) | human gut metagenome | biome: human gut; feature: human-associated habitat; material: faeces | place: Austria | collected 2013 | reverse complement strand
TGACGCGCTCCATGCGGGAGAAGCCGATGCGGAACTGGTTCTGCAGCAGCTCACCAACGCTGCGGATGCGGCGGTTACCCAGATGGTCGATATCATCGGTGGTGCCAACGCCGTGGCCCAGACCGTTCAGGTAGTTGATGGAGGACAGGATGTCCTTCACGGTGACGGTGCGGCCGATCAGCTGGTCATGGTTGCGGCGGAGCATTTCCTTCTGCTCCTCCACATCGGAGGTGGTGTCGAGGATCTTCTTGATCTCATCAAAGGAGCAGCGCTCGTTGATGCCGCACTCCTTGACATCAAAGGAGAAGAAGCCCTGTGCGTCCACACAGCCGTTGGTGATGACCTTAACCTTCTTGCCCTCGATGCTCAGAATAACGGTATCCACACCGGCGGCATCTGCCTTCTCGGCCAGCTCACGGGTGATCTTGCCCTTGGCCTCAACGATGATCTCGCCGGTCAGGGGAGCAACGATGTTCTCAGCGGCAACAAAGCCGGTGATGCGGCGGGCCAGAGACAGCTTCTTGTTCATCTTGTAGCGGCCAAAACGAGACAGGTCGTAGCGGCGCGGATCGAAGAACAGCATGTTGATCTGGTTGGTAGCGGACTCCACCGTGGGGGGCTCGCCGGGACGCAGCTTGCGGTAGACCTCCAGCAGGCCCTCGTCCTGGTTCTTGGTGGTATCCTTTTCCAGAGTAGCCAGGATACGCTCATCCTCGCCAAAGAAGTTCAGGATCTCCTCATCAGAGGAAAGGCCCAGCGCACGGCACAGCACGGTGACGGGCAGCTTGCGGTTCTTATCGATACGGACATAGAACACGTTGGAGGCATCGGTCTCGTACTCCAGCCATGCACCGCGGTTGGGGTTCATGGTTGCGCTGTACAGGTCGTTGCCTACCTTATCTTTGGCATCTCCGTAGAATACGCCGGGAGAACGGACCAGCTGGCTGACGATAGCACGCTCAGCACCGTTGATCACAAAGGTGCCCGCATCGGTCATCAGCGGGAAGTCGCCCATGAAAATTTCCTGGTCCTTGACCTCGCCGGTCTCCTTGTTCAGCAGACGGGCAGTCACGCGCAGGGGGGCAGCGTAGGTCACGTCGCGCTCCTTGCACTCCTTGATGCTGTACTTGGGCTCCTTATCCAGACGGAAGTCCACGAAGCTCAGCGCCAGGTTACCGGTGTAGTCCTCAATGGTGCCGATGTCGTGGAAGACCTCTTTCAGGCCCTCGTCCAGGAACCACTGATAAGAGTTCTTCTGGACCTCGATCAGGTTCGGCATACTGATGACTTCGTCGATGTGGGAGAAGCTCATGCGCTCGGTTTTGCCGAGCTTTACGGGCTTGACTTTCATCATAAAATCAACCACTCCTTACTTTTATACTCTACGGATATTGCGTTATACGGGTCAGATTTGAGCACACACACATAAATCGACCCGTATCCTCCAAGGAAGTTCGTCGCTTTTCACAAACTTTTCGGTCAACACCGTCCAGCTGCTTCCAGTGCAGCTCCCTTTTTGGCGCACTAGGCCATTATGTGATACTAATACAGTATACACCTCAAAAGCCTTGCTGTCAAGCCATTTTTCGCATTTTGGCCCAATATTTTTGTCAAGCCCGCGATTTCATGGTACGCACGGACGCGTGTAAGCTTTGCGCATTTTGGCTCTTGATTTTTGAGTTTTGCACGTTCTCACCAAAAACACCCTTGTGCATTTTGTACAGGTTGGCTCTTGATGCGCGCTCTCCCCTGCCCATGCAAAAAGCACCGCAGCTGCCTGCGGTGCCCTTATATGCTCATTCTTCCAGATAATCCCGCAGGCGCTTTGCGCGGCTGGGATGGCGCAGCTTGCGCAGAGCCTTGGCCTCGATCTGCCGGATGCGTTCCCGGGTCACGTTGAATTCCTTTCCCAGCTCTTCCAGGGTGCGGGCCTGCCCGTCCTCCAGCCCGAAGCGCAGGGTCAGCACCCGCTCCTCCCGGGGTGTCAGGCTCTTGAGGACGTTTGCCAGCTCCCGCCGCAGCAGTTCCCGCCCGGCCTCGTCCACCGGAACGCCTGCTTCCTCATCCTGAATAAAATCCTCCAGGTGGGCATCCTCTTCCTCACCCACCGGTGTTTCCAGGCTGATGGGGTCCTGCGCCAGCTGCAGCAGCTCCCGCACCCGGTCAGGCTCCATGTCCAGCCGGACGGCGATCTCTTCGGCTGTGGGTTCCCTGCCGTTTTTGCGCAGAAGCTCCCCTGTCGTCTTTTTTACCCGGTTGATGCTCTCCACCAGATGCACCGGGATGCGGATGACCCGCCCCTGATCGGCAATGGCCCGGGTGATGGACTGCCGGATCCACCATGTCGCGTAGGTCGAGAACCGGAACCCCCGGTCGGGTTCAAACTTTTCTGCCGCCTTCATCAGGCCGAGGTTCCCTTCCTGAATGAGATCAAGAAAGGGCAGCCCCCGCCCGGCGTACCGCTTGGCTACCGAGACCACCAGCCGCAGGTTGGCTTCGCTCAGTTTCCGCCGGGCATCCGCATCCCCGGCCTGCGCAGCCCGGGCAAGCTCCAGCTCCTGTTCCATTGTCAGCAGCGGCACCCGGCCAATCTCCTTCAGATATGCCTTCACCGGGTCATCCAGCGCTACGCCCTCGGCTGAGAGCTCGTGCTCCAGTTCCCCGATCTGTGTTTCATCCAGCATGGGCATGTCCGCTTCTTCTTCGGTTACACGGATGCCCCGGGCTTCCAGCGCCGCATACAGCGCATCCAGCCCGGATACATCGTATTCCTGCTCATCCATGGCCCGGCTGATCTGCTCGGGTGTCAGGGTATGGCGGCGGGCCCGGCCTGCCAGGATCTTTACCAGTTCTTCCGTCTGCGACAATTTCCGCATGATTCTTTCTCCTTCCAGCTCCAGCCGGAGGAGAGGAACGGTCAGTCGTCCGCAGGGTCTGTGCCCTGCTTCTTTTCTCGCATCGACTGGAGATACCGTATCAAATCATCATTGGACATTTCGGCCGCCTTGCCTGCCACGGGGGTGCCCCGGGCAATGCGGTCCAGATAGAGCCGGATATCGTCCGGCGTACAGTTCACATCGCTGTATTGTGCCGCAAGGCGGCTCAGCTCATTCAGCGCCTCTTCGCTCACAAAGGGGCGCAGAGTGGAAAGGCTGATTTCGATTCCCTGCTCCTGGCACTGCAGAAACGCTTCGTACAGCTCTTTCTGCTGGGGCAGAACGAACTTTTCCGGGCTGAGCTGGGCCCGCACCTGCGGGATATAGCTGGGCTCCCGGAGCATGGCGGCCAGCAGCCGCTGTTCTGCCGAGGCAACCCCAAGCGCCTGAGAGCCGCCCGCACTGTACGGCACGCTGATCTGGTGCATCTCACCGGACTGCAGCCGTGCCTGATTCTGCGCCCACCGGCGTTTGCTGTTGGAGCGCTTTACTGCATCGGCAAGCTGGGTCATAATGGCGTTCTTGGAGATGTTCGTCTCCTCAGCCAGCCGCCCGGCGTAGACCTCCTGCTCGGTGGGGTTGGAGCGCTCCGCCAGCATATTCACGGCTTCCTTGACATATTCCAGCCGCTGGGCATCCTGCTTGAGGTCGTATTTGTTCTTGAGCCGCCCCAGCCGGAAGTCCAGCGCGTTGCCCACACCGTCCAGCAGTGCCTTGAACCGCTCGGAGCCATACTTTTTGATGTACTCATCCGGATCTTTTGCACCCGGGATCTGCAGCACGCCCACCTTGACCGGGCTGTTGCGGAACAGTTCCAGCGAGCGCAGAGTGGCCTTCTGGCCGGCCTCATCCGAGTCGTAGCTCAGGATGACTTCCTCCGCGTACTGGCTGATGAGCTTTACCTGATCCGGAGTCAGGGCTGTGCCGCAGGCGCAGACCGCCGTGTCGATCCCCGCCTGATGCATGGAAATAACGTCCATGTAACCCTCGCAGAGAACGAACCGCCGGGAAGCACTCTTCTTGGCGATCTGCAGAGCGAACACGGTATCCGACTTGTGGTAGACCAGTGTCTCGGGGCTGTTGACATATTTGGGTTTGGAATCGTCCAGCACACGCCCGCCAAAGGCTATGATGTTGCCCCGCAGGTCAAAGATGGGGGTCATCACCCGCTTCCAGAACAGGCAGTAGATCCGGCCTGACTGGCTGCGCTTGAACAGACCGCTGGCATCCAGCTCCTGCTGGTTGTACCCCTTATCGCGCAGATACTGGTACAGCCCCTGCCCGTCATCCGGTGCATAGCCCAGCCCGAACCGGACGATGGTCTTGTCGTCCAGACCGCGCCGCCGCCAGTAGGCCCGGGCCTGCCGGGCTTCCTCGACCGTGGAATTCAGGCAGGCGTGGAAGTACCGCGCGGCTTCCTTGTTCATGGAAAGGATGCGGCTGCGCAGGCGGCCCGTCTTATCGTCCTCCTGCGGTTCCGGCATTCCCGCGCGGGCAGCCAGCATCTTGACCGCCTCGGTGTAGTCGATGCTGTTGATGCGGCGGACGAAGTGGATGACATCGCCGCCCACACCGCAGCCAAAGCAGTAAAAGCTCTGGGTGTCCGGGTAGACGTAGAACGAGGGGGTCTTTTCGCTGTGGAAGGGGCACAGGCCGCCGTACAGCCGCCCCTTCCGCTTGAGCTGGACATAGTTGCCCACCACATCCACGATATCGGTGCGGCGGGTCAGTTCCTCAATATATTCGTGTGGGATCATTTTGGTATTCCGATGCTCCTTTTATAACACATGCCACTTGCGGGGCACAAAGACATCCTCAAAGGTACGGATGGCAAATTCATCGCTCATGCCGCTGATATAGTCCGTCACTGCGCGGTCGCGTCCTTCCTGATAGGCCAGCTGCAGGTAGAAGTTGGACATCTGTTCGATGTGGGTCAGGTAATACTCGTACAGCTCGGTGAGCACCTTTTCCACCTTCTGTTCTTCCTTTTTGGCGCTGCGATCCACATAGACGGTGCGGTACATGAAATCCTTGAGGGCCAGGAAGGCTTCGTTCTCCTCTGCGCCCACCTGCACATCCCCCTCGCTGCTGCGCAGGATGCTGTTGATCATGGTGGTGATGCGCTGCGACTTCGTCTCACCCAGCACAGCGGTGCATTCTCTGGGCAGGGTGGCCGGGTCCAGCACACCGGCACGCACGGCATCCTCGATATCGTGGTTCACAAAGGCGATCTGATCCGCCATGCGGACGATGCGTCCCTCCGGGGTAGCCGCCCAGGTGCCCTTGGTATGGGTCACGATGCCGTTGCGCACCTCCCAGGTCAGGTTCAGGCCCCTGCCGTCCTTTTCCAGCTTGTCCACCACCCGCAGGCTCTGCATATAATGCCGGAATCCCTCCGGGCAGAGCTTGTCCAGTGCGCTCTCTCCTGCGTGGCCAAAGGGCGTGTGCCCCAGGTCATGGGCCAGACTGATGGCCTCGGTCAGATCCTCGTTGAGACGCAGGGCGCGGGCAATGGTGCGGGCGATCTGCGCCACCTCCAGCGTGTGGGTGAGCCGGGTGCGGTAGAGGTCGCCCTCCGGCGAGAGGAACACCTGCGTTTTCTGCTTGAGCCGCCGGAACGCTTTGCAGTGGATGATCCGGTCACGGTCCCGCTGGAACACCGGACGGATAGGGTCCTGCTCTTCGGGCCTCACCCGGCCCCGGCTGGCATCGCTGAATGTTGCCCAGGAGGCCAAGGTCAGCCGCTCGATCTCTTCGGTGCGCTGTCGTACATCCATCAGGAACCCTCACTTTCTGTTTTCTCCCCCTCCTCTCGCACGGCGCAGCCGATCCCCATGCCGCGTCTGCGGCAAGTATAGCACACCCGCCCTGTCGAAGGGGGAAAGTATTTGTCTTGGAACGAATAAAATTTCTCGATCTTGCTGCCGCTCGCCAGACTTTCCCGCAGGGAAGTCTGTGTCATAACGGCAGGCAGTCAACTTTCAGGTCAGAACGGAGCGTAGAACGGCTGTGACACACTTACCTGTGCAGCGCCCCGGGTCAGCTCCCGGAGTTGCTCCAGCAAGGGTGGCTCCGTACCCTCAGGCATCTGCCAGCGCAGGGTGACACGGTCGGTGAACTGAGGGTCTGCAAGCTTTGCCCCCGCCGCCTGGATGAGCAGCGCCGCCCGCTCGTAGAGTGAGTAATCCACCGTCACTTCCAACTCCACCACACTGCGCACCGTGACCACCTCGGCGGCTTCCAGTGCGCGGGCGGTGGCGGTGGTATAGGCCCGCACCAGGCCGCCGGTGCCCAGCAGCACGCCACCAAAGTATCGGGTGATGACCACGACAAGCTCAGTCAATCCGCTGTGCTGCAGCACTTCCAGTGCCGGGGTTCCCGCCGTCTTGGCCGGTTCACCGTCATCGGAGTAGCGCTCCCGGTTGCCCTCCCGCAGGCGGTAGGCATAGACATTGTGCCGGGCCGTGCGGTTGGCTGCCCGCACCTGCTCCAAAAAGGCCACCGCCTTTTCCTCGCTGTCCGCAAAGGAGAGCCGCGCAATAAAGCGGCTCTTCTTTTCCTCATATTCTCCGGTGGCCGTGCCCCGGATGGTGCGGTAATCCTCCACGCTGGTTCCTCCTGCCCATTGATTTGATTTATTTAATAAGTATAGCATAAATCCCGGCAAAGAAAAAGCCTGCAGCTGCAAGGCTTAAGCGTAACATGTGCATCTTATTGTTGAAATTCTGCATCATACAATACTTTCTATTGACCGCCTGAAATCTTTATTCTATCATAGGCGACGATGCAGAAAAACCTCTTGACAATGGGAACTTTTTTGATTATAGTAGAACTAACGAATATTAGTTAGTAAATGGTGATGAACAATGGAAGATACCAAGCAGCGCATTCTGGAAAAATCTCTGGAACTGTTTTCGACCAAGGGATACGATGCGGTCAGCGTGGGTGAAATTGCAAAGGCGGTCGGCATCAAGGCTCCGTCTCTTTACAACCATTTCCCCAGCAAGCAGGCGATTTTTGATGCGATTTTGGAAACAACTTCAGCGCACTACCAGAAAGACACCGCTGAGATCTCGGTCCATGTACAGGATTCCCAAAAGGATATCCCGGTTTTCTCCCATATCTCAGAGGAGCTGCTGGTTGAAAAAGTCCGACAGATCTTCCTTTATTCGCTGCACGATAAAACCATCAGCCAGTTCCGCCGGATGATGACGCTGGAGCAGTTCCGTTCCCCCAAATTTGCCGAACTGCTTTCCAAGCGCTATGTAGATTGGATGATCTCCTACCATGCAGGCATCTTCCGTGCGCTGGTTGCAAACGGCGAACTGCGAAACGAAGACCCGGATACCCTGGCGTGGATGTATGTTTCCCCAATCATCGTCCTACTGAGTGTCTGCGACCGCCAGCCAGAACGGGAAGCTGAAAGCCTTGAAAAGTTGGATGCCCATGTAAAGCTGTTCTTCCGTACCTTTAACATTGTGGGAGGTGAAAAATAGCGGTAAGCCGCAGCCACAAACAAAAAGGCCGCTGTGTCGGAGAAGCGCTCTGCGGCACAGCGGCTTTTTTGCAACTTAGGAGGGATCGCAAGATGGACTATATCAGAGTTACCAGAGAAAACATCGACAAGGAACATATCTGTTGTGCCATGTCCGGCAAACAGAGCCTTGCCAAGAAGGAATGGCTCAAGCAGCGCTTTGAGGAGGGGCTTGTTTTTTACCGCAGCGCAGAGCGGGGCAAGTGCTTTATCGAGTACATCCCGGCAGAAAACGCATGGGTGCCCATTGATGCGGCAGGCTGGCTTTATATCAACTGCCTGTGGGTCTCCGGCTCCATGAAGGGTCACGGCTATTCCAGCGAACTGCTGGAAGAATGCCTTCGGGATGCCAAAGCGCAGGGCAGAAACGGTGTTTGCATTCTGTGTGCAGAGGGACGCAAACGGGAGTTTCTCGCCGACCCCAAGTTTTTGACCCATAAGGGCTTCAAGGTTTCGGACATCTCCGATTGCGGCATCAACCTCATGTACCTGCCCCTTGCAGAGAGTGCCCAGCCGCCAAAATTCAAGGCCTGCGCCAAGCATCCCAAGGTGGAGGAGAATGGCTTTGTCCTCTACTATACCGACCAGTGCCCTTACACCTATTATTGGGTGCCAAAGGTGCAAGAGGCTGCAAAGGAACATGGAATCCCGTTCAAAACCATCCACATCACAGAGAAAGAGACGGCACAAAATATGCCCGCACCGGTCACAACATACGCATTGTTCCGGGATGGGAAGTTTGTGACCCAGAGCATCCAGTCGGACAAGAAATTTTTGAAATTGGCAGGCGCAGCGGATTGAACCATTCAGGAATCTTTCTCATTTTTCAGTAGATTCTTCCAGATTCTTTCGGTACTGTGCCGGACTGACACCATACTCTTTCTTGAATACCCGGCTAAAATAGAGTGGGTTATCATACCCTACGATCTCTGCAATTTCTCCAATATTGTATTCGGTGTTCTCCAATAAGCTTTGTGCATTTACCATCCGAAGGGACAGGATGTATTGTGCAGGGCTTATTTTCATGTACAGCTTAAAATTACGGATAAACCAGTTCGTACTGATATGCAGCGATTCTGCGTAATCGTCCACACTGACCTTTGTATTATAATTCTCGTTAAAGTAGGCAACGGCGGCTTCGATTTCTTCGGGGATGCTTGTAGTTGTTTTCTCGCTTTCCTGCTGTTGCCTGCTTACTAAAAGCAGAATGATGTTGAAGAGAGAAGCAATATAGTCTTCATAGCCATATTCACATTGTTGCAGTTCCCGGATGATCTTTCGGAACAGCATTTTGTAATCCGGCAGTGTGCCGCTGTAAAAAACGTGCTTGTCCAAGGGTATTCCGTGATAGTTCAGGATGTTTTTGACATCATATCCTGTAAAGTGAATCCAGAACACCTCTGGATGATCTTCTACATAGTAGACATACTTCTGGATTTCTTTCGGCTGATAAAGCACCATGTGTCCAGAAGTCACCACTTCCTCAACACCATCGAACCAGAAGTGTGCTTTACCAGATGCCACATAGAGGATTTGATAGTCTCTGCGACCCTTTGCCCAAAAAGTAGGTAGCTTAGGGCGTTTTTTCAAGCGATAAGTGCCGCAACTGCCTACGACCAGCGGCTTTGAGTAGTCTTTGAAATCCAAACGGGAGTTGTTCAAATATCCTGAGTTGAAATACATCCCTGCGTCCTCCTCATCTTCAGAGATTTTACAGTGATTTGGGAAATGTTCTATCAAAAAATTACAAACTCTTTGATTTTGTGCATATTTTGTTCCATCTTGTCTATATCTTTTCGTTCCATTAGATTCTATAATATTTTCAGACGAAACGCAAGAGATTTGGGCAACTTGCGTAATGAGAATTCCAGTCTGAAGTGCACAGCAGATTGGTCGCGCCCACACAAAACAAGCAAGATGGGAGAAAGCACAATGACTGAGAAACGTTATCTAAAGTGGTATAATAAAGTCGGCTATGGTTCAGGCGATATTGCAGGCAACGTGGTGTATGCATTCCTGTCCTCCTTCGTCATGATCTATCTGACCAACACCGTTGGCCTGAACCCCGGTATTGTCGGCACTCTGATTGCAGTTTCCAAACTGCTGGACGGTGTGACGGACATTTTCTTTGGTTCTTTGATTGACAAAACGCATTCTAAGATGGGCAAAGCCCGTCCTTGGATGCTGTACGGCTACATTGGCTGTGCCATTACGCTGGTGGCAATTTTCGCCATCCCGACCAATCTGGGACAGTTTGCACAGTACGCATGGTTCCTGATCGCATATACTCTGCTGAACGCTGTATTCTACACTGCCAACAACATTGCTTACTCTGCACTGACTGCTCTCATCACGAAGAACAGTGCCGAACAGGTCGAGATGGGTTCTTGGCGTTTCATGTTCGCCTTTGCCACCAGCCTGCTCATCCAGTCCATCACGCTGGGTGCTGTTACGGCATTGGGCGGTGGTGCTGCCGGTTGGCGCACTGTTGCAATCATCTACGCCATCATCGGTCTGCTTGTCAACACCCTCTCCGTTTTCTCCGTGAAGGAACTGCCGGAAGGCGAATTGGTGGATACCACCGACAAAAAGGAAATCGAGCAGGACGAAAAGTACAATCTGGTTCAGGCTGCAAAGCTGCTTGCTGGTAACAAATATTATATGATGATTTGCGTCA
>OLQD01003553.1_pt1 | contig 10153 bp, 10 predicted proteins | sample 1672841 | NCBI WGS metagenome assembly OLQD01 (sample SAMEA3136729, study PRJEB25190) | human gut metagenome | biome: human gut; feature: human-associated habitat; material: faeces | place: Austria | collected 2013 | reverse complement strand
GTGATGGCAACATTTGCCGTCACGTTGCCGTCACCTATTGCTGTCACGGACTTATTGGTTGATAACCATTGTGTTATCGCTGTCTGGTGACAGGTGATGGCAAATAATCGTTTTAATTCTCGTAGAAGAGAAGTGAGGTCATTCGATTATTTTTCATTTCTCTTTAGTGGTATTCCTGCTCTTGGACGTTCATAGTATATAGTTCAATAGATATTAGGTAAAAGATTAGGATTGGTGTTTGAAATTCTACAATATTCCTCCGGTTTGTTTATCCCCATTCTTTGTTAATGGCCGGAGGAGTTGCTGGAAATCCTCTGTTTTGACTAAAGTGAAAAATATGATATCATGAAAAATGTATTGGTAATACTTGCGAGTGCTGTGATTTGCTTTCTGTCAGGGTGCTCGAATGTGAAAGATGTGCCTTCGATAGCAGTTATTGAAAAAGGATTTCGTGAGATTCCTGATAGTATCCGGGTGGGATGTTATTGGTATTGGATTTCGGATAATATCTCCAAGGAAGGAGTGATTAAGGATTTGCTTCCTCGTCGTAATATTGTTCGGATGTTTTTTCGATAAACTCGCCCTTGTTGTATAATGTTTTGAAGAAATCCGAAGCCAGTTGGTGGTGCGTCGGTGAAGTGGTACGGCTATACACATCGAAGGAGATGCCGAATTCTTCGAATGATTTCTTTATCAGCGTATGGTAACGGTCTACCACATCCTGCGGAGTGATTCCTTCTTTTTTGGCGCGGATCGTGATAGGCACTCCGTGTTCGTCCGAACCGCCGATAAATAATACATCTTCTTTCTTTAACCGCAGATAGCGCACATAGATATCTGCCGGTACGTATACACCGGCCAAATGACCGATGTGGACAGGTCCGTTCGCATACGGCAGGGCCGATGTGACGGTGGTTCTTTTGAATTTCTTTTCCATTATATAGCGTGATTTTATTGTTTTCTGCTTTGCAATGTGCAAAGATAATGACTTTTCACCATGGATTACATGGATTAACACAGATTATTTCACTTAAAATACTTTTTCATCCTGACGAAAACTTACATCATCATATGCCTGCGTATAGAGAACTTCACTATTGCCATTGCATTGATCGCCGCAAACGGTATATCCATTGGTTCATGGTGGGTGTTGTAGCTCACCAGTTTGATGCATCCTTCCTTTTCGGACCGGTTGGCATACTTCACCGCCAGATACTCGTCTCCGTCGATCATGAACGAAACCAGGTATATTTCCCCGTAAATAACGCTCTCGAAGCTGTTTATCTCCTTATATCCGATGATGTCCCCCGATTTCAGTATGGGGTACATACTGTCCCCGTTGACGTAGACCGCCCCGTCGCAGGCGGATATGTTCGGAATCCGTATTTTCCCCAAGGCATACTGGTGCTTGTTGGTGAACAGCGTCTTCAGGTTTGCCGCCGCCGTGATGTCGTATAGTGTCACGCTGCGGTCGTCAACCGGTTCGGCTGTTTTGGGATTGTGAATTATCTGCACCTCCCCTTGTGCCAGTTCGCTTTCGCAAAATCTCGACTGGTGTTTCGGGTTGCCTTTTCCCAACAATAGCCAGTTGTAGTCTACCGTATTTCCTAATTTGTTGAGCAGCAGGCGGAAATCTATACTGTTCCGTGCAGCCCAGTTGGTGACTGTCGCTCTTGAAACTCCCAGGAATTCAGCCAGTTCGCTGTCCCTCTTCAGGTTTAATGCCTGCTTGGCACGTTTGATGATGCCGGGTACATCCAGATTTGTATCCATTTTGTTAGCATTTAATTTTGATGTAAAAAATCATAAACGTATTAGTTGCTCATTAATAATCCGTTATCTGTTTTTTAAGAATTAATTTCTAAAACCGTATGTTTTCTTTATGAAAACTTATTTATCTTTGTAGCGGTGAAATTACAAATATGTTTCAAAAATATAAATTAAAAACAGAATAGCCATGAAAAACGCAGAAAAGTTTCCGAAAGGTTGCAGAAAAGTTCGTCCCCCGGCCTTGCATCCCCTTTGTATCACTGCTCCGGTAGCTATATATATACACTGTGATGAATATATAGATTCACCATGGTAAGCATATATGTCCACCATGTCGGACATACATCTCCGGCAAATAAACAACTTTTTTCTCAGAATTTAAATCAAAATTATCATTATGAAAACAACATTATCTTTATCGACAAAACAATCTACATCCAGCAGTATTTGCAAGAGTTGTAAACGTGAGCTTCCGTTGGAGTCCTTCTATATGAACAAAAAAACGCAGTCTCCGGATAAATATTGCAAGGAGTGTCGCAAATCTCTGAGCCGAAGGCAATACGGCAGTGGTAAGAAACTTCCCCATTGCTCTTTGTCCGGTGGACGAGTTTCCTATCCGGTCATAACACAGACTGAGGACCGGGAAACACGTCTCCGGCTTATTCTGCACGCCCTTGAGGTAGTGAGGCTTAGCATGGAACGCAAAAAGGCGGGAATGCAGGAAGAAGCCTTGCTGTAAAAGCGGATTTTTTATATTGAGTATTTATCAAAAAACAGAATTATTATGGCAAGAATAAAGAAAAAGGGATTGGATTATTTCCCGCTGAATACGGATTTTATTCACGACCGTGCTGTCCGCCGCCTGATGAAGCGTGAGGGTGACTCCGCGCTTGGCATTCTGGTGGAAATCCTGTCGTATATCTATGCGGGCGAGGGGTATTATGTCCGTGCGGACCGTTTGTTTTACGAAGACCTCTCGGCGGGTCTGTACGAGAAGAGCGCTGATGACGTGGAACGTATCGTCCGTCTGGCGGTGGAATACGGACTGTTCGACGCGGTTCTTTTTGAGCGTAGCTGCATCCTGACTTCCGTCGAAATACAACGGCAGTATCTTTTCAGTACCCGTCGCCGCAGCATTTCACATCTGGAAGTCGGGTATTGCCTGCTTGCAGATGATGAACCGGCTGATAATAAGGATGATGCAAAAGGAACGCCGGCTGTGAAAAGTGAAAAACAGGGGCATGGAGAAGGCATTACGAGGGGTGATAATGTAACATTTATCCCTGAAAATGTAACATCAGGTACACATAGCATAGCACAGAATAGCACAGCACAGCATAGCGTAGCACAGCAAAGCAAAGAACAACCCCACTTCAATTCTCCCCTGGAAACGGCAGGGGAGAAGGCGGAGGGGAAGAAGATTGGGAAGGAGGAGATTTCTTCCGGGAGTTCCTGCGGGCGGGATGCTCCCTGTTCCGGGAAACGGAAAAAGTGGACGCAGGAGACTATCGACGGCCTTCTTCCGCCGGCTGACGGGACATCACGCAACTATGCGGGGCTGCTCGATAATCTCCGTAGCTACGGTATCCCGCCTTCAGAACAGTATGCAATTATCCTGAAAAGTAATTTCGGGGCTATCGGCGGTGCAATCTGGCAGGGGATTGCTACGTTGCGTGGCAGCGGGGGCAAGATAAAACTTCCCGGACGTTATCTTTTAAGTGTTGTAAGCAGGAAGGAAGAAGCTGCTGTTTCTTGATTTTCGGTCACTTATGCCGGTTAAGAATTTAGTTAAGACACATATTGAAAATCACTTGTATATGAAATGTAACTATTGTATCTTTGTGTTGTCGATAAGCTTACAGACAAGACTAAACTAAATTTATTAACACAAAAACAAATTTGATTATGCCAGTATTGTATGGTCCATTTCAGTCCGTTCTGAAAGACAAAAACGGAGAACAACTATTCTATCCCCGTGTGTTGCGCACAGGTAATGTAAGTACTTCACAGATCTCTAAAGAGATAGCGGCTTATTCCTCCCTTTCCCCGGGTGATGTGAAGAACACACTGGACAACCTGGTGACGGTAGTCAGCCAGCATCTTCAATCCTCGGAGAGTGTGACGCTTGACGGTTTCGGAACTTTCCGTCTGGTGATGAAGTCGAACGGTAAAGGTGTGAAAACTGTGGACGACGTGTCTGCCGCCCAAGCTTCACTGACAGTTCGCTTTCTTCCCTGTTCCACCCGTCATTTGGATGGCACTATGGCCACCCGTTCGCTAGTGACAGGCGCCCGGTGTGTCCGTTTCGACTGTGCCGATACCTCTGCTTCCGGTGAAGGAGAGGGTGGCAAGCCCGAAGGCGGCGGTTCCGGCGGTGGAGTGACACCGGATCCGTCAGTGTGATTCTCCGGCACAACACAGATTCAAACGACTAAACTAAACGAAGTATTCTGCTGAACGGCAGGTGCTTAACTGAACTATTAATTATTCACTAATTATGCGAACTATCAATTTGTTCGTGGTGCATTGCAGCGCCACGAGGGAGGATTGTACACTCTCCCCTGAAGCTTTGGACGTGATGCACCGGTGTCGCGGATTCAACGGAACAGGCTACCACTACTACATCCGCAAGGACGGAACGTTGTACCTCACCCGCTCGCTCGAACGTATCGGGGCGCACGCAAAAGGCTTCAATGCCCATTCGATAGGTATCTGCTATGAAGGTGGTCTGGACTGCCGGGGACACCCGGCAGATACCCGGACTCCGGCGCAGCGAGCTACGCTCCGGCAACTTGTGGCCGATTTGGAGCTGCGTTTCCCTGGCTGCCGGGTATGCGGGCATCGCGATCTTTCACCGGACTTGAACGGGAACGGTGAGATAGAGCCGGAAGAGTGGATTAAACAGTGCCCGTGCTTCGATGCGTCCAGGGAATTCGGGGAATCTGCAACCGGGGCGGTGAGCACGAAAGAACACAGAGTAACACAAGTATTTAAAGACACGGAAAGGAGGTAAATTATGGCAATGAAGAAATCAGTATGGGATATGATCCTGAAGGTGGTTATCGCAGTGGCTTCGGCTTTGGCAGGCGTTTTGGGCGCTAATGCGATGAATCTGTAATGAGAGGGATTAATATTTTTTTATAAAAACCAGATGACTGTTATCTAAAATGAATAATAAGACTATTATTTTAATAATTGCGCTGCTCACTTGTGTGGGCAGCGTATATAGCCAGGGCACCTCGCCGGCTTTGGCTGATACGGAAGGAAAATACAAATATAATTATGTTCCTGTGTCTCCGGTATCGGAGGAGTTGATGAAGCATATTATGTGTCCTGTTAATTATAATACAGGCAAAGTTGAACTTAGTATCCCGATATATGAGATACGTACAAGAGATTTCACGCTGCCTTTACGATTGCAATATGACAGCGGAGGCATCAAGGTCAGTGCGGGAAACGGCGTGGCAGGCTTGGGCTGGAACGTGGATTTCGGTCCCACCGTAACCCGGAGTATTCAAGGAAATCCTGATGAAGAAGGGTATTTGATCTATAACCCGGACTTTGGCAGTTGGGACACTTCTTATATGCATAAGATGACCGAAGGTATGGCGCACGAACAACCGGATGTGTTTTTTTATAATACATTTGATGCTCAGGGGAATTTCGTGTTCCGGCGTCCGGAGAAATCCTCGGAAAGCGGCTCGCATATACCGGTTTATTTACCGTTGACTTCTGATAAGGTGGAAACGTCAGACATACGTTCGGGATTTCAGGTGACGGACGGTTCTGGTAATATTTACCGTTTTAAGGAAGCCGAATACTCTAATACGGGAAAGATTACAGGCTGGAAACTAACGGATGTCACCAGTCTGAAACAGGACAGGCTTTCTTTTTCGTATGTCACACAGAAGCTCACTTATGCAGACAGTTATGACTATTATGCAGTGGAGGATATGGGTGAAAGTTACCGTAACGGATATTGGCAGGGAGTGGATGGAAAACTGAAGTTTTTCCGGATGAACGGGTATGCTTTGCATAATGATTCTCTTTGGGCCGATTTTACGGCCGAAAACGTTGGCCAGTATGATAACCGGCCTTACAATTCGGTTGATGCAAAATATCCCAAAGAAATCACGTACGCTAATGGAAAAGTCCTTTTTGATTATTCCTCTTCTCTTCTAAAAACCGTGCATATTTATGAAAATGGGGCGGAAATCCAACGTGTCACATTGAATTATAAGCAACTGCGGTTCATGGGACGCAGCCTGCTTACTGAGGTCAATTTTACAGAGCTGGTCAATAATCAAAGCCGTAGTTATACAATGTCATATAATGACTACGTGGATGACTATTCGCCGACGCAGACCAAAGCAGTGGATAAATTCGGATATTATAACGGACGGACCGGTAATACCGATCTTGTAGAAAGACAATTGGTGGAGTTTGGAATGCCTTACGATGGCGACCGGGGTGTATGTTATGCTTATATTGGAGGTGCGGACCGTACACCGGACATTTTATTCGCCCAGGTTTATTCGTTGCAGTCTATTAAATATCCGACAGGTGCAAGAGAGGAATTAGTGTATGAGCTCAATACATATCCCGATACAGATGAATATGGGAATGCAATTTCATCTTATGCCGGTGGTTTGCGAATTTATTCTATCCAATGCCGTGATGTGGAAGGTACGCTGAAGAATGAACGTCGTTTCTTGTATGAGAAAGACGGTATTCCGACAGGTTATGCTCCTCAAGTGACTTTTGTCGATGAGATGGAGAAACTTTATTTGCGTACCTACTCTCGTACCAGCATGCGTTATCGTTTGTATTCATCCCTGCCGGTGGCCGATGCCGGTGCTGCAGCGGGAGTCTCTGTCCTATATCCTAATGTGAGTGTTGTGGAGAAAGATGATTATGGAAAAACGGTATCTCGTGAAGACTATGAATACAATACGAATTTCTATTTTCCAAGTATAATAAATGGTATGGTGCATGATGAGGTGTCCCATTATAAGAAGGGCAAACTGGTCAGGAGAACGGATTATGATGTAGATACGGAGCAGCCTGTGCATGATGAGGAGCATACATATACTGAAATATCTTTGAACAATAATACTCCTTTGGTGGCGGGACGTGAAGTGCGGCGTGCCAATCTGGTTGTTGCAGAACAGTCCGGTGTGGAAACGGACGATGACCTTTATTATCGTGAGTACAGGTATAGCATTGGCAGGGGGAATACGCGTGTGGAAAACCAGCTCACTGTGAATACGGATTATTATGCTGGTAAGTTGGTCAGTGATACGGTTGTCCGGACTTATGGCTCTACGGACTGGGATATACGATCCGGGCTTCCGGTGAGGGAGATTTATAAGTATAGCGATGGAAAGAAAAAGAAATGTGATTATACTTATCCATATCATGTTAATGATGCCGTTGGAAGGGCGATGACGGCTGCCAATGATATATTGAGACCTGCCCATATAGGAGAATCTGTGGAAGGTCCTGAAGGCTATATGGATGATTCCTTTACCAGTTTCGACTATACTCTGGATCCCGGCTCCGGTTCGGCCTTGCTGGACGAGGTGAGCGTCTGGAAGCATGAGGGGCTCTTTTCAATGAGTGAATCTTATCCTGTACACGATGCTTATGGCAATGTTTGTGAGATCCGCCGTGCGGATGCTCCTGTGGTCGCATTGCTCTGGGGGTACAACTACAGTCGTCCGGGGGCTATTGTGGAAGGGGCGTCATATCAGGAAGTCGTTTCCGGGCTGCGCGTGAGTGTGGAGTCTCTTCAAAACCTTGACGGCAGTGCCCTTGAAAATGTATTGCTTCCGTTGCGTAATGCTTTCCCCGCCCCTTGCCGGGTGACCGTTTATAGATATGCTCCGCAACGGGGAGTTGTCTATATGAATGAACCTAACGGGAATGTAACTACATACAGCTATGACGGCTTCGGGAGACTGACGGAAATCCGTGATAAGGACGGCGCTGTGCTGGAGTATAATGAGTATAAGAAATGAATAAGAAACTGTTAAAAGGAAAAATTATGAATATAAAAAGAATCATTGTTCTTGTATTGATAAGTGCAAGCTCCGGTCTTCTTTGCGCTCAGAGGAAGACTGTGAACATGAGTGACCGTTATGGTATACTTACGGTAACTCCGCTTGACAAATATACCGGAGCAGCCTCGCTGTTGAAAACGAACGGTGTGCGCTCCCTGACTGATGTGTCCTATGGGGATGGTTTTGGCGGTGTTTCTCAGAAGATACACGTCGGAATAACCCCGCAGGGCAAAGACCTGACTGAAAGTTATGAATATAACTCATTGGGAAATTTACAGTCCCGTACTCTTCCGGTTCCTGTGTTGTCGGAAGGGGCTTCCGGGAACTATAAGCAAATATTAAAGTCGGCACAGGAGTATTACGGGCACAGCAACGTCTGTTCACGTTTCGCGTATGAGGCTTCCCACCGTAGTTTACTGTTAAAAGAGTTTGGTGTTGGTGATGAATGGACCGGTAAAGCCGTATCCAAAAAATATAGCTGTAATCTTGAGAGTATACCCGCCCAACGTTGCAAGCGTTATCTGGTATCCGCCGGCGGCGAGCTGGTAGAGAGCGATAGTCCCTATGCAGACGGTAGCCTTCGCGGCATACGCAGCGAGGACGAAGATGGCAACATGCATTGGGAATTTTATAATAGTGAAAATCAGTTGGTCCTTTCACGCATTCTGGATGGTGATACATTTTTTGATACTTATTTTGTCTACGATGAGTATGGCAATCTGGTGTTTGTGCTTCCTCCGGGTTACCAGGATCATCCGGATCTGGATCTTTATGCTTACATATATCGTTATGACTATCTGGATCGTCTTGTTTATAAGAAGCTTCCCGGTTGCGCCCCTTCTTACCTGGTTTATGACGCGGCACACCGTTTGGTTTTCTCTCAGGATGGCTGTCAGCGTAATGATTCTCTTTGGTCATTCTTTGTTTATGATGTCTATGGGCGTGTCGTCGTGGAGGGCGAATGTAGCAACAGCGATAAACATGTTCGGACTGCCGGTGAGACAGTTGTTTTAGGTACTCTTATGGAAGGCGACACCGGCCTGGCGTACAGTGGTTATCAGAGTTCTTTTGATCTGGTTGATCCTTGTGTATATGTGGTGAACTACTATGATACGTATGATTTTAGAACACGAAATGGCTTTTCTGCATATAATTTTCCGGAAGGAACTGTGAGTGCGACCGGTAATCTTACGGGTAGCATACTTTGTACGCATGGCTCTTCGGGATTCATTTATTCTGCGGACTATTATGACATCAATAAGCGGATAGTGAAAAGCCTGTCAAGCCGTGTCAATGGAGGCATGGATACATACGCCACTGAGTACTCCTTTCAAGGAAGTCCTCTGTCCGTCCTTCACACCCATACGGATAGTTCCGGGTATTCATTGACGGAACGTTATACCTATACTTATGACCATTCGTCACGCCTGACACGAGTGAGCCACCAATACGATAACAATCCTTCCGTCCTGCTTGTGGAACACACTTATGACGAGTTGGGCCGATTGCAGACAGACAAACTGGATAACGGTATTTATGCAACAGACTATGCCTACAATATCCGTAACTGGCTGACCGGTATTGAAGGCGGTAAGTTTAGCCAGTCTTTGCATTATACCGACGGTTTGGGAGTCCCTTGTTATAATGGTAATATCAGCAGTATGACTTGGAAAAGTGGAGCCGGGGCCACTCCCCGCGGTTATAAATTCAGTTATGACCGTCTGGGTCGCCTGACTGATGCGGAATATGGTGAAGGGCCGAGCCTTTCTGTAAATACTAACCGTTTTAATGAGCAGGTGACGGGCTATGATAAAATGGGTAATATCTTGGGTCTGAAGCGCTACTGGCAGACTTCAGCGACGGGTTATGATGTGATTGATGACCTTTCTTTGAGTTATGCCGGTAACCGGTTAAAGAAGGTGGCAGACCGTTCGGGCACTTCTGCCTTCAATAACGGCTTCGAGTTCAAGGACGGCATTGATTTGTCCACAGAGTATGAATATGATGAAAACGGCAACCTGACTAAAGATTTAAACAAAAAGAAAACTGCTATTCAGTATAATTGTTTAAATTTGCCTAGTCGTGTAATGTTTGCGAATGGTAACAGTATATCTTATCTTTATGATGCTGCGGGTAGGAAACTCCGTACCGTGCACTTTCTGGAAGGAGACAGTGTTACAACGGATTACTGCGGCAATGTGGTCTATGAAAATGGAGTACCTCAGATTCTATTGACAGAAGTCGGTTATGTGTCCCTTACTGACAGTAAGTATCATTATTATTTGAAAGATCATCAGGGTAATAATCGTGTGGTTGTAGAT
>OLQD01003551.1_pt1 | contig 10154 bp, 8 predicted proteins | sample 1672841 | NCBI WGS metagenome assembly OLQD01 (sample SAMEA3136729, study PRJEB25190) | human gut metagenome | biome: human gut; feature: human-associated habitat; material: faeces | place: Austria | collected 2013 | reverse complement strand
CAGATTTGCAAAGAATTTTACAGATCGTAAATGATCCGGAAGTAGATATTGTAGTGGAAGTTATGGGCGGAACAGGTGCTGCCTATAATTTTACAAAGAGAGCCCTTGAAGCTGGCAAGAGCGTGTGTACTTCCAATAAGGCACTGGTTGCCAAATACGGACCGGAGCTTATGGAAATTGCCAAAGAGAAAGAGATTAACTTTCTTTTTGAAGCAAGCTGCGGTGGCGGAATTCCTATTATCCGTGCTTTGAACAGTTCTCTTACAGCAGATGTGGTTGATGAAGTTACCGGAATTCTTAATGGAACCACCAACTATATGCTGGATAAAATGAATACAGAGGGAGCTGATTTTAATACCGTATTAAAGGAAGCCCAGGAGAAAGGATATGCAGAAGCAGATCCAACCGCTGATGTGGAAGGACAGGATGCATGCCGTAAGATAGCAATTCTTTCTTCACTGGCATATGGCAGATTCCTGGATTTTGAGAAGGTTTATACAGAGGGAATTACAAAAATCACACCAGAGGATATGGAATATGCAAGGGAGATGGGAAGAAATATTAAGCTTCTTGGTACCAGCAAGAGAGTTGGAGAAGATTCCTTCTATGCACTTGTGGCACCATTCCTGGTAGGAAAGAATAATCCTCTTCACAGTGTAAACGGCGTGTTCAACAGTATTTTCGTTCATGGAAATATGCTGGGAGATGCTATGTTCTACGGAAGCGGAGCAGGCAAGCTTCCTACTGCAAGTGCAGTTGTTGCTGACGTTGTGGAGGCTTCCAGACATCTTCACGATACAATTCCTGTTAACTGGAGCAATGAAGAGATGACCCTTATGGATCCGGATTCTGTAGAGGGACGTTTCTTTGTCCGTGTAAAAGATACCTCTTTGGATGATGTGGACAAGGCATTTGGAAAAGTGGATGCAGTGATTGAGCCGGATGCACTTCCGGAAGAGTTTGGCTTTATTACCGGACTTATGACACAGGGCGAGTATAAAGAGCGGGTTAAGGCACTTGGTGATAATGTACTTGGAATGATCCGTGTAAAAGACTGACCCCTTTGTGAAAGGAAAAACTATGCTGATCGTTAAGAAATTCGGAGGTACTTCTGTAGCAGACAAGGAGCGTATGTTCAATGTTGCAAATCGTTGTATCGAAGAATACAAAAAAGGAAATGACGTAGTGGTGGTTTTATCAGCCATGGGTAAATATACAGATGAGCTGATCAGTAAGGCTCGTGATATGGACGAGAGACCGCCTAAGCGTGAAATGGATATGCTGCTTACTATTGGAGAGCAGATGTCTGTATCTCTGATGGCTATGGCCATGCATACACTTGGCGTTCCTGCCATTTCCCTGAATGCATTTCAGGTGACCATGCATACTACAAGCAGCCATCAGAATGCAAGACTGAAAAGAATCGATACAGAGCGCATCCGCCGTGAACTAGATGCACGCAGAATCGTAATTGTCACAGGCTTCCAGGGGGTAGATAAGTATGACGATTATACTACTCTTGGAAGAGGCGGCTCTGATACCACAGCAGTGGCGCTGGCAGCAGCACTTCATGCAGACGCCTGCGAGATTTATACAGATGTGGACGGCGTATACACAGCCGATCCGCGTAAGGTTCCAACTGCCAGAAAGCTTAAAGAAATCACCTACGATGAGATGCTGGATCTGGCGACTTCAGGAGCGGGCGTGCTTCACAACCGTTCTGTGGAAATGGCAAAGAAATACGGAGTGCCCCTTGTGGTCCGCTCCAGCCTGAATAACAGTGAAGGAACGGTAGTTAAGGAGGTAGTTAGCGTGGAAAGAATGCTGATCAGCGGTGTTGCGCTGGATACAGACGCTGTGAGAATCGCAGTACTGGGGCTTCGCGATGTGCCTGGTGTTGCATTTAAGGTATTTGATACCCTTGCAAAGAAAAATATTAATGTAGATGTTATCCTGCAGTCTATCGGACGTGCAGGAACAAAGGACATTTCTTTTACAGTAAATAAGGATGATCTGGATGATGCAGTTGCCACTCTGGAGGAGAGCCAGGAGCGCCTTGGCTTCAAGGAGCTTCACTCTGAGCGCAATATCGCCAAGCTTTCCATTGTTGGCTCCGGTATGCTCAGCAATCCTGGCGTGGCTGCCAAGATGTTTGAGAGCCTTTACAATGAAGGCGTAAACATTAATATGATCTCCACATCTGAAATCCGTATTACCGTCCTTATCAACGAAAAAGACGGAATCCGGGCTATGAATGCAGTACACGATGCTTTCGGCCTTGCCGACTGATCGAATATACATTTTAAGGAGGAATTTCTGTATGAAAAGAAAAGTATTGGGAGTGCTTTTTACAGCAATGTGCCTGTGTGCGGTTCCGTCCGCGGCTTATGCAGAGGCACAGGAAGCCGAAACTACAGAGGCAGCAGGAGAGGCTGCTGATGAGCCTGAGGCTGGTGCAGAAACGGTTACAGAGCTGTCCGACAGCCTGTACGATTTTCAGGTGAAGATCGGGGATAAGGTTTACCAGTTCCCTATGTATTACCAGGATTTTGCAGCAGACTGGACACTTGGCAAGAACGAGGACCCGGAGATGGGCGTTGGAACCAATTCCTATGGTTCCATCAGTTTTTACAAAGGGGACGACCGCGTTTCCGTAGATGTGATCAATCTTGGAATCAACCAGTTGCCATTAAACCAGTGTCTGGTGGCGGGAATTGATATTGATGCAAGCTATGATTTTGATGTGGCGGCTACTCCTGTAGAACTGCCTGGCGGAATCGTAATGGGAAAATCCAATTTTGATGATATCAAAGCTGCTTATGGTGATCCAAGCGATACTTACGAGGGAGACCTGTATACCAAGTATTCCTACTCGAAAGATTATTACGAGGAAGTTCATTTCTATGTATATAAGGATGACAATACTCTGAAGCAGGTAGATATGCGTAACTTCGTAGAGCCAGAAGGATATGACAAGGGAAGTGTAAGCGAGGAAGTTCCAGAAATCGTATCTTCCTATACCGCTCCTACTGAGCTGGGAGATGATCTGCTGGCTCCACAGTTGGAATTCTGCGGAGATCTTTATTCCCTTCCGGCTCCGGTGTCTGCATTCCTTGAGAATGGCTGGGAGCTTCAGGATGTGGAAGATGGCGCTTATGTGGCTGGCCGGGATCTGGAATTTGTAGACATGATGAAGAATAACCAGAGTGTGCATTTCAGTGTTTACAATTTTACCCAGGATGCAACTGCCATCGAGAACTGTTTTGTACGGGAGCTTGAGGTAGGCAATTACGACAGTGATGCTCTTACCCTTACTCTTTCCGGTGGATTTACCCTGGGTGCGAAGAAGGCGGACCTGATCGCAGCTGCAGAGGAAAAAGGCTATTCGTGTGATGAGGACGGAGATTACCTGAATATTTATAAGACTGCAGATACCAAGATTGACAACCGGGCACAGTTCTGGTTTAACAAGGATGAGGATCCGGATACAGTGGCAAGTGTTGCGTACAGAAATGAAATTCTTCCAGAATAAGGGAGAACCCGATCTGGAGGTTTTGCAAAATTAGTAACAGGAGGGAAATATGAGCGACTATGTGATCAGCTGCTGTTCCACAGCAGACCTTACGAAAGAACATTTTGAGAAAAGAAATATTTCCTATATCTGCTTTCATTATGAACTAAATGGAAAAGAATATGCAGATGATCTGGGACAGTCTATGCCATTTGACCAATTTTATAAGGCCATGCAGGATGGTGCATCCACCAAGACTTCCCAGGTAAATGCAGATGAATTCGAAGAATATTTCGAAGGATTTCTGAAAGAGGGAAAAGATGTGCTCCATGTCTGCCTGTCTTCAGGAATTTCTGGCGTTATCAATTCAGCTAACGTTGCAAAAGCGGATCTGGAGGAAAAATATCCGGGGCGTAAGATCCTGGTGGTGGATTCTCTGGGAGCATCCTCCGGATATGGGCTTTTTATGGATAAACTTGCAGACCTTCGGGATGAGGGCAGACCCATTGAGGAGGTTCATGCCTGGGCGGAGGAACACAAGCTGAACCTGCATCACTGGTTTTTTTCCACAGATCTTACGTTTTATATCAGAGGAGGCCGTATTTCCAAGGCCAGCGGCTTTTTCGGCACGATGCTGAATATCTGCCCGCTGCTGAATATGGATGATCAGGGAAAACTGATCCCAAGATTTAAGATCCGTACCAAGAAAAAGGTGATCCGGGCTATTGTAGACAAAATGGAAGAGTACGCCGAGGGCGGACTTGACTATAGTGGGAAATGTTATATTTCCCAGTCCGCATGTATAGAGGATGCCAGGGAAGTGGCAAGGCTGGTGGAAGAGCGTTTCCCGAAATTAAATGGGAAGGTTGAGATCAATAACATCGGAACTACCATCGGAAGCCATACAGGTCCTGGTACGGTAGCGCTGTTTTTCTGGGGAAACAAGAGAACGGCGTAATTAAAAAATTACAGATGTCAGATGGAAGAATGCTATATTGGGAACAACTGGCATGGCTTAATGGAGCAAAAAGTGAAAACAGCGAAATGGTGCTGCAATATATCTGGCCGGGATGCATCAGAATCCCGGCCTGCTGTTTCACTGCAAAGGAGAATGATGATTATGAAAAAAAGAAGTACGAAGGAAATCAAACTGCAGGCCAAAAAGTCATTGCAGGGACATGTTGGAACTGTGATCCTTGGGCTTCTGGCAGTGTATGGTCTGAATACTTTAGGAACAATCCTTTCTACCAATTTATTTTCTGGCACATCCGCGCTGGATCTGGTTCTCAGTGAAGTATTTATGCTGGTGGTGTCACTGATCGTGGGGATCATTTCCGCTGGTCTGGGGTATATGCTTTTGAATATTTCCAGGGGAAAGGAGTTTTCTCTGGGAGATCTGGGCTACTTTTTCAAAAACCAGCCAGACAGGGTGATCGTTGCAGGCTTTGTGCTGGCGATGATCCAGCTGATCACAGCGATCCCTTACTATTATGTGAGCTTTACCACAGATCCGGGACTGACTGTGGATTCCCAGATCCAGTGGCTTTCCATGACTCTGGGACTGCTGGCTGTAAGCACTTTGCTGAATTTTCTTATTTCCCTTCCATTTGCCATGACCTACTTTCTCATGGCGGATGACACAGAGCTTGGAGGAATCCAGGCACTGAAAGAGAGCGCAAGGCTGATGAAGGGAAATATCTGGAGATATGTGAAGCTGAATCTCAGCTTTATCCCGCTTTTGTTATTATCTGTGTTCACGTTCTATATTGCACTTTTCTGGATCATGCCTTATATGGAAATGTCCATGGTGGCATTTTATCGGGATCTGGATGGGGAACTGGACTACAGACTGCCAGGAGATGGAACTGCTGACGGCGGCTTTTATAACTGGACCAATGATTCTGGAAACGGATATGATACAGAAAATAATGACGGTTACAGAAATTAGAAATACAAGCAACAAGAGGAGATTGAAAAAATGGATATTTTACAGGTAATCACCCAGGAACTTGGGGTGCAGAAATGGCAGGTAGAAGCTGCTGTTAAATTGATCGATGAGGGAAACACCATCCCTTTTATTTCACGATATAGAAAAGAAGCTACCGGAACCTTAAATGATGAGCAGCTTCGTAACCTGAACGAAAGACTGACTTATCTTCGAAATCTGGAAGACAAGAAGAATCAGGTTCTTTCCAGCATTGAGGACCAGGGAAAACTGACAGAAGAGCTGAAAGCACAGATCCTGGCAGCACAGACACTGGTAGTGGTAGAGGATCTTTATCGTCCGTACCGTCCGAAGAGACGTACCAGGGCAACAATTGCCAAGGAAAAAGGTCTGGAGCCGCTGGCAAATATTATTATGCTTCAGATGACAGGCAAGTCCATCGAGGAAGAAGCAGAAGCCTTTGTTTCCGAGGAAAAAGAGGTTGCTTCTGTGGCAGATGCCATTGCTGGTGCAAAGGACATTATTGCAGAGCATATTTCCGATGAGGCAGATTATCGAATCCACATCCGTGATCTTACTGCAAAAAAAGGAACCATCAGTTCTACGGCAAAAGATCCGGAGGCACAGTCTGTATACGAGATGTATTATGAGTTTGAGGAGCCGGTGAAGAAGCTGGCTGGACATCGTGTGCTGGCGCTGAACCGTGGTGAGAAAGAGAAATTCCTCACTATCAAGGTAGCTGCACCAGAAGAAGATATTCTTCGTTACCTTGAGAAGCAGGTGATCACCCGAGACAATCCATTTACTACACCGATTCTGAAAGAAGTGACAGAGGACAGTTACAAGCGTCTGATCGCTCCTGCAATCGAGCGCGAGATCAGAAGTGACTTGACTGAGAAGGCAGAGGACGGAGCCATCAAAGTATTTGGCAAAAATCTGGAGCAGCTTCTCATGCAGCCTCCAATCGCCGGACAGACTGTCCTTGGATGGGACCCGGCTTTCCGTACAGGCTGTAAGCTGGCTGTTGTAGATCCTACTGGAAAAGTTCTGGATACTACAGTTGTTTACCCGACTGCGCCGACCAATGAGAAGAAGATCCGCGCTGCAAAGGATACCGTAGAAGCCATGATCAGGAAATATCATATTTCCCTGATCTCTGTTGGAAATGGTACTGCTTCCAGAGAGTCTGAGCAGGTTATTGTTGATATGCTGAAGGAGATTCCGGAAGCGAAGGTTCAGTATGTGATTACAAATGAGGCAGGTGCTTCTGTTTACTCTGCAAGCAAGCTTGCTACAGACGAATTCCCAAATTTTGATGTAGGACAGAGAAGTGCTACCTCCATTGCAAGACGTGTGCAGGATCCTCTGGCTGAGCTGGTTAAGATCGATCCGAAATCCATTGGTGTAGGGCAGTATCAGCATGATATGAACCAGAAGAAGCTTGGCGAGGCTCTGACAGGTGTGGTTGAGGATTCTGTAAATAAAGTAGGTGTGGATTTAAATACTGCTTCTGCTTCCCTTCTTGAGTATATTTCCGGTGTTTCCAAGGCTATTGCAAAGAACATTGTAATTTACCGTGAGGAGAATGGCCGTTTCACAAGCCGAAAAGATCTTCTGAAGGTTGCGAAGCTTGGACCGAAAGCATTCGAGCAGTGCGCTGGTTTCATGCGTATTACAGGCGGCTCCAATCCTCTTGACGCGACAAGCGTTCACCCGGAGAGCTATGAGGCGGCTTCCAGGCTTCTTGAGAAACTGGGATATTCCGCTGAGGATATTGCAGGAGGCAAGCTTGCCGGACTTTCCAGACAGATCAGGGATTACAAGAAGACTGCAGATGAACTGGAAATTGGAGAGATTACTCTTAGGGATATTGTAAAAGAGCTGGAGAAACCGGCACGAGATCCGCGTGATGAGATGCCGAAGCCGATTCTCCGCACAGATGTACTGGATATCAAGGATCTGAAAGAGGGTATGATCCTGAAAGGAACTGTCCGCAACGTAATCGATTTCGGAGCTTTCGTTGATATCGGAGTTCATCAGGACGGACTTGTTCATATTTCCCAGATGAGTGAAAAATTTATCAAACATCCGTTGGAAGCTGTAAGCGTTGGAGATGTTGTGGAGGTTCGTGTTCTCGGTGTGGATGAGAAGAAGAACCGGATCAGCCTTTCTATGAAAGGGTTGAATAAATAAAGAGAAGTGGGAAAACATTATTTCTCTTCTTTTGACATTGCCTTGCAGAAAGCCTTTTTCAAACACGCTTTATAGCGTGTTTGGCAGAGGAATTAGAGAGTTGGATTAAAATGTTAGAAAATATTCTTGTTGTATATCTGGTTTTCGTTAATATTGCAGCATTCGGGATGTATGGCATCGATAAACAGAAAGCCATCCGGAAACAGTGGCGCATCCCGGAAGCCCAGCTTCTTGCGGTGGCTGCCATTGGCGGTTCCGCTGGGGCTCTTCTTGGAATGCAGTTTTTTCATCATAAAACCAGAAAGTGGAAATTTCGCCTGGGTGTGCCGTTAATTCTGGCAGCGCAGTTGATACTGTGGAGAGTCTTGCAGTAGACGGTGGATAATTTGTTTCCAAAATGAATTTCCGGTGGAAAACAGGACGAAATTGTTTTTGGATAGCAAGAAACAGAATTGTTTACGGGAAAGGACTGAAAAAAGGAGATGGGAATTTGGAAGGACAGGTTATAGAGAATGCAGTTCAGGAGACTGTCCAGGAAACAGTGGATAAAGTAAGCTCCAACTGGGATCAGATCAAGGCTTACTTTAACGGTCATATGCCGGATTTGATCAGCTTCGGAATGAAAGTGGTTCTTTCTATTGTAGCGTTTTATGTGGGAACAAAGCTGATCAAGTGGCTGTTGAAGGTTGCGAAGCGTTCCATGGAAAAGGCCGGCATAGACATGGGGGTTGCCCAGTTCATCTGTTCTTTTGGAAAATTTTTGCTGTATCTGATTCTGATTTTTAATATAGCTACTAATTTCGGTGTGAAGGAATCTTCCGTAGCAGCTCTTCTGGGAACTGCCGGCGTTACCATTGGTCTTGCTTTGCAGGGCGGTTTGGAGAATCTGTCTGGCGGTGTTATGCTGCTTTTGTTTAAGCCCTTTCAGGTAGGAGATTATATTATACAGGATCAGGCTGGTGGAACGGAGGGAACTGTATATAAGGTTGAGATGTTCTATACGACCCTGATCACCATTGACAATAAGCATGTAATCATTCCAAATGGAAAATTATCCAACAGCACCATTATCAATGTAACTGCGCAGAATTTGCGTAACCTGGAAATCAAAGTGGGAATTTCATATGATTCCGATATTAAGAAAGCAAAAAAGCTTTTGCAGCACATTTTACAGGAAGATCCCGGAACCAAATCGGACAAAGACATGCTGGTCTTTGTAGACGAACTTGCTGACAGCGCCGTAGTCATGGGGCTTCGCGTCTGGGTTCCCACCGATAAATACTGGAAGATCAAATGGCGCCTCAATGAGAAAATCAAAGAATCTTTTGATGCCAACGGAATTTCCATTCCGTATCCACAGATGGATGTACATGTTGTGGAGACAAATAAAGACAAATGATAATAGATATATAATAGAAAATATGAAATAGATGTACAAATAGATTTCCTATTGAAATTATCTTATTTCTATTGTATAATCCACCATGAAAAGAAAATTTCTTCGGGGCAGGGTGATCGAAATCCTTGGAAATCGAAATTCCCTACCGGCGGTATAGTCCGCGACCCGCTTTGGCGGCTGATTTGGTGAAATTCCAAAACCGACAGTAAAGTCTGGATGAGAGAAGAACGCGCAGAATATTTAGATCGGTTGATTTTTTTGTACGTGCTCATTGCCCCGGAAGAGATTCCGGGGCTTTTTATGTGGTGATTTTAACGTTACTGTTTACTGGTAACATTTTAATCCCATACTTGCAGAAATTTTCTTTAAATATTATAATTTAAGGAGCAATGAGTATGAGCGAACAAGTAATCAAAAATGGAAACGTAATGGAGCGAAGCCGCACCAGAACCATTGCCCAGGTAGCAATGTTAGGCGCTGTGGCAGGTGTGTTGATGAATTTTGAGGTACCGCTGCCATTTCTGGCACCGTCCTTTTATCAGTTGGATTTCTCTGAGATTCCAGCACTGATCGGTTCTTTTGCAATGGGACCTGTAGCAGGTATACTGATTGAACTGGTGAAAATTCTGGTACATCTGGTAACCAAGGGAACTATGACAGCAGGCGTTGGTGATGTGGCAAACTTCCTCTTTGGCTGTTCTTATGTAGTTCCAGCCGGACTGATCTATCGTTATCAGCATAAGAAGACAAGAACACATGCAGTGGCAGGTATGGCAGCAGGTGTAATTCTTACCACAGTGCTTGCATGCTTTGTAAACGCATTTGTACTTCTTCCGGCATACGGCAAGGCATTTGGAATGCCGGTACAGGCATTTATTGAAATGGGTGCAGCAGTACACAGCGGTGTAACCAACCTTCTTACTTTTGCAATTATGATCCTTGTACCATTCAATTTATTCAAATACACATTAACCTCAGTGATCGTGTTCTTTATTTATAAAAGAATCCGTGTGATTCTTCGCGGTGACTGATTCTCTGTTCCTTGGTGAGATCTAGAGCCTGTTTGAAAAATCATTCCCGCAATCTGCACGCCCCACTTTGCGGTA
>OLQD01003548.1_pt1 | contig 10176 bp, 9 predicted proteins | sample 1672841 | NCBI WGS metagenome assembly OLQD01 (sample SAMEA3136729, study PRJEB25190) | human gut metagenome | biome: human gut; feature: human-associated habitat; material: faeces | place: Austria | collected 2013 | reverse complement strand
GAAGTTCGATTATGCTAAGGGATTTAAGTTCAGTACATAGGCAACCTGGTGGATCAGACAGTCCATTACCAGAGGTATTGCTGATAAAGGCAAGACAATCCGTGTGCCGGTACACATGGTAGAGACAATCAACAAGACACTTCGTACTTCAAGAATGTTACTTCAGGAACTCGGAAGAGAACCTACCAACGAAGAGATTGCAAAGAAGATGAATATGCCGGTTGCCAAGATTGATGAGATTTTAAAGACATCCAGAGATCCCGTATCTTTAGATACACCAATCGGTGAGGAAGAGGACAGCCAGTTAGGTGATTTCATTGAGGATGAATCTCTTCTTTCTCCAGTAGATTCTGCATCTTTTTCCATGCTTAAAGAAGAGCTTGAAGAGGCAATGGCTTCTCTTACAGAAAGAGAGCGCAACGTTATTAAACTTCGTTTTGGACTTGATGATGGTAAGACAAGAACTCTTGAGGAAGTTGGTAAAGAATTCAATGTAACACGTGAACGTATTCGTCAGATTGAAGCGAAGGCTTTGCGCAAGCTAAAAAATCCAAATCGCTGCAAACGCCTAAGAGACTTTGTGAAATAATGATACCTTGTTCGAATCGAATTCAAGAAATATTAGAATGGGTCAATGGAGATGTCATTGCCGATATTGGCTGTGATCATGCCTATGTCGTATGCAATGCTATTTTGAACCAACAGGCAAAAAAAGGATATGCATGCGATGTAGCCCAAGGTCCATTAGATAATGCGAAGAAAACTATTCTTGAAAATCAATTAAGTGACCAAGTTACTTGTTGTTTATTGGATGGTATTCAAGGACTTCATGACGATGTCAATCAAATCATTATTTGTGGCATGGGCGGCAAGCTCATCATTGATATTCTTTCTAAAGGAAAGCTTTATCCAGGATTACGTTTATTGTTGTCAAGTCATAAAGATGATTATGCTTTAAGAAAATATTTGATGGAAAACAACATTCATATTGTTCGTGAAAAGATGATTTACGATAACAATCACTATTATCCAATTTTGGATTGTGTTGTGGATACAACTGTTCAAAATATATCCGAAGCTCATCTTCGTTTTGGAATGAATATGTTAAGAAATGATACGTATCAAGATTATTTAGATTTTGAAGAGAATAAGTATAGAAACATACTTAGTAAAGTTTTGAAGCCAGAGTTTCTTGAAAAAATTGAATATATAAAAGAAATCCGTACTCAGAGAATTTCCTGAATACGGATTTTTGGTTTTTCAATCGGATTGGTTAAATAATCCCTTACCTGATTTGTAAGATATGTCGGAGTACTTGCTCCACTTGTGATCGCAATGGTTTGGTATTGTTCAAAGTCCTTCTTATCAATATCTTCTACCGTTTGGATTGAGAATACATTGGGAATTTTAGCCTTTTTTGCGATGTCTACAAGCTTTTGCGAATTATTACTCGTAGGATCTCCTACCACAATTAAACAATCAACATCCTTCAAATCCAGTATAGCCTGCTGACGAACACGCGTCGCATTACAGATTTCATCGTGAAATATAGCCTGTGGATATTTTTCTTTGATCTGTTCAAAGACATCTTGAATATCGTAGATCGACATTGTTGTTTGATTTGTCACAAAAATTTTGTTGGTTTGAATAATTGGAATATCTTTTTTTGGTTCAATTAAATAGACACGATCACTCATTGTATAAATTGATTCGGCTTCGGGATGTTTATTTTTACCGATATAGAAGATTGAGTAGTCCTGATCTAAATATTGCTTCACGATCTTTTGTGTCTGTAAGACAAAAGGGCAGCTTGCATCGACTAAAATCAAGCCTTTTTCCTTGGCTTTTTCATAGACTTTAGGACTTACTCCATGTGCTGTAAAGATGACAATGCCATCTTTAATCTCGTCTAACAATTCATAGCGTGTCTTTGTCTTATCTTCAATCGTATCAATATGATAAGCTTGCAGTGCTTTTTTTACATATTGATTATGCACAAGATTACCTAGAATCGTGATTTTTTTATTAGGGTATGTATCCCTTGTTTGTTTGGCTGTTTCAATTGCTTTTAATACGCCTCCACAATAGCCTTGAGGCTTGACTGTAATGATTTTTTGTGGTTTCATATATACATTATGCCTTAATTATTTGTATTTGTAAAATAAGAAGATTTTTGGGATAATACTAAAGAAAAGGATGTGAAAATATGAATCGTATTCAAGAAATAATGGATTTAGAGCATTTTAAAACTTTAACACCCATTCAAGAGCAGGTGTTAAATCGTAAAAATAAAAATAGAGATATCATTGGTGTATCTAGTACAGGATCTGGAAAGTCACACGCTTTCTTTATGCCTATCTTTGATATGTTAGACTTTGATCAAGATTGCGTACAAGCTGTCATTTCAGCACCAACAAGAGAATTAGCCTACCAATTGTATGATCGTTGTCGTAAAATTGCCAAACATTTTGGTGTACGTGTAAAGCTAGTTACAGGTGGTATGGAAAAGGTAACTTCTATGGACAAACAGCCACAAATCGTTATTGGTACACCAGGACGTATGAAGGATATGTTTATTAAGGATAACGTCTTACGTTTGGATACAGCTAAAATGGTTGTCATTGATGAAGCAGATATGACATTGGAATTTGGTTTCTTAGAAGATATTGATGAAATTCTATCGAAAATGGACAAAAAGGTGCAGATGATGGTATTCTCTGCAACCATTCCAGAATCTTTACAGCCATTCTTAAAGAAATATTTATACGATCCAGAAATGATCGAAATCAAAAAAGAAGAAGCTTTCCAAAGTGATGTTAAGCATATTTTAGTGCCATGCAAGCACAAGAGTTACGAACAAAAAATCTTAGATGTACTTCCATGTATTCAGCCTTATGTTTGTTTAATTTTTGCCAACACGACTCAAGAAGCGCAAAACATTGCCAATACAATGCGTGAAAATGGTTATGATTTAGTTGAATTACATTCAGGACTTGAATCACGTGCGCGTATGCAGGCTATTAAAATGATTCAAAGCCAAAAGAAAAGCTATATTGTTGCCAGTGATATTGCGAGTCGTGGAATCGATTTAGAAGGAATCACACACGTTATTAGCTGTGGTTTCCCTAAAGATTTAAAATTCTATATTCACCGTGCTGGACGTACAGGAAGAGCCACTCGTGATGGTCAATGTATTGCACTTTATAAAGAAAGTGATGCCAAATCGATTCAATCTTTGATCAAGCAAGGAATTGAATTTGAACATATGGATGTTAAAAATAAGGAAATGGTTGATTTAAAGCCTTATGTGAATAAGCGTCCAAATAAGAAGGATGAGTTCCATGAAGAAGTGGAAAAAATCGTTCACAAGAAAAAGAAGGTTAAGCCTAACTATAAGAAAAGACAACGTCAGGAAATTGATCGTATGAAACGTAAAAAGCGTCGTGAAATGATTAAATCGGATATTAAACGCCAACAAAAAGAGCGTGCCAAAGAAAGACAACGCCAAAAAGGAATGGATGTATGATCTATTTAGGTTGTCATGTATCCTTTAAGGCACCTGATTATTTTAAAGGGGCCATTGAAGAAGCTGTATCCTATGGGGCCAATGCCTGTATGATTTATACGGGTCCTCCAAGTAATACACGTCGTGTAGATGTTTCTAAACTAAAGATTGATGAAGCTAAAACCTTTATGCTTGACAATGATTTTTCTATTGATCGTGTCATTGTACATGCTCCATATATTATCAATTTGGCCAATGCGTTAAAGCCAGAAACCGCAGAGTTTGGACGAGAATTTTTAAAGTCTGAATTAGAGCGTGTTCAAGCCATCGGTGCTAAAACTTTAGTTCTTCATCCAGGAAGCCATGTCGGCGCTGGAATGGATGTCGGTATTGAATGGATCATCAATGGTTTAAATGAAGTTTTAGATCAGGATTCTACGGATGTTAAGATTGCCCTTGAAACCATGGCAGGAAAAGGAAATGAATGTGGATTTACATTTGAACAGTTAAAGAAAATTTATTCTGGTATAAATAAAAAATCACGTATTGGATATTGTATGGATACATGTCATATTTGGGATGCAGGCTATGATCTACATGATTTTGAAAAGGTTCTAAATGAATTTGATTCTATTTTGGGTTTAGAAAATCTTCTTTGTATGCACATCAATGATTCAAAGAATGTTTTAGGAGCTCATAAGGATCGTCATGAAAATATTGGAAAGGGGCATATTGGATTTGATATTTTATATTCGATTGTGCACCATCCAAAGCTAGAAAATGTTACAAAAATATTAGAAACGCCATTTATTGATAAAAAGGCGCCATATAAAGAAGAAATCTCAGCACTGCGCTGAGATCTTTTCTTTATTTAAAATTTTTCAATTTCTTCCTTTAAACGAGCAACAATCTTTTCTTGAGGAATCTTTTCAATGATTTCACCCTTCTTGATCAATAAACCTTCTTTTTTACCACCCGCAATCGCAATATCGGCATGTTTTGCTTCACCAGGACCATTGACAGCACATCCCATGATTGCGACAGTAATATCTTTGTTTACGGTTTGAAGATAGCTTTCAATTTCATTTACAGCAGGCTCCATATCCCATTGTGTACGACCACACGTAGGGCAGGCAATTAAATTTGGCACATTATGAATCAGCTTGCAGTCCTTCAATAATTCCTTAACGATTGGAATTTCTTTTTCAGGAGCACCATTCACACTGATACGAATGGTATTCCCAATACCTTCATTTAATAAAGTACCTAAAGCTAAACTGGATTTAATGGCACTTGTCATTGTGGTACCTGCTTCTGTAACCCCTAAATGTAATGGGTAGTCAAAGGTTTTTGCAGCTAGTCTATAAGCTTCAATACATAATAATGGATCACTTGATTTAAAAGATAAGACAGTATCATTGAAATCTAAATCTTCTAGAATTTGTACATGTCTTTTGGCACTTTCAATCATACCTTGGGCAGTTGGCTTACCATATTTTTCGTGGATATCCTTCTCTAAGGAACCTCCATTGATACCAATACGAATAGGAATATGTTTTTCTTTACAAGCCTTTACGACCTTTTCCACATTTTCTCTTGAACCAATGTTGCCGGGGTTTAAACGAATCTTATCGGCACCTGCTTCAATACAGGCAAGAGCTAAGCGATAATCAAAATGAATATCTGCGACTAATGGAATATGGATCTGTTTTTTTATGTCTGCGATGGCTTTGGCATCCTCCATATCCATACAGCTGACACGAATTAATTCGCAGCCCATTTTTTCTAGATTTAAAATTTGTTGGGCAACCTCATCTGCCTTTTTTGTTTCAATGTTGCACATTGATTGAATGATGACTTTGTTATTATGGCCAATCTCTAAATTTTTTACTTTTACTTGGCGTGTTTCTGTTCTTTTCATTGCAAACCTCCATAGCTAAAGTATACGCCAATCCTTCTTTTTTTTCCATTTCATCTTAGAAACGTGTATAATATAGTATGTTCGTATAAAGGGGGATCCATTTGAAAAAGAGTAGAAAATCATTGAAAAGGGCAAATCAAAACATTTCGGTTGATCAAGTCATTTCCAATCGTATCCTGATTCTTACAATGGCAATTGCTGTTTGTTTCTTGGTCATCTTTTTACGATTGTTTTATCTTCAGATCATTTCTTATAATGATTATACGGCTAAGCGTGAAGATTATACATCCATTAAACAATATACATCGGCACCTCGTGGCCAAATCTATGATTGTAATGGAAAGGTCTTAGCGAAGACTGTCGTTAGTCATAATATTGTATTTACATCTCCAAACAATATGACAACAGATGATTATAAGCTATATGCCAAGCGTATTGTAAAGGTCTTTAATGTGAGCACAAAAGACTTTACGGATGAAGACAAAAAACAAGCTTATATCACTTATAAATCTTTTTTGTCACCAACCGATTCGGAATACGCAGCTAACCACTTGATGACAAGTCGTGAGTTGAAACAATATAAGAGTGGTGCTTGGGGTGATAATGCCGAAAGTAAACGATATCAGATTTTAATGAATCGTATTGGAAAGAAGCAAATTGGTGAAATGACACAGGCCGATTTAAAGCTTTGCGTCATCTACCAACGAATGATTTCCAACCAAAGTACGGGACAGGAAAATGTTGTCTTAGAAGATGTAAGTGATGATGATGTCGCTTATCTTGTTGAACATAAAACAGAATTTCCTGGTTTTGACGTAGACTTTGGAGGTTGGAAACGAGAATATCCATATGGCGAGGCTTTATCCGATATTTTAGGAAGTGTAACAACAAGTACACAAGGACTTCCAAGTGAGCTTGCCAGCTACTATTTATCTAGGGGCTATCAGTTAAATGCCAGCGTTGGAAAATCAGGTCTTGAATATCAATACAATGATTTATTGGCGGGTACACCAGAAATTGCCAAGATTACCTATGACTCAAAAGGATTGGCACAAAAGGAAGTTGTACAGGAAGCTAAGAAAGGTTATGACATTCATTTATCCATTGATATTGAGCTTCAATCAACTTTGGATGATATTGTGAAAAATACATTGAGTGAAAATGGTGGTACAGTAAACCGTGAAAACTTCCAATCCTTATTTACGACTGTCTTAAATCCGCAGGATGGCTCTGTGCTTGCGATGTCGGGCTATCAGATGGATTTGGATTCTAAACAATTGACATATTTTGCCTCAGGAAACTATATGTCATTAGTCAATCCAGGTTCCTGCATTAAAGGGGCTACCGTATACATGGGTGAAAGCGAAGGTGTCATTAAGCCAGGTGATGTTATTTATGATAAGGTTATGAATATTGGTGGACAGGAATTTGGTTCCTATGTAGATCATGGTCCAGTTAATGATGTGAGAGCCTTGGAGGTAAGTAGTAACGTATATATGTTTAATGTCGCCATACGTTTAGCAGGTGCAAGCTATGTCGAAGGAGAACCACTAAATGTATCAGATTTACAAGGTACTTTAAATAAGATGCGTTCTTATTATTCTATGTTTGGACTTGGAAATAAGACGGGCATTGATGTACCTGGTGAATCGAGTGGATATATGGGCTATGGTTCCGAACCAGGTATGTTGTTAAACTATTCCATTGGACAGTTTGACATGTATTCACCACTTCAATTAGCAATCTATAGCTCAACCATTGCGTCAGATGGAAATTTATATAAGCCTCGTTTATTTAGCTATGCCACAGAGGTGAACTCACAAGAAGTCGTTGTTTCGAATGAAAAGAAGATCAAATCCGTATTGCCAAAAAAGAATGAGGAATACCTAGAACGTGTTCAACAGGGCTTTAGAGCTTGTGTCACAAGTGGAAACTGTGGAGAAGATATCATGAAGTATAGTGTCCCTGTATCGGCAAAAACAGGTACAGCCGAAGTGGAAGAATGGACAACGGCTAACCTTGTTGGATATGCACCAACTGATAATCCAACGATGGCCTTTGCGTGCTCAGCACCAACGTCTGGACAGAACAATCAACAGGTTGCAGCCAATATTTGTTCGACGGTTGTGATGCCAAAATTTATTGAAAAATATTTTGAATTATACCCAGCAAGTTAAATTTTTGAAAATGACTTGAAATTGACTTGTAAGTTATGCTAGAATCAACTAGTAATTACTAATGTGAGGAGGACTGAACATGAGAGATCGTATTACATTTAAGTGCTCTGTTTGCGGTGAAGAAAACTATATTGGTACAAGAAATAAGAAAAAACATCCTGAACGTATGACTGTTAAAAAATATTGTCCAAAATGCAATCAGCAGACTGAACATAAGGAGAAAAAGTAAGAAAGGCCGTTTTATTCGGTCTTTTTTATGTATTAGGCTATGAAAATCATTCAACAACCATTAGGTCCTGTACAGGCAAACTGTTATTTAGTCATGGAAAATCATCATGCCATTTTAATTGATCCGGCGGACAGATTTCCTAATTTAGAATCCATCTTAAAAGAAAATGAATGTACATTAGAAGCGATTGTATTAACGCATGCACACTTTGATCATATATCAGGAGTTGATGCGTATCATTGTGATGTATATTTAAATCCGCAGGAATTTGATTTTCTTCAAGATCCCGATTTAAATTCATCTTCAGCCTTCTATATGGATGTGACATGTGATGCGCATCCAAAACCAATCAAAGAAGGAATAAATGAGATTGCAGGATTTGAAATAGAGGCGATATATTGTCCTGGACATTCGATTGGTTCAACGGTTTTAAGAATCGAGGATTGCTTATTTACAGGTGACGTATTATTTCAAGGCTCAATCGGAAGAATGGATCTAGCGACTGGCTCTGTTTCGATGATGAAACAATCCTTAAAAAAATTGTATCAATTAGACAAAGATTATAAGGTGTATCCGGGACATGGACCCTCTACTTCTTTATCGCAAGAGAAAAAATGGAACGAAAGTTTAAAATATGCAGAAATTTATTAGAATTTCTGCTTTTTTTTTCGTATTAGATAAGGGAGGTAAAAAAATGGATGATTTATTAAAGGATTTAATTGAATATGCGATTCAAAAAAAAGGCGAGTGATATTCATTTTGTTCTACAAAATCAAAAACTACAAATTAAATTAAGAACACAGAATGAAATGTTAGATGTATACCAAGATATTTGGCAACCTGCTTTCTTTGAATATTTAAAATTCATTTCAAGAATGGATCTGACCAATCCATTTGTTCCGCAAAGTGGGCAGTTTAAAGTTTTGATTCATAATCATGAAGTCTTTTGTCGCTTTAGTATGCTTTTTAATCAAAATGTTCAAACAGGTGTCATTCGTATGTTGAATACGCAACAGGCAATCCACCTCGATCAATTGTCATTATGGCAACAGGATACAGCTTACTTTGAGTCTTTGATTCCGTTACGGCAAGGCTTAGTCATCAGCGTCGGACCTACAAATAGTGGTAAAACGACAACTTTACATGCATTGCTGCATGAGATTGCCAAAACGAAGAAGCATAAAGTGGTTAGCTTAGAGGATCCAATTGAGATTGAGGATGATTCCTATTTACAGCTTCAAATCAATGAGGCAATGGGCTTTACCTATGATGTAGGTATTGAACAGCTTTTGCGCCATGATCCAGATGTCATTTGTATTGGAGAAACAAGAAACAGCTATACCGCAAAGATGGTCTTAAGAGCAAGCTTGACCGGTCACTTTGTCTTAACGAGTATTCATGCCAAGGATGGAAAGGAGTGTATTCGTCGTATTGAGGATTTGGGTGTATCAAACAAGGATTTATTAAGTGTTTGTACAGCCATTATTTCACAACGCCTCTATGCATCAGGCGACAAAAAGGTATGTGTGTATGAAATCATGGATCAAAAAGTGCTGGAGCACGTTCTTAAACAGGGTGACTATCCCAAAGGCTTTACTACCTTATCTAAAAAAATTGCACAGGGTATTGAAAAAGGATATATCATGGATGCCCAGGCAGACTACGATTGCGCTTGTCTTGCGTGAGGAGGTGGAACAATTTGAAAAGCTAATGAATAATGGAATGCCCTTAGAAACCTTGATCCATCTAGTATTTAAAAAGGATGAAGAAATGATTTCTCGATTAAAGGAAGGAATAAGTTTGGTCGATATCTTTTGTATGGGGCAGAAGAAGCTGTACTTTAAGTATTTAAAGATATTGTCTTCTTCCTTAAATCTAAATCAAGCCATTATATGTGTGACACAGATTGAAAAGCATTCAAAGCTTGTATTTGATAAGCTGCTACAAAAGATCGCATATCCTTTCTTTTTACTAGTGTTCGCATTTTTTATGGTGCTTTTCTTCTCGGATTATGTACTTATTCAAATGCAGGACTACATTTCAAATGGAAAGGTACTGCTTGTGATTCAAGTTCTCAAATATACATTTGGATTGAGTATTCTACTGTTGCTTTTCTTTTTGATCTGGTTTTATATGGTCTTTAATCGATTTTCAAAAAGCCTTTACTATTGTCCATTTCCATTGATGAAGAAAATGGTGTCTTTACAATTTGTCTGTATCTATCAAAACCTTGAAAATACTTATAGTTCAACGCAGCAGGTGCTAGAAACGATGTCTCATATGGATTTTAGTATCGTAGGGATGATTTCAAATCATATTTTAGATCATCTTTTGAATGGAAATA
>OLQD01003546.1_pt1 | contig 10181 bp, 7 predicted proteins | sample 1672841 | NCBI WGS metagenome assembly OLQD01 (sample SAMEA3136729, study PRJEB25190) | human gut metagenome | biome: human gut; feature: human-associated habitat; material: faeces | place: Austria | collected 2013 | reverse complement strand
GGGGGGGGCATTTACGGTAGTACCAAAGAACTTTCCACATACGACAAACTCAAAGGAAAACAGTCTGTGCTCCTGGGCATGGCTGTTTATTGATGTGGAAGGCTTTATCACAAAACTGTATAAGGATAATTCGCGTATGGCACAGAAGCTGATTTCCCGCATCAACCAGAGGGCTCATTACTCGAAAAATGAGGACAGACCTGAGGTGGCGGAGCTGATCAAACTGATTATTAAATGCATGGATGAAAAAGAGGAATTTTATCTGGAAGAAGTAAAGGGGCTGACGCGGGCGCTTCTGATGCAGATTGCGAGATGGAATGAAAAAGATGAGACGCAGGAAAAGAATGCCATTCTGGATGATGCCAGCATTGCCCTGATTCTTCCTGCGCTCAATTATATCGGGGAAAATTTCCACGAGAGCATCCGGATTGAAGAACTTGCGGATGTGTGCCACATCAGTGAGACACATCTGCGCCGTATTTTTCAGGAATCCATGCGGATGCCGCCGGTGGAATATATCAACTGGGTTCGGATCCGGGCAGCGTGCAAAGAGCTGAGAAAGACAAATGCCTCCGTAAGTGACATTGCACTGCACTGCGGATTCACAACAATATCCACTTTTAATCGTAATTTTCGAAAGATTCTCGGCGTTTCGCCCCAGCAATGGCGGAGGGCACCGGAACATTACGAGCAGAATTTGTTGAAATTTGACATAAAAACACAGGAAGGATGGTGAAACAAAGTGAAAATATCTATAGATAGTTGAAAATGCATAGGATAGAGTCGAATATGCGCACAACAGACGAAAGAATGTTGTTATAATTTGTACATGTTGAGGGTATAAAAACCTAAAAAATGTACAAAACAACCAAAAGACTTTTAAGCGATATATGTGAAAAAGTCAGGTTGTAAAATAACATCTTAAGGAGGATGTGCAATATGAGAAGAAAAATTGTATCAATCGTAATGGCATCAGCAATGGTACTTGGACTGGCTGCATGCGGATCCAGCGGAGGAACTACAACAAGCTCCAGCAACGGCGGAAACGATGCATCAGCAGCAGATGACACCACTGCAAAATCAGAGAGCAGCGACGTAGTAGAAGGTGGTTCAGATGATGACAACACCTTAACCGTATGGACCTGGGACCCGAACTTCAACGTTTATGCGATCCAGAAAGCAGCTGAGATTTACGCACAGGATCACGAAGGCTTTAAAGTAGAAGTCAGCGAAGTACAGTCCGATGACATTGAAACCCGCCTGACCACAGCAGTTTCTGCAGGAGACTTAAGTACTCTGCCGGATATCTTCCTGATGCAGGACAACTCCTTCCAGAAATATGCAACCAACTACCCGGACATTTTCACAGATCTGACCGATTCCGGTATCGACTTTGGTGAATTCTCATCCGCAAAAGTTGCTTACTCTACACTGGATGGAAAGAACTACGGAATTCCGTTTGACAATGGCGCTGTGATCGAGTGCCTGCGTACCGATATGCTGGAAGAGGCAGGCTTTACCGTAGATGATTTCACAGACATTACCTGGAATGACTTTATGGAAAAAGCAAAAGTTGTCAAAGAGAAAACAGGCCAGCCAATCCTGACATCTCAGGCCGGATCTCCGGACCTTGTTATGGAAATGCTGCAGTCCTGCGGTGAGTCCCTGTTCAACGAGGACGGATCCGTAAATATTGTAGACAACAAAGCATTAAAACCAATCCTTGAGATCTACAGCCAGATGGTAAAAGATGGTACTCTGGTAGAAGTTACCGACTGGGATCAGTATATTGCATCCATCAACAACGGAACCACAGCAGGCGTTATCAACGGATGCTGGATCATGGCTTCCATCACAGCAAATGACGATCAGTCCGGTAAATGGGCGCTCACCAATATGCCAAAACTGGACGGCATCGACGGAGCAACCAACTACTCCAACAACGGTGGTTCTTCCTGGGCAATTTCTTCCAACTGCAAGAAAACCGATCTTGCCATTGACTTTATGAAATCTACCTTCGCAGGCAGCACAGCTCTTTACGATGACATCATCGCAAAAGGCGCTCTGGCAACCTGGGCACCGGCAGGAGATTCCGAAGCATATGCACAGCCAGTTGCATTCTTCAGCGATGATCCGGTTTATGCAAAAATCGTTGATTTCGCAACCAAGACTCCATCCAACATCACTGGAGCATTCTACTACGATGCACGCGATGCTGTCGGAACCGCACTTTCCAATATCATCCAGACAGGAGCAGATATGGACAGCGAACTCCAGACTGCACAGGAAACCGTAGAGTTCAACATGGGTAACTAAGATTTCTCATATTGTAAAAAAGTAGGACGATAAGAAACGGGTCTGCTTCTAGACAGACAGAAGCAGGCCCGTTCTGTATCTGCCCCGGGGTGGGCTTGAAAAATGATTTCTGCAGGAGAACATGCGATGTTGTCTGCAAAAAGATTTTTTCAAGCGTACCTCGCAGCGAAAAAAGAAAGGAAGATTCCATGAGCAGCCAGAAGAAAAAAGGAATGAACTTGGAAAGAAAACAGAATTTTACCGGATGGGTTTTTCTGCTTCCGGCAACGATTCTGATCGCATGGATGAGCTTTTATCCGATGATTCAGGCATTTATCCTGTCTTTGCAGACCGGTATGGGCATTAACCTGAAATTCAACGGATTTGCAAACTATGCGCGTATTTTAAAAGACCCGACTTTTAAACAGACTTTAAGTAACACCTTCCTCTACCTGATTATTCAGGTGCCGATCATGCTGATCCTTGGTCTGATGTTTGCATCGATGCTGAACAACAAAGATCTGCGTTTCAAGGGACTGTTCCGTACCTGTATTTTCCTGCCGTGCGCAACATCGCTGGTATCTTACGCAATGATTTTCCGTTCCCTGTTTGCAAACGATGGATTTATCAACACCGTTCTGCGTGGACTTGGCATGCATCCGATCATGTGGTTCTCCAATGCCTGGACAGCCCGTGCCGTTATCATCATCGCATTGGTCTGGAGATGGACGGGATACAATATGGTATTCTACCTCTCCGGTATGCAGAACATTGAATACTCAATCTACGAAGCAGCAAAAATTGACGGCGCAAGCCCGCTGCAGACCTTCTTCAAGATCACCGTTCCGCTGTTAAAGCCGATGATCCTGCTGACCACGATTACCTCTACCAATGGTACGCTGCAGCTGTTCGATGAGTCCCTGAACCTGACAAACGGAGGTCCTGGAAAATCGACCATGACCATGTCTCATTACATTTACAACATGTCCTTTGTACAGAGTCCAAACTTCGGCTATGCGGCAGCAATGTCGATCCTGATCCTGATTATGGTTGCCATTCTGGCACTGATTCAGATGAAAGTAGGTGACGAGCGATAATGGGAAAAACAAAGAAATTCTTCATGTATCTGGTTTTAACGGTAGCATCCCTCCTTTCTGTATTTCCGCTGTACTATATGTTCTGCGCGTCTACGAACAGAAGTATTGATGTTATTGCCGGAAAACTGATTCCGGGTACTTATCTGATGGAAAACTTCAAGTCACTGATTGCGCAGCAGAACCTGCGTCTTGCACTGTGGAACTCGTTCCGGAATGCAACGGTACTGACGGTCCTTTGTCTTCTGGTCTGCTCAATCGCAGGTTATGGATTTGAAATTTATCATGACAAAGCGAAAGATGCGGTATTTACCGTGCTTCTGACTGCGATGATGATCCCGTTCGCAGCAATCATGATCCCGATGTTCCGTATGTTTTCACAGTTAAAAATGGTCAACACGATGGCAGCATTTATGCTTCCTTCGATTTCCACTCCGTTTATGATTATGATGTTCCGTCAGGCTTCCCGTTCTTTCCCGCACGATATCATCGAAGCGGCAAGACTGGATGGTTTAAGCGAGACAGGAATTTTCTTCCGCATGTATATGCCGACCATGAAATCGACCTATGCGGCAGCAACGATCATCACCTTCATGAATGCATGGAACAACTATCTGTGGCCAAAGGTTATCTTACAGAACAATGATTCCATTACCATGCCGATGCTGGTAGCGAACCTGCTCGGCGGCTACACTGTAGATTATGGCGTGCTGATGCTCGGCGTATTCATCTGTACGATCCCGACAGCAATCATTTTCTTCTGCTTCCAGAAGAGCTTCACAGAAGGTATCACAGGTGCTGTAAAATAAGAAAAAGAATCGAACAGAAAAGGTGGATATTTGGATGAATATCCACCTTTTTTCAAAAGATCAAAGAAAATAAAATTCCAGAAGGAGGAAAATAAAAATGGGTGTATTTCAGTATGAAAAAGTGAAGGACCCGACGTATTATGGAGAGAACCGGGTACCGGCGCATTCCGATCACAGGTATTATGGATCGGTGGAAGAAATGGAGCAGCATGTGGAAAACTTCCGTCACAGTCTGAATGGACTGTGGAAATTCCACTATGCAAAGAACTACGAGAGCACGATTCCGGGATTTGAGACACCGGAGTATGACTGCACAAAATGGGATGATATCCGCGTGCCGGCGCATATCCAGATGGAGGGATACGACGCACCGCAGTATGCCAATGTGCAGTATCCGTGGGAAGGAAGAGAAGAAATCCAGCCGGGCGAGATTCCGGAGCGGTTCAATCCGACGGCTTCCTATGTGAAATATTTTGAAGTGCCGGATCAGATGAAAGGAAAACGGCTTTTTGTTTCCTTCCAGGGAGCAGAGAGCGGTATTGCCGTATGGCTGAACGGAACGTTCCTTGGCTACAGCGAGGATACGTTTACTCCGTCCGAGTTTGAACTGACCCCGTATCTGAAAGAGGGCGAAAATAAACTGGCTGCGCAGGTTTTCAAATGGACGAGCGGAAGCTGGTGCGAGGATCAGGATTTCTTCCGTTTCTCCGGTATTTACCGTGATGTGTATCTGTACACGATTCCGGAGGTTCACGTTTCGGATCTGAAAGTACAGACGCTGCTGGATGATACGTTTACGAAGGCAGATCTGGTCATTGATACGAAAACGATCGGAAAAGGAAAAGTGAAAATTACCCTGTCAAAAGACGGAACGGCACTGCAGAGCACCGAAGGTGTGCTGGATGGGGAAACACAGTTTGTTCTGAAAGTCGATCACCCGGAACTGTGGTCCGCAGAGACACCGGTGCTGTATGATCTTCTGCTGGAAGTCACCGCAGAGGATGGAACGGTGCAGGAACTGATTCCGCAGAGAGTCGGATTCCGCCGCTTTGAGATGAAAGACCACATCATGATGCTGAATGGAAAACGCATTGTCTTTAAAGGCGTCAACCGCCACGAGTTCAGCTCCGTATCCGGCGCCTTCATAACCTTTAATTTCTGCCAGCCGCGACGCAAAATCTTTACCCTGCAGCTGGAAACCAACCGTGCCCTTTACATGGAAGAAAATACACACAAAAAAAACGATGATTTTCATAAGGTTAGCTCAGACATCAGCGCCTCTCTGAAGGCTCTGGCGCAATTTTTGCTGGATTTTAAATTTTAACTGTGTTATAAACCCCCTTGTTTTTGAAGATTCCCGGTTTATATTTCCGGGAGCATTTTTGATTTTTTTAATTATAACGAGAGATTGTTATGATATTTTAACGATTTGGAGTTTAATTTAATATAACCAACCTTTAAGCGTTTTGTATTTTTACTGCCGTTAAGCAAACTGAAATTGGCACATTTGTTGCATAAGGGATGTTTGTGGCCGCTTTTGGGGAGCAGAGGGATGCGACTTTTCGTATCAAAAATTTTAATGTTTTTTGTATTATTGCTGATGTTAATTCAGCCCGTACAGGCAAAAGCCAATGACCTGAAAGTTGACGATGCTTATGTCTGTATGCAAGCCACAGCTAAAATTGAGCAACAATACCAAATCAAAAAGCACTTGCTGACTACGATTTCGAGCGTTGAAACCGGACGTTACAACGAAGCCAAGAAACAGACGCTCGCCTGGCCGTGGACAATCAACGCTCAGGGCAAAGGCCGTTATTTTGCCACCAAGGAAGAAGCCATCAGAGCGGTTAAGAAACTGCAGGCGCAGGGCGTCAAAAGCATTGACGTCGGCTGCATGCAGATTAATCTGGCTTATCACGGCGACGCCTTTGACAGCATTGAAGACGCTTTGGATCCGGAAACAAACGTTACTTACGGCGCCAAATTCCTGCGCAATTTGTACGAGCAGAAGCGTGACTGGATCAAGGCTGCCATGGCATATCACTCCAGCGTACCAACCAAAGCGCAGCGTTATAAGCGCAAACTGGCTTCGGCTTACGAAAAAGTCAAGCTGGCGCAAAATGACCTGAGCGCAAGCCTGTTCGGCAACATGACCAAACCGGCGGCAAACAAAACCGGACATGACCGCAAGGTTATTGCCGAAAAGCGGATTGCCGAAGCCAAGGCTTCGCTGGCAAAAGCCAGAGCCGATGCCAAAGCCTGGCGGGAAGCCAAACTGGCCGAATATAGGAAAAACAAAACAAAGTAATTGCTAAACCGGCGATAATTTGCTAAACCGACCTTAACTTAAACGTTTGGGTCGGTTTCGTTTTAATGAATAGTTTATCGGAAGAATACGGATTATACTGGCAGCCGCTCGGCGGCAATAATATTGACCAAATCAGCGGGCATTCCTACCGTTATACCGACGTAACCGCCGATGGCCGGACAACAATAATTGTCGATCTCGGAAAATTTGACAATCATCAGGCGCTGGGAATCAAAAATTCAGCGGCCGCCGTTCCTGATATCCGGGCATTTCTCGGCACAGGAAAAGATAGAGCAGCCGCGATTTTTCTGACACATTCGCACCCCGATCACCTTAACGGCATCGTTCACTACATCAAGGCCGGCTATTCGCTGCCGCCGCTGTACGCAGGCAAATATACCTTTATGATTCTGGAAGACCTGTACAGGGAGTTCGGCATTCCGAAATACAAAAGACCCAAGCAAAACATTATCGACGACGGCAGTATAATCAGGACAGGTTCACTGGAAATTGAGGTGATGTCGTCGTCCCATACCTGCTTTGACAGTTTCGGCTTTATCATCAGGACGCCAAACACGACCGTCTATCACAGCGGCGACATGAAAATCGACAGCAGCACCTATTTTCGCAAAGCAACCAACACCAAGCGCCTGAAACAACTGGCCGCAGACATAAAATTTGCCGTAACGGACTTTTACGGCATTTATGACGACGGCTATGCGGTTAAGGAAGTGACGACGTTTAAGAAGCTGGTCTGCCGGATGAGAAAAAGCCGCAAAGGCAAAATCTTTCTGCCGGTTTATCCGACGCATCCGGAAATGTACATCATCGCTTTTCTGGCTGCGCTAAAACTTAAAAAAAACGTGATATTTTTTGGGAATCCGGATTTTTACAGCTACCTGCAGCGGATTATCGACTACGGCATTTCCTTTGACAAAATGGCCGGCAAACGCATTAAGGTTATTTACAATCATGATCGGGACGAAATCGCCAAACTGAAAGACAATTACGTGGTCATCGGCACCTATAACCATGTTTCACAGGCTTTTGACGCCAATGCCGAAAACTGTTTCGGCATCATTACAGCCAAAACGTTCTTCAATCCGCTCAAAGGGCAGCTGAACGCTCACAACATCAGCTTTACGGACGTTGACGCGGTTCCCGAACTGCAGGGTTTCGGACACGGTTTTCTGGGTGATTACGAATATCTGAACTTTATTTTGAACAGGCCGGTTTTTATTCCGACACATTGTCCGGTTTTTGTCATTGACAATTTTCGAGAGCTGGCCGCCTATATGAATATGAAACTGCTGCCCGATACGCCCCGCAACAACGAAATCTACCGGCTTAACGGCAGTGAAGCCGTAAAGGTTTCCTCCCTGCCGGCAAAATGGCTGGTTGTTGTTTACAACGATGATTTTGCCTATCTGACCGAAGTCTTTCAAAAAGAAACGTCCGGAATGGGTTTTCTGAAAAGAACCATCAGTAACCGCCGCTGCCAGAAACGTTTCAAAATGTTTTTGCATCAGCGCCGCAAAGGCGCCTGCGAACTGCCGCCGAAAATCTTCCGGAAGCCTTTTGTTTATCGAGAGCCGCAATAAAGAGGAAAAAACATGAATATTTATAAAATTGAAAAAGAATATTTGATTCGGACTTATGAATGCGACCGGAACGAAAATCTGCGTCTGCTGACGTTAATGAACATTTTTCAGGACGTTGCCGACAGCCATGCCTCGGCGATGGGACTGGGGCTGGAATATTGTTTGAGCAAAGGTTTTGCCTGGGTCGGATCCAACTACCATCTGCAAATTGCCCGGCTGCCCAAAATGCACGAAAAAATCAAAGTGCAATCCTGGCCGGCCGTAGAAAAGAAACTCGGCGCCATTCGCGAATTTCTGGTACAGTCGGAAAACGGCGATACGCTCATTAAGGCCTCAAGCCAGTGGATTCTGATTGACGCCGCTCGGCGGAGGCCGATTGCCCTGCGGGAAAACCTGCCGATGTATCAGGTTATCGGGGAAAGGGTTATCGATACGGATTTTCCTAAAATATCAGAGCCGCAAAAGATTGACGAAGCTGCGGAATTTTTTATTCGTTTTGACGATATAGACCTGAACAACCACGTCAACAACGCAGTTTATCCGCTCTGGGCGTCTGAAGCGGTCGGCATTGATTTCCGGGCTGCGCATACGCCGGCGGAAATTGAAATTGCATTTAAAAAAGCGGGGGTAAATTTAAAAATGGGGGAAAATGAGAAGAAAGAATTCGAACTGTCGAGAAATACTCGGGAGTTGATGAGGGAGATATTTTCGCGGCTTAAGCCGCCGCCGGCTATCAGTATATCGGAGTGGGCCGACCGGTTCCGCATGATATCGCCGGAGGCTTCCGCCGAGCCGGGGCGGTGGAGAACGTCGAAGGCGCCTTACCAGAAATTCATGATGGACGCTATTTCCGACCCGAAAACAACAAAGGTCGTAGTCATGACGGCGGCGCAGATAGGCAAGACAGACGCGCTTATACTGAATCCCACGGGATACTACATACACAACGATCCGTCGCCGATAATGACGATGGAGCCGACCTTACAGATGGGCGAGGCGTATTCAAAGGACCGCCTTTCCCCCATGATACGGGACACTCCGGTATTATCGGCGCTTATCAATGACAAAAGTCGGACGAGCGGCAACACGATATTGCAGAAGGTCTTTCCCGGCGGGCATGTGACCATTGTCGGCGCGAATTCGCCCAGTTCACTTGCGTCCAGACCTATCCGGGCGCTGTTCGCGGACGAGATAGACAGGTATCCGTTTTCCGCCGGCAACGAGGGAGATCCGCTGCTGCTTGCGGAAAAGCGACTGACTACGTTCTGGAACAAGAAGATAGTGTATGTATCCACTCCGACCATCGACGGGCTTTCCCGAATTCAGATCGAGTTCGAAAACAGCACCAAAGAAGAATGGAACGTGCCGTGTCCGCACTGCGGAAAGTTTCAGCCGCTGCTCTGGTCCCAGGTGCAGTTTGACAAGGCTGACCTGACCGATATCAACTATGTATGCGTGCACTGCGGGGCGGTCTGCAAGGAGGCTGAATGGAAGCAGCAGTATATCAAGGGAAAGTTCGTCGCGGCGTTCCCGGCGCGGAACGTGCGGGGATTTCACCTTAATTCGCTTGCTTCCCTGTTCGTGGACTGGCGGGAAGTCGTCGAGAAATTCCTCGAGGCTAACAAAAAGGCCAAGGAGGGGAACGTCGAGCTGCTCAAGGTCTGGACGAACACAGAAATGGGCGAATGCTGGCACGAGCAGGGCGAACAGCTTGCGGAGGACGAGATGTACAAGCGCCGGGAGAAATACGGCTGCATGGTGCCGAAAGAGGTGCTCGTGCTTACTGCCGGCGTGGACACCCAGGACAACCGCTTTGAAATTGAAGTGGTTGGCTGGGGTGTTGAAAAGGAAAGCTGGGGGATCAAGTATCAGGTCATTTACGGCGACCTCAAGCAGCCGCACGTCTGGGAACAGCTCGGTGCGTTCCTGGAACAGGAATTTGAGCGGGAGGACATGAACATTTCCCTGTTCGACCTGATGGGGGAGGTGTCGGGATGAGTGTAAAGCGAAAGGTCGTGGACAAGCGGCTGACGCTGTTCCGCACCTGCGGGATCTGCGGGAAGAGCTTCGTTAC
>OLQD01003545.1_pt1 | contig 10182 bp, 6 predicted proteins | sample 1672841 | NCBI WGS metagenome assembly OLQD01 (sample SAMEA3136729, study PRJEB25190) | human gut metagenome | biome: human gut; feature: human-associated habitat; material: faeces | place: Austria | collected 2013 | reverse complement strand
CCATGAAACCATCGGCAGGATACGGCCCGAAGCACTGCACGCCACGAGCTATCATCTCTTTCATGGCCGGAATAATCACTTCCTGCTCTTCCGTTCCCAACAGTCCGTTGTCTCCCGCATGAGGATTCAGTGAGAACACGGCTATACGCGGATTGTCGATGCCGAAATCCTTCTTCAGTGAGCGATGGAAAATCTCCATCTTTTCCATAATCAGTTCTTTGGTCAGTTCACCGGCAATGTCGCGCACGGGTACATGGCCTGTCACCAGTGCCACACGGAAATCACCTTTCAGCAGAATCATCAAGGCCTTCTGTCCTTCACCCACACGTTCTTCAATGTATTCCGTATGTCCCGGGAAATGGAACGCATCCGACTGGATGGTATGCTTGTTGATAGGAGCCGTTACCAGCACATCGAACAAACCTTCCCGGTAATCGGCTAAAGCTCTTTCCAGTGCAGCTAATGCCGCTTTTCCGGCTTCGGGAGTCGGTTTGGTCAGTTCCACCTTCAACTCCTCTTCTATGCAGTTCACCACGTTCACTCTTCCGTCCTGCACCTCTTCAGCAGAATTTACAATGCTGAAACTGGTCTGTATCTCCATAGCCTTGCGGTGATACGCAGCAACCTTGGGAGAACCGTACACCACCGGCGTACAAAGTTCCAGCATGGTGGGGTCAGAGAAAGTCTTCAATATCACTTCATAGCCTACCCCGTTTATATCTCCATGAGTGATTCCCACTCTAATTTTACGATTTTCCATATTTATTGCTTATTCTGTTCAGCTTCTTGTTTGATTTGTTCTTCCGAGATGGAATTGTCTACCGGAATTTCCGACACTTCTTTTTCTGAAGGAAGCTTCAGTGTATATAACGCCGCGTTCAGCTTGCGAATCTGGTCACGTTTCAGCTTACCCGGGTTATAGACAAAACCTTCCACCACGATAACCCGTGCATTGTCACGGTCTACCCGCACATGCGATACAAACGGACCACCCATGGCATCGTTCTTCATTTCCCACAATCCGCGAGCCTCGAATGCATAGTCTCCCTTTACGGCAATGTTGCGCGTCTCAACAAAGATAGAATCGGCTGTTTCCATGTACATGCCTTCACGCGCACCCGGCAGGTTGACCTTCATCACGGAGTCACGTTTATGAATGAAATACTCTTTAGTAAACGTATCGTGGTCGCGGAACGGATAGGCATACATCACAAAGTTCAAATCATTCAGATTGCTCGAAGCCCACAGGAAATTCTCACCCTGCTTGTACGATTCCATTTCCACCGGCATCCAGATGTCGCAATCAAACATGCTCTGTACCTTGGCCGAAAGTGTTTCATTGTGTTTTTTCTCCAGCAACTTCACCTGACGGTTCATTTCGGCACGGGTAAAGAAGTCAATAATCACCTGACCGTTTTTCGAAACATAGTCTGCAAACTCCTTCTGGTTAGGTGCCTGAATAGTCATAATCATCTGCGGAGACGAATAGGCATCACGCGTATACTTGAATTTGGGCTGCGTATAAATGTCCTGAATATCTACAATAATGATGTTACGGAACAGACGCATCGAACGGTCAAAAAAGTCAGGCCGCACACGCGAAATACGGAAAGAGCGTTCAGCCTGAGGCAATCCCGGCACATCCGTGTCCAGCACATGAAACAGTGCACTGTCCGGACTCATCCAGCATTTGTCATCGGCCACCACCATCACTTCATACGGGCGTCCGCTTGACACCGGAGTAATGATACTCTTCCCTCCGTTACGGCAGGAAGTAAGCGACAGCACCGCCAGGGCCATCCCAAGGTAAAATGTCATTCGTTTCATTATGTTTCTTGTATTAAAAGGTTTCACTTTCTTTCTCTTTTTTCTCTGCCTGCTGCTGGGCGGTGGAAAGCATGCCGCAAGCCGCAAAGATATCTTCTCCGCGTGAAGCGCGAATGGTAGCGAACAAGCCGTGCTGTGTCAGATAATCACGGAAAGCAATCATCGACTCCATATCCGTTCCTTCCAGATCCACGTTCGGGATGGCATGAAAACGAATCAGGTTCATCCGGCAGTCCAGTCCACGAAGCAGTTTCACCAGTTCCTTGGCATAAATCAGGCTGTCGTTCACCCCCTTGAACACGATGTATTCAAAAGACAGGCGGCGCTGCTTGCTGAAATCATACCGGCGGAGTATATCCACCATCTCGGTAATGGAGAAAGCCTTTTCTGCCGGCATCAGCTCCCTGCGCTGGGAAGGAAAAGGAGAATGCAAACTGATGGCCAGATGGCAGTCACTTTCTTCAAGGAAACGTTCCAGTCCTTTCCGCAGTCCTACGGTAGAAACCGTGATACGCTTCGGGCTCCATTTGTAGCCATAATCGGAAGTCAGGATTTCCAAGGCACGCAGCACTTCGTCCAGGTTGTCAAACGGTTCGCCCATGCCCATAAACACCACGTTGGTCAGCGTATCCCGTTCCGGCACAGAATAAATCTGATTCAGAATCTGGGCAGCTGTCAGGCTGGTCGTGTATCCCTGCTTTCCGGTCATACAGAATTTGCAGTTCATCTTGCATCCCACCTGTGACGACACGCACAAAGTAGCCCGGTCGTCATCGGGAATATATACGGATTCTATGTAATCACCTTCGGGCGTACAGAACAAGTATTTCACCGTTCCGTCTACCGAACGCATCTCATGCACCGGCGCACTGGCTCCCACCTCGTAGTTCTCCATCAGCCGCTCACGGTTTTTGAGCGAAAGGTTTGTCATCTCTTCAATGGAGCCTACTTTCTTGTCGTACAGCCACGATGCAATCTGCCCGGCAGTAAATTTAGGCATTCCCAAATCCTGCACAATGGCTTTCAGCTCGCCCAATGTTTTGCCTAATAAAGGAGTTTTTTTCGTCATAGCGCTCTTTACTTCTTTATGCCACAGGCTTTTACTCACTTCCAGTCCTCCCTTGTCAGGACTGGAGTACTTCCCCTGAAGTACTGGAGTACTGCCAAGGAAGTACTAGAGTACTTTCGAGGAAGTACTGAGACATTCCCGGTTCCTTAAACGAAAGCACTGCGCATATTCCACATATTTAGCGTACAAAGTTAGGGAAAAAATAAGATATATTGCCTATCTTTGTACGTATAAATGTATTAAATTATGAATAACCAAGTAACTTGCTTCCTTTTATACGGAAGTGATAACCAGCAGAATAAAACCATCAAAGGCCTGACGGAGAGTTCCCGAACAGACCAGATATTCTTACTAACTGACCATCCGGAGGACAAAGACATTCCCACGGAGAAATGCCATTTTCTTCCCTCTTTCTCCTTCCAGCATACCGAAGGCATCCAGCAGATGCTTGCCCTCACCCGCACTCCCTACCTCCTTATTTATACCAAGCCCCACACATTAGATATGGGCTACATGGCACTGGAGCGCATGTGCGACTATTTAGCCGCACCGGAATCGGGCATGGTTTATGCCGACCATTATCAGGTGACAGAGGGAGTGCGAAAGCCTCATCCGGTCATCGACTACCAACCGGGAAGCGTGCGCGATGACTTTGACTTCGGCTCGGTGCTGCTCTTCAAAACGGCAGCCTTGCAGGAAGCATTCGACACCATCACCCACCAGCCCGAATACCAGTATTCTGCCTTGTATGCCGTGCGACTGGCACTTTCACAGAAATACGAACTGACGCACATACGTGAGTTCCTTTATACCGAAATCGAAGAAGACACCCGCCTGTCGGGCGAAAAACAGTTTGATTACGTAGACCCGCGCAACCGGAGCGTACAGCTGGAACGGGAAACGGCATTTACTTATTACCTGAAAAATATTCATGCCTTCCTGCCTCCGGTGGAGCGCGAAATCGATTTGTCGGAAGGCGAGTTTGCATACGAAGCTTCGGTCATCATCCCCGTGCGCAACCGCATCCGCACCATTGCCGACGCCATTGAATCGGTACTGAAACAGGAAACAGACTTCCCGTTCAACCTGATTGTCATCGACAACCATTCTACCGACGGTACCACGGAGTGCATTGACCAATACGCCGGAAACGAAAAAGTGATTCATCTCATCCCCGAACGTGACGATTTGGGCATCGGCGGATGCTGGAACCTGGGTGTGCATCACCCTCTCTGCGGACGCTTTGCCGTACAGCTCGACAGCGACGACTTGTACAGCAGTCCGTCTACCCTCCAGACCATTGTCGACAAGTTCCGCCGGGAACGCTGCGCCATGGTTATTGGCTCTTACCGCATGACCAACTTCCAACTGGAGACACTGCCGCCGGGCGTCATTGACCACAAGGAATGGACCGATACCAACGGACACAACAACGCTCTCCGCATCAACGGACTGGGTGCTCCGCGTGCTTTCTTCACGCCGCTGCTGCGGAAAATCCGTGTACCGAACACCAGCTATGGCGAAGATTATGCGTTAGGACTGGCTTTCTCCCGGGAATACCGCATAGGACGTATCTACGACGTACTTTATTTGTGCCGTCGCTGGGAAGGCAACTCCGACGCGGCCCTGAGTATTGAGAAGCAGAACCAGAACAACAGCTACAAAGACAGCCTGCGTACCCTGGAAATACGGAAACGCCAGGCCCTGCTCCGTCACCCGCTTTCATGGGAAGATGCAGCCCCTGCGGCTTCTGCCGAAACCTTTATCCGTCACCAGCTCGACACATGGCCACTGGCCCGCAAAAACCACGAAGCACTGGCACACGTACATACCCGTACACTTTCACTCGGTACGAACGACATCACCGTGCAGTTCAATCCGGCACGCGCCGTTTCCACCTGTGCCAAAGTAGACAAGGCTTCCATCGCTGCCCGTCCCTGCTTCCTCTGCCTGAGCCACAAGCCGGAAGAGCAAGAGTCTATCCGTATCCAGCTGGACGAATCTTTCAGCCTGCGACTGAATCCATACCCCATTCTGCCGGGACACCTCACCATCTCCACGGAAAGTCACCAGTGGCAGACATTGGCCGACAAGACTTCGCGCCGGTTGCCCGAACGCCTGGTCAACTGGCTGGAGAAGAACTTTGCCAGCGGCTACACCGTATTCTACAACGGAGCCAAATGCGGTGCTTCTGCCCCCGACCACTTCCATTTCCAGGCCGTACGTCAGGAAGATGTGCCCCTCATCCGCCAATGGGAGAAACTGATGAGCACTGCGGTAGAAAAAGGTTTCGAACCCCTCTCCGACGGCAAATCCTGCATCGCCTACGACATCGAAGGATACTTCTGTCCGATACGGGCCTTCATTACCCAGGAAGGACTGGCCACTGGTGTACGGCTGATTGACAGCTACCTGCACAGCCTGCCCCTGCACGAAGGAGAAACCGAGCCACGCTACAACCTCTTTGCCTGGAACGACCCGCGCTACGGATTTGTCACCGCCTACATTCCGCGCACAGCCCATCGTCCGCAGTGCTACACTGCCGAAGGCGACGCACAGCTGATAGTCAGTCCCGGCGCCCTCGATATGGCCGGCATCCTTGTGACGGCCCGCGAAGAAGATTTTCAAAAACTGGACGCTGACACGCTCCGCCAAATCTACCACGAAGTAACACATTAAGCATCATGAAAGAACCTGAAATTAACGTGGGCATCGTCAATGCCCTTGAAATAGCCTTTACACTCAATGCCAAGTTTCTGGCCAAAGGAGAAACCGTATCGGGCAAGCAACGTGTATCTTTCGACGAAGGAGGAATTTCCTGGAACGGCAACGTGTACCGGGAGCTGACCTTCACCCCGTTGGAAGACGATGCCTCCTTCTCGCTCGAAGACGTAACCATCGGTATCAATTTCCACTGGGAACGTCAGGAAACACAAACCTTCCTCGGTACCCTGCGTCTGGTAGTAGACGAAGGAAAGATTACCGCCATCAACCAAGTGCCGGCAGAAGACTATCTGACCAGCGTCATCTCGTCCGAGATGAACGCCACTTCTTCCCTGGAGTTCCTGAAAGCCCATGCCGTCATCTCACGAAGCTGGCTTTTAGCACAAATTGAAAAGCGGAAGGCCCTCAGCAAACAGGGAAGTAACTTCTTCCCCTTCCTCAAGACTGAAACAGAATACATCCGCTGGTACGACCGCGAAGACCATACCATCTTCGACGTATGCGCCGACGATCATTGCCAGCGCTATCAGGGCATTACCCGTGCCTCCAACCAGAGTGTGGTGGAGGCTGTGAAGGAAACACGCGGCCAAGTGCTCATGCACAAGCATGCCATCTGCGACGCTCGTTTCTCGAAGTGCTGCGGCGGAGTGACCGAAGAGTTCAACTACTGCTGGGAAGACAAGCATTATCCTTACCTCAGTGCCGTGCGCGACTTGGACACGGATGCCCCCCTGCCCGACCTCACCCAAGAGGAAGAAGCCGAACGATGGATACGCCAGCGTCCGGAATCTTTCTGCCACACCACCGATCCGAAAATTCTTTCACAGATACTCAACAACTATGATCAGGAGACACACGATTTCTACCGCTGGAAGGTGAGATACACACAAGCCGAACTGGCAGAACTGAGAGCCACGCATACCAAGAGCGATTACGGGGAGATACTCGACCTTATCCCCGTAGAGCGTGGAAAATCTGGACGTATCAGCCGGCTGAAAATTGTAGGAACCCTGAAAACAATGACCATCGGAAAGGAATTGGAAATACGACGCACCCTCTCACCTACCCACCTGTTCAGCTCGGCATTCGTGGTCGACAAGGGACCGGAAGTGAACGGAGTGCCCGAATGGTTCGAACTGACCGGTGCCGGATGGGGACACGGTGTGGGACTCTGTCAGATTGGAGCTGCCGTGATGGGCGAAAAAGGATATTCCTACGACCAGATTCTGCTGCATTACTACCGGGGAGCTGAAATCCGTAAATTATACTAAAAACGAACGACTATGCGCACACGCTCTCCTTGGTACTGGGTACCCTCGCTCTACTTTGCCGAAGGACTTCCCTACGTGGCTGTCATGATTTTATCGCTGGTGATGTACAAACGGATGGGCATCTCAAATACGGAGGTGGCCCTCTACACCAGCTGGTTGAACCTGCCCTGGGTCATCAAGCCCCTGTGGAGCCCGTTTATCGACCTGCTCCGCACCAAACGGTGGTGGATTGTCACCACCCAGTTGCTACTGGGTGCCGGGCTGGCTGGTATTGCCTTTACCATCCCCACCAGCCATTTCTTTCAGACCACATTGGCGGTGTTCTGGCTCGTGGCCTTCAGTTCCGCCACCCACGACATCGCCGCCGACGGCTTCTACATGTTAGGCCTTACCCCGCATCAGCAAGCCTTCTTCGTGGGCATCCGCAGCACGTTCTACCGCTTTGCTACCATCGCCGGACAAGGACTGCTCATTATGCTGGCCGGCTGGTTGGAAGAAATGACCGGACGCACATCGTATGCCTGGAGCATCACCTTCTTCACGTTAGCAGGCTGCCTGCTGGCTCTGTGGCTCTACCATTCCTTCGTACTGCCCCGTCCTGACCAGGACTGTCCGTCGGTTGCCCGGCAAGGAGAAGCCCGGAGCATACTGACCGACTTCCTGCTCACCTTCCGTTCCTTCTTCCAGAAAGAACAGGCGCTTACCGCCATCCTGTTCATGCTGCTTTACCGCCTTCCCGAGGCACAGTTAGCCAAGATGGGTATCCCCTTCCTGCTCGACCCGGTGGAACAAGGAGGACTCGGCATGACTACGGCACAGATAGGCTTTGCCCAAGGTACGCTCGGCATTGTCGGACTCACCTTGGGAGGTATCCTGGGAGGCATTGCCGTAGCACGCCACGGACTGCGCCGCTGGCTCTGGCCGATGGTGTGGGCCATCTCCCTGCCCGATATTGTCTATGTGTACCTGAGTTACGCCCAGCCTGACAACTTAGTCATCGTGAACAGCTGCATCTTTGTGGAACAGTTAGGCTACGGATTCGGATTCACGGCCTACATGCTCTACCTCATTTATTTTGCCAACGGCACACACAAGACCTCGCACTATGCCATCTGTACCGCCTTCATGGCCTTGGGCATGATGCTGCCGGGTATGATAGCCGGCTGGATGCAAGAAACCCTAGGCTACCAGCTGTTCTTCATCTGGATTATGGTGTGCACACTGGCCACCTTCGGCGTTACCGCCCTGCTGAAAATCGATCCTGAATTCGGAAAAAAATAAAAAGACACGTTTTGTCCGGCCTTTACTTTCCGGAAAGGAAGTGCCGGACAAAACGCATAAAATTCAATACCGTATCCGACTCCTGTCCCTGAGCCGATACAAAACAGAAATGCCGCTTGAACTGCAAGCCCTCAATGTCAATCACCTGAAAGTCTCCTTCCTTCAGTTCCCTCTCCAGGGCACAGATTGACACAATGCCCATACAGTTACTGCACCGCAAGAACGACTTGATACCTTCCGTACTACCTAAGTGCATCCGCACATTCAGTGAAGAAAGCTTCAGCCCCTGCTCTGCCAATACCATCTCAATGGCATCCAGCGTGCCGGAACCCCGTTCACGAAGCACCAATGGCACACGAACAAACTCTTCCAGCGTCAGTTCCTCCTTTCCGGCCCAGTGGCCGCGCGGACAAACTACCGGCACCAGTTCATCGCACAAGAACGGGTCGTAGCGCAGGCTGGGCAGGCGGAACACTCCCTCCACCATACCCACATCAATGGTATGCTCCTGCAAAGCCTTCTCCACATTGCGCGAATTGGTGTCCATCAATGACACACTCATCTTGGGATAACGCTCCGTAAAAGCAGCCAGCACAGGCGGAAGCACATACTGTGAGATTGTCGTACTGGCCCCTAACCGTAACTCTCCTGCATACTCATTGTTCAACTGGTGCATGTCGTACTCCAGCTTGCGGTAATCGTCCAAAATCCGTTCGCAGTGCTCCATCAGCAACTTTCCGGCCTCCGTGAGCGAAATGGAATTTCCCTTCCGGTCGAACAGACGCACCCCGTAGAGACTCTCCAGTTCCCTAACATGCTTGGTCACTGCCGGCTGGCTCACAAACAGCTCCTGCGAAGCCTTGGTAAAACTAAGGTTTCGTGCCACACTATAGAAAGCTTTCAAACGGAAATCCGACATACTCCACAAAGATTAAAGTTCCTCTGCCCGGATGCCCAACGACTGAAGAATGGCAAATCCTAACATTTCAAAAGAATATTCATAATCGTGTGCCGGAGGATTCATGCCGAACACCGTCACACCATCTTTTCCTTTTATCTTTGCTGCCTGCTGCTCCACAGCAGTCCCATATCCCTCTTCATCGGGCACCAGCATGATTCGGCGTGCATCTTTCGATTCGGTCAGCAGTTGCAGTGATTCCGTAAATAAATCCTCTCGGCGAGCCATATCCGAAGGTTGGAAAGCATAGAGTAAAAACTCACCCAGACGGCTCTGGAATGCCATGCCGTGAACTTCCTTTTCCAAATCGGAAGGAAGGCAGAAATTCATCCGGCTATGCTCCGCATCATACACAAAAATTACCTGTATCTCATTCTTGCCCGGCTCTATTCCGGCATCCAAAGCCAGACACTCCAGCAGCACGGCCAGATCAGCCTTAGGCAGTTCACGCCCCACCAACGGTGCAAAATGTGCCGCCATATCCTTCCCCACACGGTCAAGGAAAGCTGCATCAATTAAAATTACATCAGAAGCAAAGGGTATTTTCTTTTCCATATTAGTTAATGTGTTTCTATTTATACTTGTTTCAGTTGATGAAATAACCGTCTTCCATGATGCAATCAGAATTCTGCATTCCAATTGGATATTTCATACTAAACAATTAATAATGAATAACGGGAAACGGCAAATACTTATTTGATTCAAGCCTTTATACAAAGATACGAAAAATATCCAAGAGCCAATATTTATCTCCCACTATTTAAATTTACGTTACTTTCCAACTCTATAAATAAAAGAAGCCTCCGGCAGTTTCCCGTCAGAGGCCTCTTTTTATTTATTGATAAGGGAAAATCAATCTTCCATCAACTTGCGATAACGTACGCGTTTCGGCTCTACATTACCCATACGCTTCATCTTGTTTTCTTCGTATTCCGTGTAAGAACCCTCGAAGTAGAACACCTGACTGTCTCCCTCAAAAGCCAAAATGTGGGTACAAATACGGTCGAGGAACCAACGGTCGTGGCTGATAACCACGGCACATCCGGCAAAGT